>Ga0172375_10013383_pt1 | contig 10177 bp, 10 predicted proteins | sample LakKiv1m_FD_114537 | JGI IMG/M metagenome (GOLD analysis project Ga0172375, IMG submission 114537) | Freshwater microbial communities from Kabuno Bay, South-Kivu, Congo - kab_092012_11.1m | ecosystem: Environmental > Aquatic > Freshwater > Lake | place: Democratic Republic of the Congo...
GCTACCTGGCTAGAAAAACGCGGCGTCCATGGAGTAAAAGATCTTTACTATGGTTTTATGCCGTTTCTTTTTGTTTTAGGTATCATTTCTGTTTTAATGCTTTTACAGCCAGACATGGGTTCTCTTTCGATCATTATTTTTATGGCCATGGCGGTTTTCTTTGCCTCCGGAGCTAAGTTCAAACATGTTGCCTTTATAGTTCTGGGTGGTATCTTGTCCATCTATTTACTTATTATAAAATCACCCTATCGAGCCGCGCGTTTAACAACTTTTCTGCATCCAGAGCTTGATCCACAAGGCATTGGCTATCATATCAATCAAGCTTTTTTGGCCATTGGCTCTGGCGGTTTTTGGGGACGTGGATTTGGGCTATCAAGACAGAAATTTCAATACCTACCAGAGGCCACCGGCGACTCCATCTTTGCCATATTAGCCGAAGAGTTAGGTTTCTTTGTGTGCGTTTTAACAATTCTCCTTTTTCTATTCATTCTTTGGCGCGCTTTAAAAATCGCTAAAAATTCACCAGATCAATTCGGACGTTTAGTCGTTGTTGGGATAATTGCCTGGTTTTTATTCCAGGCATTCTTCAATATTGCTTCGATGGTTGGGTTATTACCAATGACAGGGATTCCCCTTCCCTTTATTAGTTATGGAGGTAGTGCGCTGGCCATATCCATGGGTGCGATTGGAATTTTATTAAATATTTCTCGGCAAGCAAAGAACAAATAAAAAACGTGCGAACAGCGCGTATGCGTTGTGGGGACCTGTAAGGACAGGTCGAGACCTGTCCTTACGTCCCTGCCGCCCGAACGGGCGGCCGCACGTTTTTTTATGGAGCCATCTTACGTAATTTGGTAATAGCAGCCATTAATTCTTTGGCAAATATTTTCACTTCAGGCAACGAATTAAACTTGGAAAGAGAAATTCTGACGCTTCCATGCGACCATTCTGGTTTGATTCCCATGGCCGTTAAAATTGGCGATGGCTCCAGTGAACCAGAGGAACAAGCAGAGCCAGTGGAAATAGCAATGCCAGCTAAATCCAGCATCATCAAAATGCTCTCCCCCTCAGCTCGCAAAAAGCTCACGTTGAGAATATTAGGTAACTGCGACTCTCCTTCTGGACCGTTAAAACGCATGTTTTCGACGGATTTCAATTCTTTGATTAACGCCTCTTTTATTTTTTTAATCTTTGCAACATTTTCTGTCCGATGTTCCTGAACCAATTCAACTGCCTTGCCCAAACCAACAATGGCCGGAACATTCAAAGTACCTGGGCGCAAATTATATTCATGGTGTCCACCAAAATTTACTGGTCGTATCTTTACACCTGCTCGCAAATATAAAAATCCAATCCCTTTGGGGCCATGAATTTTATGTCCTGAAGCAGAAAACGCATCAACACCCAAAGCATCAACTTCACAATCTAAATAATTCAAAGCCTGCACTGCATCAACATGAAAATATATAGGCAACTCTTTGCTCCCACGCGTTGCTCGAACTGCCTTTATTAAAGCGCCAATCTCCTTAACTGGCTGAATAGCACCCATTTCATTATTGGCATACATGACAGAAACCAATACTGTATTAGCACGTATTGTTTTTTTGAGCTTATCGACGCTGACTAAACCGAATTTATCAACTTCCAAATAACTAACCTCAGCTAACTTTTGCTTTTCTATATATTTAAAAACCTCCAACACCGAAGGATGCTCAATTTTGCTCGTAATGATGTGAATCGCTCTGTTGGGCTGCTTCAGTTGATTGACAAGCCCCTGTATAACAAGGTTATTGCTTTCTGTAGCACCAGAAGTAAAAATAATTTCTTGCGCTTTGCACTTTAAATACTTAGCAATTTTATCTCGTGCTTCGTCCACTGCGCCTTGAGCCGCTTGTCCAAAAGAATGCAAAGAACTCGCATTACCAAAATGATCATTATAGTAGGGCAACATTGCCTCTAATACTTTTGGATCAATTGCCGTTGTGGCCGCATTGTCAAAATATATTTGCTTCATATGTTTACACAGAAATAACTTCCTTCACCTCTGGGATTTCTTTTTTCAATGATTTCTCCACGAAATTTTTCAATGTTAATGTTGACATAGGACAATGGGAACAAGCCCCTTTTAACGAAACCTTCACTATGCCATCATCGGACACATCAACCAATTCAATATCGCCTCCATCCGCCTTTAATGCACCACGAATATTTTTAATTATTTTTTCAACGTCTTGTTTCATCATATAAATTGTTAAATTGTTATAAATGTTTAATTGTTTAGTCACTTTGGTAGCGCTGCTATTTTTTCTGTTTGTATTCCTCGATGGCTTTTTTAAGCCCTTCCTCGGCTAAAATTGAACAATGATATTTTAGTGGAGGCACATTTTCAAGCACTTTAACAATATCATCTTTAGTAATAGCTAAAGCCTCGTCCAACGTTCTTCCTTTGGCTAAATCAGTCAAAACAGAAGAAGCAGCAATAGCAGCTGCACAACCTAGGGTTTCAAATTTTACATCTTTTAAATACTCTTCCCCTTTCTCGTTTTTATCTACATCAATATATATTTTCATAATATCCCCACAACGAATATTACCAACTTCTCCGACACCATCAGGTTTGACCAAGGAGCCTTGGTTGTGCGGATTTTGAAAATGATCCATGAGTGTTTTTGAATATACCATATTATTTCATGATAGTTATTAATTTCATATTATTTAAAGTCTTCCGAACTTCAGCATAAAGTTTTTGCCACACTGGATGAATTTTACAACTTGCTGCATGAGCACAACTTTGTCCTTTGACACAAGCATAGGCCAAAATTTTCCCTTCCAACACCTCGACTATTTCCAACACCGATATTTCTTTGGCTGGACGAGATAATAAATAACCGCCCCCCACGCCTAAATTAGCGTGTACTATCTTTGCTTTTTTAAGTAAAGCAAAAAGACGTTCTAAATAAGCTAAGGATAGACTCTCTGAACGGGCTATTTGAGCCAATGAAATAGGGACTTTACCCCTGGGATCCAATTTAACCAAGGCTCTTAATCCATATTCAGTTTTGGTTGAGAAATTCATAATACCTACTAAATTAGTTGGTTTTATTATAGCACGCTTTTGTACCCTGTCAAATATAAAAAAATCTCCCCAGTCCCTGCTCGCAGGTATGGGGAGGTCCGCACGCTGGCTCAGCCGCGTGCGAGGAGGTCGTTCAAGGGCTGGTAAAGAGTCCCTCGGTAGGCTTCCATGGAGTGCCCTTCTCCCGCAGGTGCCGCCAGGATGCGGAGCGCACCCGCGAACTCCCGTGCCACCGAACGGACACGCAGCTTCGGGCAGATGGCCAGCTTTTCCGGAGAGACAGGAATACCATCCAGAACGTGCAGTTCAGAGATAAGGGGGTGCTCCTGCACCTTGCGCAGACCATCCATGGAGGTCAGCACCGGGTGTGCAATGGCCGCACGCAAGGAGCGGGCGCCGTTCGCCAGGCAGAAGTTGGCTGCTTCGAGGAGAGTACCGCAACTCATGGTCTCATCATCGATGACCCAACAGTCACGGCCTTCCACGCTTCCGGTCATCTGCTGCGCGCGTGCCTTCTCGTCATCACCAGGCCTGTCCTTGTTGATGATGGCGATCGGGAACCTGAGCATGCTGACGAACGGTCCCAGGTGCTTGGCCTCGCCGATGTCCGGAGCCACGAAGGTGGTCCTGGCACGATCTGACGTGGCCAGGATCTCGTAGCCGAAAATCGGCTTCATGTTCAGGGTGTCCACCGCGATGCGGTGACGATCGAAAAACCCGTGGATCTGTGGGAAGTGCGGTTCCAAGAGGAGGATGCCCCTGGCACCAGCCGCAGTCAGCTGATCGGCGAAAATCTTCGCGCCGATGCTAGCACGCGGATGGTCCAGCTTGTCCGAGCGGATGTAGGGCATGTACGGCATCACGACCTTCACGATGGCGCCAGCACAGGTCAGAGTGTCGACGAGCCAGTAGAGCTCCATGATCATGTCGCTCACGGAAAGCGCCGGCCCGAACCTGTCGGATCCGTCCGGGTTCTTGCCGATGAGGGCCCGACCGGTTGCCTGCGTCTGGATGACGAAGACAAGTCTGTCGCGCACGTCACACTTGATGTCGACGAAACCGTTGCCGTTGGAGAACCACTTGATTGTGGGCCCCCGCTCGTCGCTCTCGTCCGGCTCGTGGAGAGGGACGTCCAACTCACGCGCAACCGCGCGTGCGAACGCCAGATGCGAATTCCCGGCGAATAGCATGAAGTCTTGTGCCATAGCGTCTCACCTCCCTTCCCTTTGAACTTTCAGGACCCTCCAACTTATATAAAAGCTACCTTTTTGTCAAAATTATTTAATACCCTTAATTATTAAAATTCTCGGCGTGCCTGTTTTCATTTCTTCTCTTTTCAAATCATCATTGATATTTGAATCGTATGGTCTAAATATGCTTCCATCTTCAAGAATAGGTAAATCGTGCGCAGCATTAATAACTGTCTGAAATTTATATTTGTACCCCTCACCCTTTCCGATACCAACGTCGTTTGTAATAAAACTATTATCAGTGAACCCGCGAACAACTAGCACATGATAAAGCGGTCCGGGTTGTTTAAAATATGGATTACCCAATTCCCTACCAGCGGTAGGGACTAAAACAAGCTGGTTTTTTCTTAAATGATCTTTAATATTCTCAATCGAAACATCAGTACTAATCTCAATATTTAGCCCGAAAACACTTTCACCCATTTTCTTTATTTCTTCGGCCGTCGAATCAGTATAAACACCCCACTCTATTGATTCCCAATCTCTAACTTTCTTCAACTCTTGATCCATAGTTGCTTTATCGATTGGTTCGTTCTTATAATATTTAGCGGACAAGACTAAGGCAGTCTCTTCACACATTTCCTGATAAGGCATATCCCAATTAGAAAAAGGGGCCTGCATCGCAAATGGAACCGGCCAATCAACAGTGGTTGCCGCGACATCTGGAGCCTTATTATTTAGATCTTTTTCACCCTCTGTTTGCTCTGTTTTCACTTCTTTAGAGCTAGGCTCGTTAACTTTCTTTTTTTCTGCTAAATCAATAGGTTCATTCACTAACGCAGTTTCAATTACATCGTCCTTGGGAGCCCCATTTTTGGTCTCTATAGTGAACTCAAAATCAGGCTTGCTGGTGCACCCAGAAAGGAGCAAAACTAGGCTTAAAATGGCTAAAAAACGGTACATATATTAGTTAATTTTACCCTTTCTTTTGGCAAATCGCAATGGGCTTGACGAAAGCCGCTTTTTTTTGTAGAATGTTAGAGATTCTTATAAATGAATAACAAATAGCAATATGTCACACAAGAAAGCAGCTGGATCAACCCGGCTAGGACGAGACTCTCAAGCACAACGATTGGGTATCAAAAAATATGCTGGTGAAATAGCTAAAGCTGGCAATATTCTTGTTCGCCAACGTGGCAGCAAGGTCAACGCAGGCAGCAATGTTATGAAGGGCAAAGATGACACCTTGTTTGCGGTGGCTCCAGGTGCGGTTAAATTTTCTACTAAAAAAGTTAAAAGCTTTACTGGTAAACTACAAAAGAGAACCTTCGTTCACATACTTAGTAAATAAGCTTCAAAAATTCCTGCTGAATTGCCATACTCCGGATTAAATCCAGAATGGTATCGCAGGAATTTTTTTATTTAAAAGGGACGGATGTGCGCATCCGCCCCAGGATCTTAAAAACAATTTATATTTGTGAACCAAACCTCCCCTTCTCCGTGTGGGTCAACGACTCCGGGCTTGATCTCAATGGTCTGGTTGCAGGTGAAAACTGCATCGGCCCAATCAAAACAACTCCAAGATTCGTCACAAGCACAGTTAAAATCGATCCAGGCGGCCCCACGTTGGCAAAGACTGTCAACCGTGGTACTGATTTCAATTTGCTCCTGATCAAACATATATTGATCTTGCCCCCACCACGCGTAAGCCAACATTCCAGTGGGACAAGTCAGCTGGCACGTGATTTCAGCCACGTTGATTTTTGTTTGACACTTACCTTTAACACATTCAGTTCCGATCGGGCAGAGGGCTTCTTCGTCCACCTGGAAGTCGCAATCATTGTCTAGATCGTCACACAATTCCGGAGCACCCGGATAGGCTGTGGGTTCCCAATTATCACAGTCTCCCATGTTAATTGAGAACCCATCGCCATCATTATCGACATCCAGAGGGTCGGTATCCTCTGGAATAACAAAACCCTCATCGATCAAACCATCGCAGTCATTATCAATCCCATCTTCAATCTCTGCGACAGGTTCGATGATTTCACAGCCGTTCCAATACCCATCTTCACAATAATGGATACCACGGCCGCAATCCATATAGCATTCAAAGACTAAACCCTCGTCTTCTTCTCCATTACAATTATTGTCCAAACCATCACAAATTTCTTCGGCCGAGGGGTTAATCAGCGGGTTGTCATCGTCGCAGTCACCAGCAGCGACAGAAAAACCATCTCCATCGTTATCAACTTCTGTTGGATCAGCTGCCCCCTGCATGGTGTATGCTCCACTTAAACAAAATTGAGCATCGTTAAGTGTAATAGGATTGCCAAACTTCTTATAACCCGAATATATAGCTGAAGATGGCAGCAACATCATGGGTAAATTTTCGTACCCCATGATTACGAATGTCTGCCAATCAGCGAAGGGGCGGAGCTCGCCATTATTTGTCGCCACAAAGACTGCGCCGGCCCCAAAGCTTGGTAAATCATCTGTTGACTTGACCAGGGTCCCATTATGAAAATACAGCATAGGCCCCTGATCACAAGCTTGGCCATAGACAGGGACTGTGCTCAATATTTGGAGCTGCTGCTTCAATTGCCAGCTATCCAAAGCTGTCTTGGAACTGAACTGGTATATAGCGCAGTTACTAGTATTAGCGCTGGTTTTTTCGAACAAAAAATACTTCCCGGCAATTTGCCACAGCTCCCGGTACGGTTGCCAATCAACCACTCCATTCTCCGGCAAACAATCAAGAATACGCTGGTGCACAGGAATTATTTTTTGCCAATCAAAACTCATTGAATTAAAAACAGCTTCATCCTTGATCCAAAGTAAGGCATTATCCGAAACCACATAAACCTTGTTGGAACCTACGGGTTGGATCAAAGTCCCATCTGGATACCAAAGTCCCCCATTGGAACGAACAACCAAGGTGGCGTAGTTTGATGTTGCCCAAGAAGCTAGAAATTGTGGCACACTGTATTTTCGGTATGATCCCAACGTTTTTCCAGGATCATGAACCGTAACCTGCGTTTCCGAGAGCCCCACCACAACCATGAAGTGGCCAAATTGTGTGGGACTCATATTAATATTAACGCCGACAATCACTGGATTCTGCTTCAGCAACTGCCAACGGATAAAACTCAAGTCTTTCTTGTTCTGCCGAATCGTTGAACCAAGCCCGAAGTATTGCAACAGAATCTTCTCCAGTTGCGAGATGCCTGTTACATTACCGTCATAATATTCGGCATTGGTTTGAGGTTTAATTATTTGTTTGGCATAGAGCCAATCAAGCAGGTTGGTGACACTGCTGACGCTGGGTTCGTTTTCGAGATAATAAGATCCCAGCATCACCGTTGAAGTTGGCCCGCAGTTCATGTTTTGCTGCCAGTCACCCGGCGGCGACTGCGTTTTGAATGGAACACCTTGGAGAAGAATCTCCTCAGCTTTTACTTCCAACGACAGCGCCACCGCGATGACGAGCCAAAAGAAGCGGATCATTTGTCCCTCCTAAAAACCAAAGTTTTGGATGAAGTCCCAAAACATCTTTTCGTTTTGAGCCTCATTAATACGCGTAGTAAAGTAGGTTATATCAAAGAACGCGTCCTTACTGTGGATGAAAGTCCTCTTTTGCCCCAACCAGACGCCATCAGTCTTTGTCACCATGACGGCATTGAGTTCCGGCCTACAAGCAAGCACGAAACTTTCAAACGTTAATACCTCCGGATAATAATCATTGAAAAAATCAGTCCAACTAAGATCCCAGAAGTCCACCTCGCCTTCGTAGACCATGACATTGATAGCCGAATAATCATCAGCTACTTGGCAAGGATCATTCAATTCCGTAACACATTCCTCGTCTAGACCAACGGCACCCAGAACAACCTCTTTATCCGTATCTTGGACACGAATAACGTAGTTGGCTGAACGCGAGGTGCTTTCCTTATTCTCTGTTGTGGAATAGGTCCACCCTGACGGAACAGAGAACTGCCTTTTCGAATCTGTTACGAGTGCCCACGATTCTTCTGGATTATTCTTTTGGATAGGCTCGACCTCAATGGTATCGGCTTCACTCTTTTGGATCTCAGCATCAACGACTGGATCTGTGTTGACGGCTAGGGGTTCGGGCAAACAGGCGGTAAGGGAGAGGGCCAGGGACAGAACCACGCACACTTTCATGGTTGCCTCCATGATGGAACGTTTAGACACCATAGACACTCCAATTAGTTTATTGTCAAAGGTCGTTGACTCTATTAACGTACGTTTTTTGAAATTGATATTTGAGATGGAAAGTTATACTCATTCGTCAAAAGCCTTTTTCTATAAACAAAAAAAGTCGACTCACCTCGACATATTTCATCATTGACAAATGATAACATAAATGATAAGTTTTTAAGCAAACCAGACCTGGTTTGTGTTCAAGGAGGTTCGCATGCGACGACCACTCGCCCTATACGACATCGACAAGACCCTGATCGACCAGAACTACGATCCGAACTCGCCCGACTTCCCTCAGAGCGTCGCCGCTCTGCAGGCCGCCGGCTGGACCGTCGGCCTGAACTCCGACACCCCGGCCCTGCGCATCGCCCGCCTGGCCCAAGAATGGGGCTGTGAAGGCCCCATCGTGGCCGAGTTCGGCAACGCGGTCTACCTCTCCCCCGAAGCAGTGCTCTCCGAGCCGGAATGCGACCCGCGCTGGTCCTTCGTCCCCGGTGCCAAGTCCCGGATTTCCGAGATCACCGGGCGACTGCTGGAGGAACTCCGACGTCGGTACTCGAACTACTACACCATCATCGGCAACCCGATGGACATCCTCGGCTTGATGCGCACCGGCAGCCTCGATCGACCGGTCATCGTGGTCAACTCGCTGCGTCGGTACAGCCTGAGCTTCTTCGTCCGTGTGCCAGGACGCGAACCGGTACGTACGCGTGGACTCCTGGCCGAACTCGCAACCCTGGCGCACGAGTGCTTCTGCGCCTACAACGGCAGCACGCAGGAGCCGCTGATCGACATCAACCACGAGTACGGTGTGGTCATCGTCCACTTCCCCCGTGCCTGCAAGCCCATGGCCATGCCCTTCTTGCAGCAGCACTTCCACCCCATCGTGATGGTGGGCGACTCCAGCAACGACCTCCTGGGTTCGGGCGTAACGCAACTCGCCGTGGGCAACGCCTACCCCGAGTACAAGGACAAGTGCTCCTTCGTGGCCCAACAGCCACTGACGCTCGGCGCCATCGAGTGCGCACAGTACATCCTGCGCGCGCTGACGCCCCCGCGCACCTGACGCAATACCCCCGCATCTACCGAGTAGGTGCGGGGGCCTTTGTTATCACGTTCCACTGTCATGCTGAACTTATTTCAGCATCTGGAATATATCTAGCAGATCCTTAAATAAATTCAGGCTGATAGTTGAGCAAGCGTCTTCTCCAACCGTCTCCCCATCTCATTGTACAACCACAGTCGCTCAGGCGCCGTGCAATAATCACATTTGCAAGCGAAATAGACAGAGTACCATAGCACCTCACATAATTTTCTAAATTCTTCTGTGAAAACTCCAGCGTCAATATAGTTTTTAATTTGGTCTTCGACTTCAGTAACTAAATCAGTATAGTCAATATTTTTATTTTTTTGTTTAACCTCTAACTCCTTCCTTTGCATTGATATAAGATAACCGATCAAATCAATAGCAACGTTACCGCTCGCTTTACTTTCATCAAGATAAGGCACTGCTCCACGAGGATCAATAAAACGGACCTTATCACCATCATCGCTGACAATAATGTTGCCGACGCTCAAATCCTTATGCGCTAAAGAAGAAATATATTTTTCTAATACCGTTTTCTTGTGCGAAACAATTGTTTCAACTTCTTTAGTTAGCCTGCCTGATAGACCCGCCTTTACTAAA
>Ga0172375_10013387_pt1 | contig 10175 bp, 11 predicted proteins | sample LakKiv1m_FD_114537 | JGI IMG/M metagenome (GOLD analysis project Ga0172375, IMG submission 114537) | Freshwater microbial communities from Kabuno Bay, South-Kivu, Congo - kab_092012_11.1m | ecosystem: Environmental > Aquatic > Freshwater > Lake | place: Democratic Republic of the Congo...
AATTCTAAATTCTAAATTCTAAATTCTAAATTCTAAATTCTAAATTCTAAATTCTAAATTCTAAATTCTAAATTCTAAAATAGAGTATAATTTACTCGTGTTCGCCACCAATTCCGACAAAAAAAGCCTTCTGGTCATGATCGGCAGCCTTCTTATCATCCTTACCGCCACCCTCGCCATTTCCCTTTACGCCCGCGGCTACCGCCTTTCCCTTGAACCCCGGCCTTCAGTCCGAGTTACCGGCCTTCTTTCCGCCACTTCCACTCCCAAATCCGCCTCCGTTTATCTCGATGATCGCCTGACCACCGCCACCGACGACACTATCAGTCTTCCTCCAGGCCAATACTCCGTCAAAATTGTCAAGGACGGCTATCTTCCCTGGCAAAAAACCATCACTATCAAGCCGGAAACTGTTTTTCAAACCGACGCCCGACTCTACCGCTCTGCTCCCGATCTCCGGCCTATTAGCCTAAGCGGCGCTATCCATCCGGCTATTAGCCCCGACGGAGCTAAAATCGTTTACTCCGTCGCCTCGGCCTCGGCTTCCAAAGACAACGGCCTTTACCTGCTCGAACTCTCCGGCAATCCTCTCTCTCTCACCCGCAACTCCCCCCGCCAATTAAGCCCCAACCTTCTCTCTCTCGACTGGTCAAAGTTTAACTTTGAGTTTTCGCCAAACTCAAGGCAAATTATTGCTTCATCACCTTCAACTTCTTACCTTCTTAACCTCGATGCCCCCATTTCTCCCGCCTCCCTCTACGATATCTCTCTCCGCCTGCCTCTCATTCGTGAAGATTGGGTCAAAAATGAACAGGAGATCATCCGTTCCCGCCTCGACCGCCTTCCTTCCGTTCTTCGGCCGTTAGTGGCCACCGCTTCTGCCAGAAACATTCTCTTATCCTCCGACGAAAATCAGATCCTCTATCTCTCCCAAACCGACGGTTCCCTTCCTTCTAATCTCATTTCCCCACCACCCGCCCAAAGCACCCAAGTCCAAAACCGCCAAATAAAAAAAGATAACTACTATGTCTATGACCTTCTCAACGATACCAATTTTCTCATTGGTTCCCACAGCGATCTGCTCCACCCTTCATGGCTGGCCAACTCCAACAATCTTGTCTTTGTTCGCCACCAACAAATCCGAATTATCGAAAGTGATGCCACCAACGAAATCACTATCTTCAGCGGTCAATTCGATCCCAATACCGTTTTTCCTTGGTCCGATGGTAGCCGCATCATCACCCTCCTTTCCCCTTTTGCCGAATCCGGCCCCAATCTCTACGCTATCTACCTCCGTTAATTACAACGATTTTCTTCCGCTAACCGCATTTCTTCCGCCAACCCCGCCGCTTCTTCCTCACTCGTCGCCTGGCTCATTCTCCCCAGCAGTTCATCAATACCCGACTGTTCAACACAACTTACTTCCCCCCTTTCTATCTCTTCATATGGCGCTTCCAGCACTGTCTGTTCTTCTGCCGCCACTTCTTCTCCTAATACCGCCGCTCTTGCCCCTTCTCCCACCTCCACCATTCTCAAAGGAATCAGTGTCAACACTGCCACCACAAAACATACTATCAGGGTTCTGGAGTTTCTGTCGTTGTCTGTCATACCAATCAGTCTAGGGCTTTCCTCGACTTTAGTCAACACCAAAAATAACTCCATGGCAAAACTAAACAACCTCCCGTTGTTATCATCAATTTTTTACCTCCATCCGACCTGTCACTCGCCAGAACTTTCTGCCAACTCATATTTTAGCTTTTATATCATAATCCCACTTAATATCACCTTATATATAACAAAATCTCAACACAAACTACCCAAAAAACTATATAATATCCTTGTCCCGAGCTTATCGAGCGATGAAGCGGGTTTACCCGCCGTAGTCCCGAGCTTATCGAGCGATGAAGCGGGTTTACCCGCCGTAGTCCCGAGCTTATCGAGCGATGAAGCGGGTTTACCCACCGTAGTCCCGAGCTTGTCGAGGGACGTAGGCGGGGATTGGCGCAATTTCGTCCATAGGACGATCGGCCTTTGGCCGAGGCTATTAAGTAAACTATGTACTTTGTCTACTTCCTTACCAGTCTAAAAAATAACAAAGTCTACGTCGGGTCAACCAATAAAGATCCAAAAATAAGATTGATAGAACACAATCAGGGATCGAATCAGTGGACAAAGCAAAATGGACCTTTTCGCCTAATTTACTACGAAAAATATGAATGTAAAAAAGACGCTCAATTAAGAGAGGCTTTTTACAAAACTGGTTTTGGAAAAATGGTCAAAAAAGCTATAATACAAAGTTTAATTAATTCGGGGATTGGCGCAATTGGCTAGCGCGCACGCTTCGGGTGCGTGAGGTTGGGAGTTCGAATCTCCTATCCCCGACAACGTACAATCTGCTTCGCAGATTTACGCTGTCTTCGACTTTACATTCCATGAGGCGAAGCGGCGTTAATTCACGAAGTGAATTTTACGCCGTCCTTATAGTTCAATGGATAGAACAGCCCCCCCCTAAGGGGCAGATCCAGGTCCGATTCCTGGTGAGGACACAATTCTCCGCATATTTCATGCCCAGCGCTTACTTTTCTCCGCATTATTTACCCCTTTCTTCGCACTATCGCCGCAGTTTTTCCTCTACTTTTCAAGCCAAATTTTTTTCCGCAAATAGCAAAAGTAAATCTTACTCAACTATATCTTCTAAAATCTTTCTCCCACCTATTTACCGCAAACAGTCAAAACCCGTATCTCTTCTTTTCTTAACACTTCCGCCGCCAGATCTTTAACTTCTCCCCAAGTTACCGCCTTTAATCTCTTAAGCTCCTCCTCCGGATCCCCCACCCTTCCTTCCAGCAACATCTTCTGTCCCAGGTATCCGCTCCAAAACTCGCTTCTATCCATCGCTAATCTAGTTTTACCTATTATATAATCTTTAGCCCTACTTATTTCATTCTCCCTAACTGCCTTTGAAAACCCAACAAACTCTCTACAAACTATCTCTTTAACTTCCTCTAATCTATCAACCTCCACTCCTGTCTGGATTCCTACTATTCCCGCTTCCGCAAAGCTTTCCGTTAGTGAATATATATAGTAAGCCCAGCCTCGCTTATCCCGAATCTGCCAGTGCAATCTCGACGAAGAATTGCCAACCAGAATTGTCTCCATTATCTTCAAGGCATATTTCCTTTTATCCCCCCGCCTTAATCCCGGCACTCCCATCGCCACATGCCCCTGTTCCACTTCCCGCTTCAAACTTTTCTCTCTCTCCGGCCCAAAAACCACCTTTATTCTCTTTTTTTCTTCGCCCCTCCCCAGCCCCTGCCACCTCTTCCCCACGTCCTCCGCTTCCAGCCCGCCCACATCCCCCGCCACTACTACTACCAAACCCCTGCCATTCAAATTCCTTTTCCGATAACCCGCTAAGTCATCCCTGGTCGTCCCCCTCACCGTTTTTTCCTCACCGGCCACATCCCAACAACCGTCAGACCCGGCTAAAGCCATCTTCAAAAACTCCCCACCCAATCCCATCGTCGGATTTTCCCGATACATTTTTATCTCCGAAACAATCACCCCTTTCTCTTTTTCTACTTCTTTTCCCGGTAGTTTCGGTGCCAACACTATATCTGCCAATATCTCATTGGCCCAATCTATTCCTTCCCGAGTGGTGGTCACAAAATAAGACGTCAACTCCTGCCCCGTTCCTGCATTGTAACTTGCCCCCTTGGCATCAATTTCTCTCCCTATTTGCGCCACCCCTGGTCTTTTTTTTGTCCCTTTAAAAGCCATGTGCTCCAGAAAATGGCTTATCCCCCATTCTTTCGGGCTTTCTCTCTTCGACCCAATGTCCACAAACGCTTCCACCGTCACTGCCCTCAACCCCTCAATTGGTTTGACAATTATCCTTGCTCCGTTCTCCAGTTCCAAAAACCTAGTTTTCGCGTTTTTTCCCATCTATTAATCAAATTAAACTCTCTTAGCAGTTAAAAATAACTTCTGCTTGATATAGTTTAAACTACAAAATTAACCATTTTCCCTTCTATATAGAACTCCTTCACTATCTGCTTCCCTTCCAGCCATTTCTGTATCGCTTCCAATTTCTTTGCCTCTTCTAACACCCCCTGTACGGGCTGCATATATGCAGCCCCTCCATTATTTACTTTTAGTTGTCCCCTTACTTTCCCGTTCACTGCCACCGGAATCGTCACCGTCTCTTCTATTAAACATTTTGTATCTGCCTCCGGCCACCCTGCATCCCGTACTCCTGTTTTTTTCCACCATTTTTCCGCCGTAAACGGAGCAAACGGGGCAATTAATTTAATTATTGTCTCCAGGTCCTCGCTTGATAATTGATAATTGATAATTGATAATTGATTTACCATTTCCATCATTTTTGCAATCGCCGTATTGAAACTAAATCCTTCAATATCCTTCGTTACCCCTTCAATTGCTTTATTAATAACCACTTTCGTTTGTGTTTTGAATTTTGATGCTTGGTCATTGTTTGTGATTTGTGATTTGTGATTTGTGATTTGATTATTGATATATTTTTCAAATCTTTCCAAGAACCTTTTTACTCCAATCAACGTTTTTTCATTCCAAGCCATCGTTCCTTCAAATGGTCCCATAAACATCAAATACATCCTTACTACATCAGCCCCGTACTTGGCCACCATTTCGTCGGGAACTATTACATTCCCTCTCGACTTGCTCATCCGCTGGCCATCCGGACCCAAAATCACCCCATGCGACATCCTTTTAAAATACGGTTCACTTGTCGGTACCACTCCCAGGTCGTATAAAAATTTATAAATAAATCTCGAATACAACAAATGCAAGGTATTGTGTTCATCCCCCCCAATGTAGATATCCACCGGCATCCATTTCTTTAACTCTTCTTTGTTCTCTTCAAAAATATTCCTGTTTTGGATTTGTGATTTTGAATTTGTGATTTGTTTGGAATTTGGAATTTGGAATTTGGTGCTTGCGAGCTTATTGGCGAAACAATAAGCGAGATAGTACCAATCCGATCCTGCCCAATTCGGCATCGTATCTGTTTCCCTTCTCGCCTCCCCTCCGCACACCGGACATTTACACCTGACAAATTCTTCTATTTTGGCCAGTGGACTTTCGCCAGTATCTGTCGGCTCATAATGCTCCACTTCCGGCAGTACCACCGGCAACTGATCCTCCGGCACCGGATACCACCCATAATTTTCTCGTTCTATTTTCTGTTTTGAATTTGGAAATTGGTTATTGGAGCTTGTTTGGAAACTGTTTTTTGTAATTTGTGATTTTTGATTTTCTGCACATCTTTGGCAGAAAATCATCGGTATCGGCTCGCCCCAATAATGCTGTCGGCTGAATATCCAATCGCGAAGGTGGTATGAATTTGCCGCCTTGCCTATTCCCTCACTCTCCAACCACTCAATCGCTTTTTTAATCGCCTCGCTCGGTGTCAATCCATTCCATCGGGGGCTGTTAATCATTTTTCCTTTTTCCACTTCGGTGTACGCCGCTTTATCAAAATCCCATTGCCTCTGTACGGGCGAGGCGTGACTCGCCCCTAAATCTGGCTCAATTACCGGCACGATCGGTAATCCGAATTTTTTGGCAAACGCCCAATCCCTTTCATCATGCGCCGGCACTGCCATAATCGCTCCCGTCCCATAAGACGCCAGCACAAAATCCGAAATCCAAATCGGAATTTCTTTTCCGTTTACCGGGTTAATCACGTACAATCCCGAAAATACTCCCGTTTTTTCTTTGTTCAACTCCGCCCTCTCCAAATCCGACTTTTTCCGGGCATTGGCGACATAATTTTTCACCGCCTCCGGATCAAAATCCCCTCGTCCTTCGGACACCCCCCTTTGATCAAAGGGGGGCTTGGGGGGATTTGAAACTTGGTCATTCACGATTTGGTTTACCAAATCGTGTTCCGGCGCCACCACCATAAACGTCGCTCCATACAACGTATCCGGCCTGGTCGTAAACACTTCCAAATATTGATCTTCCTTATTTTTTGAAAATTGAAAATTGAAAATTGAAAATTTAATCCGTGCTCCCTGCGAACGTCCAATCCAATTTATTTGAGCCGCTTTCACCTTTTCGATAAACTCCGTCTCCTTCAACCCTTCTACCAATTTATCCGCATAATCGGTAATTTTTACTATCCACTGGGCAATGTTTCTCCGACTCGTTTCCGCCCCGCACCTCTCACAGACATTCTTCCCTTCTTTGTTTTGCACCACTTCCTCGTTGGCCAACCCCACCTTACAACTCGGACACCAGTTAATCGGCATCTCCCGCTTGTAAGCCAACCCTTTTTTAAACAGCTGAATAAATATCCACTGCGTCCATTTGTAATAATTCGGATCAGTCGTGTTAATTTCTCTTTCCCAATCAAACGAAAAACCTAAAGCCTTCATCTGTTCCTTAAACCGGCTGGTATTTTCTCTCGTCACCTCCTGCGGTTTCCTTTTAGTTTTGATCGCGTAATTTTCCGTCGGCAATCCAAAAGCGTCCCACCCCATCGGAAACATTACCTCATAGCCCTGCATTCTTTTAAACCGGGCATAAACATCACCTCCGGTAAAAGTAAACGCGTGTCCCACATGCAATCCCGACCCGCTCGGGTATGGAAATTCCACCAAAATATACTTCTTCCCCTTCTCTTTCATTGTCCCAATTTTATCACGGGATCCCTCCTTACTATCGGCCCTTGCGGCAAATCTCTGGTCTGCTCTGCTACCTCATCAGCCATCCCCGCCGGATCCTTTGGCTTCATTCGCGGCCTCCACGTCCATCCAATACTCCCCCTCGATAAATCCTTATCTCTCCAACCCCCCCCTTCCTTCCCTTTATCCATTCTCTCTTTATATCATCCTCTCCGTCCTCTCCTCAACCCCCCAATTATTCTTACCCCAGCCGGGAACCTTCTTTCTCCCGACAATGGCTGAACTAGTTGGTGGTCTGCCTGTTCCGGATCCATTCCCTCCGCTACCACCAATGCCCCTGTCCATTCCTGATCGGTCGCCTGTTGAACGGTAAAACGCCCCGCCGGAGTTATTTCCCTCGTCCCCGCCATCATCCATCTCGGCATAATTTTTTCCCATCTGCTTCTTTTCCCTCTTCTCTCCTCTTCTCCTGTCAGTTCTCCGACAAGATCTTCTCTGTCGCCTATCGCTACCCTAAACCTTCCCTCCCATCCTATTGTCGGCATGTTCTATTATGTCTCGCCATAACACACCTCAAAATTTTTCTTCAGCTTCTTATCAAAAGTTGCTATTTCCTTTATCCGCCGGCTACCGGCAACTGCCAGGTTATACGCATCCTCCAAATCATAATCGAAGCGATCATAATTAGTCACCGCCGCTTCCAATACCTCCCTGTCATCGACGCCAAGAAACTCCATTTTTAATATGTCCTTTAAGATTCTTCTGATTTCCTCCCTCTCTTTCCTATAAAAAGTCTTTAAAACAAAATAGATCTCAAAAAATACCACTACTGTTGTCATCAACTCTTCTTTCCCCGCCGCCGCCATCTCAAACAGCTCTCTTGCCGTCTGGCTCTGTTCCCCCTCTCGATCAACAAGATATCTTAAAAAATAATTAGTATCTACTAATATCATTTTTGAATTTTTCCAAAAAATACTCTTTCTTGGCCTTCTCAATTACCTCATCGATAGCCATTCCTCTAAATCTCTTCGGAACCTTTACGCTCCCCGCCAACCTCCTTACCAAATCCACCGCCGGCTCGACCTTAATCACTCCGTCTTCCATCGAAACCACCACTTTTTGGCCCTGTTTCAATTTTAAATGACGATAAATCCCGACCGGAATCGTCAACTGTCTTTTACTGGTAATAGTTGCTGTTTTCGTCATAAAAATGATTATATCACCAAAACAAGGAATTTATTTAAAAACAAGGAATTAACTTTAAGACTATCTTATTCATACCTCAACGCATTCAATGCCGAAATCGCCCTCGCCCTTTTGCTTGGATACCACCCCGTCGCCACCCCCACCAAAAATGATACCAGCATGATAAATGCCACAAAAAACCATGGAATATAGGAAATATTTATCGTCCCCTGCCCTTTCACTACCGACACCGACGACAGCACTATCGACAAGATATTTCCCATCAAAAATCCCAGCAATATTCCCATTGTCCCTCCGCCCACTCCCATAATCATCGACTCCGCCAAAAACAACTCCCTCACTTCGTTTGACAACATTCCCATCGCTTTCATTACTCCCACCTCTCTGGTTCTCTCCAGAAGCGATACTGTCATTGTATTAAACATCCCCAAACTCGCCACCGCCAGGGCAATTGTTCCCAAAAATCCTAAAATCATTCTCAAGGTTTTAAAAATTCTCTCTATCCCCGCCACGGTGTCCACCGTGCTGGTAGTTTTAAAACCAATCGTTTCAATTGATTTTCTGACTTCCGCCAAACCGTTTCGGCTGTCCACCACTATCTTCAATTGCGAATAATTTTTTATCCCCAATCTCTTGGCATCGGCTATCTGAAAATAATAAAAATTGCTGGTCTCATCCTCCACTATCCCGGCAATTTTGTACTCCGTTTCTTTCGATTGCAACCTTCCTTTAAGCTCGTCAACCATCCCATCTGGAATAATATAAGCCACCATCACTGTCTTCCCCACTGCCTCCTCCGGCTTGATATTAATCATCTTTAACCAGCCGCTACTGACGAAAGCTTCCTTCACCGCCTCCCCGTCAAAATCAATTTCTTTCAATTTATTTTTGTCCTCTCCTGTTTTTTTCAATTCCACCCATTCCACTCCCGACGAATCCGTCGCCACCTCCGTCTCCACAAATAACTCTGCCGCCGGACTGGCTTCAGCAGCGGCCGATGCCGTATCGCTTTCTCCCAGCACTTCCCCTATTCCTAGAATATATTCTCTCAATGTTTCTGCCTCAAATTCGGCCATACTTGACTCATCTATCACTAAATCATCTTTTTTCAGACAACCGATTATCCATTTTTGTTGGGTCAAATTATCCGTCCTCGGTACTGCCAAACCACTCTCGCTCACCGTCCACACCGGCACCTTCGCCATTACCCAAAGTGAATAGTTCTCCTCCAAATACACATTTCTTCCCACTAACACTTCATCCCCGCTTCTATACTCGCTCCCCCAAACCCTTTCTCCGACATACCCCCCCTCGCTTCTGATCACCTCTCCTTCTATTTCCGATTTTTCATCACACTTTTGATAAACCAACGGTCGTTTCCCTTCAACTACATTAAACCTCACAATTCCGTTGTCTATTTTCTCACCCCTCTGCGTCCAGACTATTTCCTGGCTTACCCCCGACACCTCCCCTTCCTTTTTCTGATAAGAATAGTCCTTATCTTTGTCCTTAAACTCCCCTTTAACAAACTTCACTCCGCTCGCTTTCAGGTATTTCTCATCCACCCCGTAGGTCATAATGTCCATTACCGAATTGTTGTAACGTAATTTCGCCACCATCGATACCCAGGGAATAACCTCTTTTACCCCGCTAAACGTCTTTATTTTTTCCACCATTTCCTCGTTCATCCTTGCAGTTCCCGCTTTTCCCATCGTCACATCGGCCATTTTCAATTCGTCTAATCTGGCTACTTTGGAAATCACCATTTTTTCCAAACCATACCCCAGTGACACCAAAAAAACGATTGCTCCCACTCCCACCGCCACTCCGCCGATGGTTACCACTGCTCGATTTTTCTTGGCTTTCATATTCCTGAAAGCCAGCTCAATCAGATATACTCGGGAAACCTTTTCTTTGGCATCGAAATCCAACAATTTCATCGCCCGATCCATTCCCCTTATCGCCCACGGCAACCTTATCAACTCAAACACTTTTCCAATCAGTTTTATCCTCAATAGCAGTCTCAACACTGCCCGTAAAATATACAGATACAACACCGCAATAAACATGGCGTTGGTGCCAGTAAACCGCATCATTGATCTCAATCTTTCCGGAATTGCTTTAATTTTATTTAGCCACATACTTCTTTTCATTATCCTCTAAAAAGTTTTTATCCCTCTGTCAAGTGCCCTTTTTTAGGACATCTATTCTATGAGTGAAGTAACCGAAACTGGGATGGCGCCATCTTCAGGCTGGTGTGGATTCTTCTTTGGTTGTAGTAATTAATAGTCTGATGAATAG
>Ga0172375_10013388_pt1 | contig 10175 bp, 9 predicted proteins | sample LakKiv1m_FD_114537 | JGI IMG/M metagenome (GOLD analysis project Ga0172375, IMG submission 114537) | Freshwater microbial communities from Kabuno Bay, South-Kivu, Congo - kab_092012_11.1m | ecosystem: Environmental > Aquatic > Freshwater > Lake | place: Democratic Republic of the Congo...
CCTGTTCGAAGGATTGTTCGACTCAGCCGGCATCGCCATTTAAGTCCGCCGTGCAAAAGCGAACGCCAGCATTTATCATGCTGGCGTTCTCCATTTTTGGACTCGCAACATGTACAAGACACTTGACGACTTCGTCGGTAACACGCCACTAGTCAGACTCAAACGCATTCCTGGTAATACCTCCAATGTCATACTCGCCAAGTTGGAGGGGAACAACCCCGACGGGTCGGTGAAGGATAGACCCGCGCTGTCGATGATCCGCCGTGCCGAAGAACGTGGTTCGATCAAACCCGGTGATACGCTCATTGAAGCGACCAGTGGTAACACGGGCATTGCATTGGCGATGGCTGCCGCCATGCGTGGTTACCATCTAATCCTCGTGATGCCGGATAATCAAAGCATAGAACGCCGTCAGACTATGCGTGCGTTTGGTGCGGAACTGATTCTGACCCCCAAAGAAGGCAGCATGGAGTTGGCACGCGACACCGCAGAAAGGTTGCGTGCTGAAGGGCGCGGCATCATCCTCGATCAGTTCGCCAATCCAGATAATCCATTGGCTCATTACGAAGGCACTGCCCCCGAAATATGGCGCGATACGCAAGGCCGTGTTACCCACTTCGTCAGTAGCATGGGCACGACCGGCACCATCATGGGCTGTTCGCGTTACTTCAAAGAAGTGTCACCCACTATCCAAATTATCGGTGTGCAACCGGAAGAGGGCGCGCAGATACCGGGAATACGCAAATGGCCCGAGGCTTATCTGCCCAAGATTTACAGCCCGCAGAACATTGATGCATTGGAATATGTCGGGCAGCAGGAGGCCGAGGTGATGATGCGTCGTTTGGCGAGTGAGGAGGGGATATTCTGTGGTGTATCGTCAGGCGGTGCTTTGAGCGTGGCCCTGCGTATCTCACAGCAAGTGAAGAACGCCACCATCGTGTTCATCGTGTGTGATCGCGGTGACCGTTATCTTTCTACGGGCGTGTTCCCGGTCTAGTCGTTCTGTGCGACTTTTTGTTTTGACAATGCCGGATTCGCGGCGAAATAACGCTTGATGCCGCCTAGGATGGCGCGTGCCATTTCTTCCTGATAGGCCTCATCCTGTAGTCGTTTCTCTTCATCGGGATTACTGATGAAGGCAGTCTCCACCAGGATGGATGGAATGTCCGGCGATTTCAATACGGCAAAGCCTGCTTGCTCGACGTGGCCGCGATGCAGGTCGTTGATGCGTCCCACTTCTTTCAGCACGTGTTTGGCCAGTTTCAAGCTATCGTTGATGGTGGCGGTCTGCGACAGGTCGAGCAAGGTGCGCGCCAAGTAGGGGTCTTTGATGGCAAGGTTCACCCCACCGATCAAGTCGGCCTCATTCTCTTTCTTCGCCAACCAACGTGCCGAGGCACTGGTTGCCCCGCGTTCGGACAAAGCGAACACCGAGGAGCCACGTGCATGCGGCTTGACGAATGCATCCGCATGGATGGAGACGAACAGGTCGGCATTGGCCTTACGTGCTTTTTCCACGCGACCGCCCAAGGGAATGAAGTAATCGCCATCGCGCACGAGTATCCCACGCATGCCAGGCACTTCATCAATCTGCGCTTTCAGTTTGCGCGCGATAGAGAGTGTTACCTGTTTTTCATGGGTGCCACGATGTCCGCGCGCCCCGGGGTCTTCCCCACCATGCCCGGCATCAATAGCCACGATGAGGATGCGTGTGCTGAGTTCTGGTTGAGTCTTTTCGACAGTTTTTTGGGGGGGCAGGGGAGGCAACTCCACGCTAGGTTTAAGTACCATCGGCGGTGAATCCGCAAGTGGGAGGGCAGGAGGGGTAGAGCTCGCGGCCAATTTGTTTTCGCTCTGCTGTGCCAATGCCATCAGCGGGTCAATGGCGACCAAGGGATACACATCCAGCACCAAGCGATGACCGTATTCACCCACCGGCTTCAGACTGAATAACTGTGGCTTCACCTCCGCTTTCAGATCGAGCACCAACCTCACCACACCGGGTTTGAATCTCCCCACGCGGACACTCTTGATGTAGGGATCATCATTGCCAATTTTGCTCACCATCTCGTTCAATGCTACGTTGATGGCGACATCGTCCAAGTCGATGACCAATCGTTCCGGGTTCTTGATGGTGAACAGCTTGTAACGGATGGCTTGTTTTGATTCCAGCGTGATACGGGTGTAATCCTGTGCTGGCCAGATACGTGCCGACTTGATGGTGATCTCCGCCCAAGCGGACGGTAGCCACAGCAAGGTGGCGATGATGGCTAGGCGGGCAACGCGTTCAAGCATGTTTGTCCTGCTTCGGTGTATGCGTATAGGGATAGTTCGCGTCCATCTTGCAGAATACTAAACGTGAGAGCGATGTCGGCTGGCGGCAGCAATCCGCTGGCTTGTTCCGGCCATTCCACCAGACACACATTGCTTCCGTCGAACTCGTCGCGAAAACCTGCGCTCTCCCATTCTTCGGCATCACGAAACCGGTATAGATCGAAGTGGCGCAAGTTTAATCCAGCCACTGAGTAGGGTTCGACTAACGTATAAGTTGGACTTTTCACCCGACCGTTATATCCCAATGCATGAAGCAGTGCGCGTACCCAGGTCGTCTTGCCTGCCCCTAGATGACCACACAAATAGATTACCAAGCCGGGAGCAAGGGTGCGTGCGAAGCGGGTTGCGAACGTGGCGGTGGCCGCCTCGTTCGGCAAGTGGAGGGCATGTTCGTGCCTCGCAACAGACGGCTGGCTCACATCACTTCGGCTATGATTCGCTTCATGCAAAACGTGACACCTCGAACGGATCTGGACGCACTCGCCCTACGTATCAAAGCGTGGGGGGAAGCGTTGGGTTTTCAATCGGTGGGCATCAGCGACACTCACCTGGCTTCAGCCGAAAGACACCTGTTGCAATGGCTGGCAGACGGGTATCACGGCGCGATGGATTATATGGCAAAACATGGTACCAAACGCGTGCGCCCAGCGGAGTTGGTGCCGGGTACCTTGCGTGTCATCTCAGTACGTATGAACTATTACCCAGAGCAGGCGAAAGACACCGCTGCCGTGTTGCAAGAAGGGGGTAGAGCTTTCATATCGCGCTACGCCTTGGGGCGCGACTATCACAAGGTGTTGCGTAATCGATTGGAGAAGCTGGCGCAACAGATTCGAGCGGAAATCGACTGTCAGTGCCGCGTGTTCACGGATAGCGCGCCGGTGATGGAAGTGGCGCTGGCGCAGAAAGCGCGACTCGGTTGGCGCGGAAAACACACGCTGTTGTTGTCACGCGAGCAGGGCTCATGGTTCTTTCTGGGCGAGATATTCATCGATCTGCCGCTTCCCGTCGATGAGCCACAAGATGCTCACTGTGGCACATGCCGTGCCTGTATCGATATTTGTCCCACCCAAGCCATCATTGCACCTTACCAGTTGGATGCGCGGCGTTGTATTTCCTATCTCACTATCGAGTTGAAGGACAGCATCCCGCTCGAATTGCGCCCCCTCATCGGGAATCGCATCTATGGTTGTGACGATTGCCAGTTGGCGTGCCCGTGGAATCGCTTCGCCCGAACGACCCTCGAACCCGACTTCGCGGTTCGTCACGGTCTGGACGACATTAGCCTCATCCAGCTATTCGCGTGGGACGAGGCGACGTTCCAGGCAAAGTTGGCGGGCAGCCCCATCTACCGTATTGGGCACGCGCAATGGTTACGCAACATCGCCGTGGCACTGGGCAATGCGCCCAAAGACGCTGACATCATCCAAGCGTTGCAAACTCGGCTTGATGATCCGTCTCCTCTCGTGCGTGAGCACGTGGAATGGGCGCTGCGAAGGCATCTAGGGGGATAAATTTCTTGACAATTTCGACCGCTCCCCTAAAATGCGCGCCTCTTCCGGGTCGTTAGCTCAGCTGGTAGAGCAGCGGACTCTTAATCCGTTTGTCGCAGGTTCGATCCCCGCACGACCCACCAATAAGAACAATGACTTAGGCGTAAAACCCTAAGTCATTTTTTCTTTCTGTCTCCTTACCGTGCCGTTATCGTGACGCTACTCGCGGTTGTCGCTCAAGCTCAGTGAGGAAACTGCCTTGTTCATCTCAAGAGTGATGGGGTGTTGCATGGGAGGCGTTTAGTTTTTTCTTCCCAAATCTCTCCCATTGCATCGACAATACACTGCATACCGCAGGAGAAAAATGTGACTTTCGATCCATTCGATGCCGCTATCGCCGCATTCGACCAGGCCAATGGCGAAGACCCGAACAAAGAGATCGCCGACGGCAAGGAATATCCGAAAGAGCTGCTGTATGCGCAGCGCATGACCGAGATGCAGGAGCGTTTTGCGCCCGACGCTTCAGAAGCGGTGAAGCTCGCCTGTCGTGCGCAGCACATCCAGCGCTGGAAGAGTCCGCGCAGCGACTATCCGATGGATAAACAGGGCTACATGCTGTGGCGCACCAATCTGTATAAGTTTCATGCCGATACCGCAGGTGCATTGATGAAACAGGTCGGCTATGACGATGAGATGATCGCGCGCGTGAAGACCATCGTCGGCAAGAAAGACCTTAAAACCAATCCCGAGACGCAGTTGATGGAGGATATAGTCAATCTGTGTTTTATCGAGCACTATCTGCTGCATTTCGTCGAGCAGAAACCGGACTATGATGAAGCGAAGTGGGGCGTCATCATCAATAAGACCTGGGGCAAGATGTCCGAACATGCGCATGACTTTGCGCTGGCCGGCAAGATCAAGCTGCCCGAGGCACTGGTGCCGCTGATCCTCAAATCGATAAAGGCGTAATGTGGATTTTTTGCCGATTTTCACCAATATTCGTAACAGACTCTGCCTTGTCGTTGGGGGCGGGGATGTCGCCAAGCGCAAAGCCCGTGTGCTGCTGGAAGCGGGTGCGAAAGTGCGTGTGGTCGCGCCGGAGATCGACACGGAACTCGCCAAACAGAACAACGTTGTGAGTATCGTCGCGCGCTTTGAAGAGAGCCATCTCGATGGTGTGACACTCATCATCGCCGCGACCAACGACCGCGCGGTGAATCGGCTGGTATCCGAATTGGCGCAGGCGCGAAGCATCCCCGTGAACGTGGTGGACGATCCCGAGCTGTGCTCGTTCATCATGCCGGCCATCCTCGACCGTTCGCCGTTGATGGTCGCGTTCTCCAGCGGTGGCGCGTCGCCGGTGCTGACGCGCATGATGCGCGGCAAGCTGGAGACGGTGATCCCGCAGAACTACAGCCGTCTTGCTGCGTTTGCCGAACGTTTCCGCGAAGAGGTGAAGCAGCGCGTGAGCAATCCGCCCAAGCGCCGCATCTTCTGGGAGAACGTGTTCGACGGTGTGGTGGCGGAGAAGGTGCTGACCGGCGACGAAGCCAGCGCCGAAGCCATGCTGCAGCAGATGCTGGCCGACGAGGACAACATCGTGCGCGGCGAGGTGTATCTGGTCGGTGCCGGTCCCGGTGATCCCGACCTGCTCACTTTCCGCGCGCTGCGCCTGATGCAGAAGGCCGATGTGGTGGTGTACGACGCGCTGGTGTCCAAACCCATCTTCGAGATGACGCGGCGCGATGCCGAGCGCATCTATGTCGGCAAGCGTCGCGCCGACCATGCCTTGCCGCAGGAAGACATCAACCTGCTGCTGGTGCGGCTGGCCAAAGAAGGCAAGCGCGTGCTGCGTCTCAAGGGGGGCGACCCGTTCATTTTCGGGCGCGGCGGCGAGGAGATCGAGGAACTGGCGGGACATGGCATTCCGTTTCAGGTGGTGCCGGGTATCACGGCTGCTACGGGTGTGGCGGCTTACGCGGGTATTCCGCTGACTCATCGAGATCATGCGCAGTCCTGTGTCTTTGTCACTGGCCATTTGAAAGATGGCACGATGAACCTGGACTGGGCGCAGTTGGCTCAACCACACCAGACCGTGGTGGTCTATATGGGCTTGCACGGGCTCAACACACTGTGTTCACAGTTGGTCGCTCATGGCCTTCCGGCGGATACTCCTATCGCCATCGTGCAACACGGTACGCAGCCCACGCAGCGCGTCATCACCGGCACGCTAGCGACCTTACCCACTATTGCCGAGCGCGAGAAGCCGCAGGCACCCACGCTCATCATCGTCGGCGGCGTGGTCACGTTGCGCGAGAAGTTGACCTGGTTCCACCCACAGGATTAGGGGCCCGCCCCCTCGTATCCCTCATGGAATCGGCTTCTCCTGAATGTATCAAGAGGCGGTAGGGATGAAGTTTCGTTACAATGCCCACTCTCGATCGAGAACCCCAAAAAAGCAGGAGCTGAGTATGAGTTTGACCGAAGCAGATGTACAAAATGCACTGAAACAATTGACCGACCCCAATACGAAAAAAGATTTCGTCAGTGGGAAATCGGTGAAGAACATCAAAGTGAGTGGTAATGACGTAACGCTGGATATCTTGTTGGGTTATCCCGCCAAGAGTGTTTGGAGCGAGATACAGAGCCTGGTGGAAACTCACCTCAAAGTCTCATTGGCTGGCGTAGGTAACGTTAAGGCTAATGTCACCAGCAAGGTCGTACCGCATGCGGTGCAGCGCGGAGTGAAGCTGGTGGATGGCGTGAAGAACATCATTGCGGTTGCCAGCGGCAAAGGCGGTGTGGGTAAGAGCACCACGGCGGTCAATTTGGCACTGGCGCTGGCAGCGGAAGGAGCCCGTGTCGGCATCATGGATGCCGATATTTACGGCCCATCGCAACCCACCATGTTGGGGATCAGTGGCAATCCCGATTCTCCAGATGGAAAAATGATGCGCCCGATGACCAATCATGGTCTGCAAGTGATGTCTATCGGCTTTCTCATCGATGCCGACACCCCGATGATCTGGCGCGGTCCGATGGCGACCCAAGCGTTGGGCCAACTGCTACGCCAGACCCAATGGGACAATCTTGACTATCTGGTGGTGGATTTGCCTCCCGGCACGGGTGATATCCAGCTCTCGCTGGCACAGACGGTGCCGGTTACGGGTGCCGTTATCGTTACTACGCCCCAGGACATCGCATTGATGGATGCACGCAAGGGACTCAAAATGTTTGAGAAGGTCGATGTCAAAATCATCGGTATTGTGGAGAACATGAGTACCCATATCTGTTCCCAGTGTGGGCACGAAGAACATATCTTCGGCGCAGGCGGTGGCGAGAAGATGTGTGCAGATTACAGCGTCGAGTTCTTGGGAGGATTGCCTCTCGATATTCGTATCCGCGAGCAAGCTGATTCAGGTACACCGACGGTCGTGGCTGAGTCTGACGGCAACCTTGCCAAGGTCTATAAGCAGATCGCTCGCCGCGTGGCAGTGAAGATCGCCGACATGGCGCAAGATCACAGTGCGGTCTTTCCCAGGATCGTGGTGCAGAACACGTAGAGAGTTGCCACCCCAGGCCACGTGCAGCGATGCGAGACCGTCCATGTGGCGCTGGGTACAAATGTCTCAATCCTGATCATGCAGAGACTGCGGTGATCAAAACTCTACCGATGGACGTATCACAAAGGTCAGCTTGTTCGCGGTCGCATCTTTCAATGCGCCGGAATATTCGTTTGGGCTGGTCCAGATGAATCCGGTACTGAAGGTCGGAATGAACTTGTATCCGAACAAGGGCATCTTCTTACCGGCGATCCATTCAGAACGCACCAACTGTCCCCCGTGCTGCAAGAAATGCAGTCCCACGTCGAAGTTGGTGTTCTCCAGCCAAGTCAGATATTTGGAGCGCAGATCGGTGTTGCTGCGATGCAGATTGATGTACGTCACATTGTTCACATCGTGATTACGGTGGAATTTGCCACCGACCCGGAAACTCCAAGAGAGCTTCTCGTCGACGTAATCTAACTTGCCCTTGATCTTCCATTCCAGCTCGCACCATTCGTCATCTATTAAGGTATTGTTCTTGATGTGTTTGTTACCCGCGCTGAACAGATAACCGGTGTAGCCGTAATTGTTGCCTTTGCGCTTTTCTTTCGGTCGCTTCAACTTGGCCACATTGCCAAAGAAGATAGAGAGCGCCCACGGTTCCAGGAAGCCGGAGGTGAGCGATTCGATGATGTTGGAGTTGCCGATGTCGCCTTGCTTGTAGAAGTCGGGTGAATGTTTTTTGAGATAGGTTCCCAACAGTGGCATCGGATACATACTCGCTTCGACCAGCATATATTGCGGCACCAGCGAACCCTTGATGAGTTCGCGCAAGATCACTGCTTCACTGTTGGTGGCGATAGTGGGAATGGGGCGATGTGTCAGCGGGATGTTGTAGCCGACATCGGTGTAGTAGGGGTCCAACTCGTACACGAACTCGACCTTGGCTTCAGTCGCCTCTTCGCCGTCGTCATCCTCGTCATTTGCTTGGGCGATTCCGATGCAACAGAATGCCAAACACCATGCGATGGCAAGCAGTCGAATGAGATGCGGGAACATCCATGTAAGCGGCATGAGCATGGGGCGGGATTCTAACTGCTGAACTCAGGTTTGGGGGGCGACTCTGTCTGATAATCCCCTGAAGTGAAGTCGAAAGCGCATCCCCATGCGGTAAAATGCGCCCCCTTCTTAATAGGCGTTCGCCATGACACTCTCAGAATCCCAACTCATCACCATGCTCGAATTACAGGATGGGATGAACAGCAAGGTCAACCCGGAATGGGTGGCTGCAAACAATAATTGGCATCGCGCCATCCAGGTCGAAGGGGTGGAGGCTATCGAGCATCACGGTTGGAAGTGGTGGAAGAAGCAGGAGTGCGACTCGGCGCAACTGCGTATGGAGTTAGTGGATATCTGGCATTTCATCCTTTCCGCTTTCATTCAAGCCAAGTCTGGCAACATCGCGCTCGCCAAGATGGAGATGATGGCGGAGCTGAACCTGCGTCAGCAGTCCGTCCAATTCGATAATCGATATTACGTGCTCACGCAATTGAGCTTGTTGGACAAGCTCGATCTATTGGTGGGCTTGGCAGCGGCCAAGCGGGCCAGCTTGGCGCTGTTCGAATCACTGTTGCATGACTGCGATATGGCATGGAACGACCTGTTCAAGCAGTATGTCGGCAAGAACGTGCTCAACGTGTTCCGCCAAGATCACGGCTATAAGGCGGGGACTTACATCAAGGTGTGGGATGGCCGCGAGGACAACGAACACTTGGTCGAAGTGCTGGAGGTCGTGGACTTGGAATCGCCAGAGGTGCGCGACGAACTCTACCTTTCGCTCAAAGCGCGCTACCTGATCGTTCAAGAAGGGAAGTAGCCGCATCATGTCGAATCAAGAGATGGAACAAATGGAAGTCGAGCCAGCACTGTCGGACAGGGAGATGGATGAGTTGGACGACTTTCTTATGTCTGATGCCACCACCAATGAGGTCATGCTGTTGGATTGTCTGGATGGTTATCTCACCGCTGTCGCCTCCGGCCCGGTGCGGCTAGCGCAAAATGATTGGCTGCCCAGCGTGTGGGGACCGTCAGCGAGTGATGCGCCCACGTTTGCATCTAAGGCACAGGAAGAAAAGATCATCGGCCTGATGACGCGTCACCTGAATGCCATCGTTTGGAATCTGCAACAAGAAGATGAACCCTTCGAGCCCGTGTTCGATTTGAACGTCTATCAGGATGACGAGCGCGAGTATGTGGACGGCGAGATGTGGGCGCATGGATACATGACCGCTATCCAACGTAACCGACAGCACTGGAACGCCTTGTTCGAATCAAAGCACGGTGTGGACATGTTGCGCCCGATCTACCTGCTGGGGGCGGAAGAGGTGACGGAGGAGGAAGAGCTTCTGGTGCAAACCCCCGCCCAACGTGAGGAGCTGTCAAAAACCATCCCGACGAGTGTGGCCTGGATTTACAAGTTCTGGGCACCGCAACGCCGTGCGGAAGCGATTCGCCTCAACGAAGGCGCTGTCGACACAAACCTCAAGATCAGTCGCAACGCCCCCTGCATCTGCGGCAGCGGCAGGAAATATAAAAAGTGCTGCGGAGCAACTGCTGAGTAGAGGGGGAGTAAAGAGGCTTCCCCACCCCAGCCCTCCCCCGGTGGGAGGGGGACTAAATCCAAAGTCTCTCCGTTCTAACTCCCTCTCACACTGGGGGAGGGCTGGGGGGGGAACACTTTGTGTGTTTTCGCCCGAAATAAAAAAGCTCACATCGCTGTGAGCCTTTTTATTTCAAAGCGCTAACC
>Ga0172375_10013389_pt1 | contig 10174 bp, 16 predicted proteins | sample LakKiv1m_FD_114537 | JGI IMG/M metagenome (GOLD analysis project Ga0172375, IMG submission 114537) | Freshwater microbial communities from Kabuno Bay, South-Kivu, Congo - kab_092012_11.1m | ecosystem: Environmental > Aquatic > Freshwater > Lake | place: Democratic Republic of the Congo...
CAGAACTTTGATAACTACGACATTATCTCAATTACACCAGACACGGTGTACACTGTAACCCCAGAAGAAATTATACAGACACCTGTTAAGTTTAAACCATATACATATTCTAGTCTTGGAAAGTATGATACTCGGTATTATCCATTAACCAACTGGGAACGAGACATGTTAGAAGATGATATGGGAGATGATTCGGAGACATACGAAGAACCCCGCAGTATTTATGGCGGAGACCATACCCCAGAAAATATGCTATGGGATATTTGTAATAATGAGGGATGTTGTATTTGTGGTCGTTTGTTAAGTCGTGTTGCGTGGACCGATAAAGATGGCTTTGTTTATTGTTGGCAATGCCAAAATGAATATGTAAAAAATGGAGAAGTTGAAAAACACGAACTTTATTAATATGCTAAAACAAAGAACCCCAGTATGGCTCAAGGGAGATAGAACAAGACCAGGAATGGTTTGTGCTATACAGAAAAATCTATATGACAAGTCAGAGCCCACAAGATACTGGGTATTATGGAGAGATTTAAAAAAATCAGATCATGAGGAAGATCAATTAGAAATTAGAAAATAAAGGAGGTAGTTATGTCAGATAATAATTGGGAGCAAGTAGGATACTGTGGGGTTGATAGCGGGCAAATAACCCTTGTCGATCCATGTTATGTATTAAGAGATCCTGGAACATCCCAGAATGAGAATATAACCTATAATGATTTATTACGAGAAAGTGAACAAAGTAATTGGCCACAGGGACAAGAGGTTGTATTTAAAAAGCCGTATGGGAATGGGGTAAACATTAGCGGGTTTGGCGGGGACGGAAACTACCCTGTATATGTTAAAAAGAATAGTGCTGGGCTAGTTATTGAAGCTAAAATTGTATTTAATGAGGAGGAATGATATGGAAACATTATTTTATTATTATGTGTGCTCTGTTATTGGAATAATAACTTTTGTCGCTGGGAACTTCCTAGACAACACAGACCATCCTCTTATTAATATCGCTGTTAAGGCTATAGCTGGATGGTGTATAGGATCAGTCTTGGGAGCTGTTGCTTGGGGATACTTGACAACTGTATAACTTTATGATATACTATTAATATAATATGAAAACTATAATTATGTCGATATTAGGATTATGTTTAGGATACTTGGTTGGAATGATAACAGATAAGTATAAAAAATAGGGGGATATATGCCAAACTGGTGTTATAACAAATTGAAAATAACTGGTACTAAGGGAGAAATGGCAAAGTTTAAAAAAGACTTAAATGGGAAACCATTGTCTTTTAATAAGTTTGTGCCTATGCCACCAGAAATCGAAAAATCTCTTGGCAATCCTGGTGCAGTTCCAGAATGGTATAGTTGGCGTTGCTCAAACTGGGGGACAAAATGGGATATTAATCCAGGGGACATTACCACAATAAGAGACGAAGACAACTTAATACTATATGAGTTTGATACTGCATGGTCCCCCCCAAATGAGTTTATTTATAGACTGGCACAGCTTTACCCCAGGCTTGAGCTTAGTAATGTGTATCAAGAGGAGGGAGAGGGATTTAAGGGGAGATATGCTGTTCGTGGCGAAGATATATTAGTAGATCAATGTAAAAATACTTAATAAACTTGACATCTTATATGAGACATGATACTATACACACGGAATATGTCAAGGTAGTTAGTAGAGTGGGGGGACAGAGATAGGGCAGGCTCTTCCTCCCACCCTGCTAACTACAAAACAAATAGGATAAATATATGAAGAAAGCATATAATAAAGAAACTGTTATAGAAGCATTAACAATGTATAAAGACAATAGACCTTTAAAAGAAATACAAGAAAAACTAAGCTTACCAAGTGGAAATCATGGGGAAAGCCTAATCTCACAATGGAGACGAAGGGCGGGGTTGCCAGCTAGACAACCATCTCATAATTGGCAAAATATAAGACAAGCTATTATAGAAACGGGGGGATGATTATTAAAAATTAATAGCATAGTTATTATTAATAAATAAAAAGGAATAAATATGAAAGATAAAGTAGAAGTTGTAGAAAAAGCACCAAGAACCCTATCAATGGGTATTCTTGAAAGATTTTATTCAGCAAAACAGATTGCCGATTTAATGGCAGAGTATAACGGACATAAAAAGAGGACTTCTCGTGGTACTAATCGAGCTACAAATCTCGATGAACCAATAACAGATTTTGAGAAAATGGCAATGGATCACTATTTTAACTCAACGGATGTGCCGATGGTAGAATTCGCTACAGAGGCTAAGAAACCTCTAAGTGAGTGTCTTTCTGCTACCAACCGTGGATGTAGAAAAATAGTCTGGGCAAACCTAACCACCTACGCCCAAGACTGGAAATAGGGGTTCTTTAATGCTCCCCTGTTCGACCCAATATCGCCCATTATGCGCGATAGACGGGTAACGACGGGGGAGCTAAAATAATCGTCAATTTTAGTTGATGATTATTCTCTAAGGTACGGTTAATTATAACAACTAACTAGATAAATACAAGAGTAAAGTTGGAGAATATGATATAATATGGGAACAAATATGAAGTTAAGACCATATCAAGAGGAAGCCGTTAAAGCCATTGCGGAAACTTGGCGAGACGGTGTGAACAAACAGGTTATTGTGTTGGCAACTGGACTTGGAAAAACCGTTATATTCTCTGAAATAATTTCCCGCATTATTAAGCGGACTGGGAAGAGGGCATTAGTGCTTGCACATCGGGAGGAGTTATTACTACAGGCAAAAGACAAGCTTAATAAAACTGATAACTCTCTCGCAGTGGAAATAGAAAAAGCCGAGGATTGGGCAAGCCATTCTTCAGACGTTGTGGTTGCAAGTGTACCAACTATTGGTCGGAGTGGATCAGATCGAATTAAGAGATTTAACCCCAATGATTTTGGGGTTGTTGTTGTTGATGAAGCACATCACGCATCTGCAGATACATATAAAAATATCTTTAATCATTTCGGGATACTTAAGGGAATAAACGATACAAATAAAAGTATATTGTTACTGGGGGTTACAGCCACACCAAGTCGCAATGACAATAAGGGAATTGATGAAATTTTTGATAAACTATCCTATAACTATGGGATTGTTGATGGTATCCAAAATAACTGGCTGGCTAGGGTAAAAGCTTGGAGGATTAACACTGACACAGATTTAACTCAAGTCCACAAGACTGCGGGAGATTTTAATCTTGGAGAACTTGGAGATGCTGTAAACAATGAAGATCGTAATGGGTTAATTATTAAAGCCTATAAGAATTTGGCAAATGGAACACAGGCTTTATGTTTTGCAGTTAATGTGGAACATGCCATTGAGTTGGCTAAACAGTTTAACGAGGCTGGAGTCCCTGCTGATTATGTTATTGGATCGAGTACAAATAGAGCTGACATCTTGGAAAAGTTTTCCAAAAAAGAATTGAAAGTGGTTGTCAACTGTATGGTTCTTACGGAGGGCTTTGATGAACCAAGTATTGAAACTATTTTAATGGCTAGACCAACACAATCTGGTATTTTGTTTCAGCAAATGGTAGGGCGTGGAACTCGCCTTAACCCTGGTAAAGAGTATTTGACAGTTATTGATTTTGTTGATAATACATACAAACAGAGTTTACAAACTACCGCATCCCTACTCGGGATGAAGGGGGCTTTAGACTTTAAGGGGAGAGATATACTCGAAGTTAGAGAGAGTGTAGAAAAACTCCTTGAGTTAGCACCAAACGCCAATCTAGATAAATTAGATATTGACAAAATTAAATATGCGATTGAAGAAGTTGACCTCATGTCTGGGCTTAAAGTCCCAGATGAAATCGCTGTTTTTACTGGACTAGACTGGTATCGGTTTGATGAGGATGTATACCGCATTGGGCTGGCTAATAACAAATCTATGATACTTTCCAAAACTATCACGGGGCAGTGGTTGCTGACCGAACACGAGTACGACAAAGTCACTAAATTAACAGAGGATAAAAATATCGGGCAATGGAACGAGTTACAAACTGCAATTTATGCAGCAGATGAATATATTGGCAAGGTCCACACAGACTCAATGGTATTAATCCGTAATAATGCTAGGTGGCGCAAACAAGAACTCACGGACCAACAACTAGATCTCCTAAGAAAATTCAGGGTGAACCAGGTTATTTTAGAACAGCTAGATAGGGGACAAGGATCACGATTGATTTCCAGATTATTAATTAATAATAAACGTTGGAGGAGGTGATTAATAATGGATAAAAAACAAGAACCTAAAAAATTCCAAATTAAGTGGGGGAAAGTTATTGCGATTATCGCTGGCCTCATTATTACCTCATTAATTTTAGCTAAAGGAATATCACTTTATAATAAAGTGTCATCTTCCTGGGAAGAAATAAAATTTGCGTATAAAAATACGGAAGTTGTGAGAACGGTCAGAACCGACTACCAGGACAAGGTTAAAGCGATTGAAGAAGGTTATAAAATCAAGTCGCCGACCCCCGAACAACAGTTGATTGACGAGGTTGTAAAACAGATGCAATCGTCAAAAACTTCTCGCTAGTACCTGCTGGCGTAAAAGCTAAAGAACCCACAGTGGCAAGAAAAGTTAATGCCCAGGTTATCTCTGCAGTCACAGAGGCAGAGAAAGAGCATGTTAAGGAACTTATTAGAGCAAAGTTTGGAGTACACGCAGAAAAAATGATTGCGGTAGCCACATGTGAAAGTGGATTAAACAAACAATCCGTGAACTGGGGAGATGCCAAAATTACTGGTAACCCATCATGGGGGATTTTCCAAATAAATAGAAAAGAATTTGATGGATGGAATGACCCAGAAACAAACATCCAAGTTGCAAAAGAGATGTTTGACCGAAGAGGATTCCAGCCGTGGAGCTGTGCAAGGAAATTAAAAATAATATAGAAAAGGAATAAATATGAAAAAACTTGATCGGCAATATATGGCGATTGACGAAGCCATTGCAATCTTAAAAACAAAAAAAGGTGCTGGTAAAAAAAAGAAAACTCATGTCAAAATTGAGCTAATGTATGACGGTGGGATAATAGAAACCATGTCTATGTTAGAGGGGATGAAAACAATGCTTGAGTTTGAGGGGCAGCCGAGGATGAATGTCGCCCACAATGGTGGAGTTATGGGTGAATGGGAGGCTCAGGTGGCTACAGAGCTAGAAGATAACCAAAAAGCCGACTGGTGTAACCTTTGACTTAATTGGTAACTATGGTATAATATGTCGACAATTAGGTGAGTTCGTTAATGGCAAGCGGCAGCCCTCCAAACGCTGTGCTGAAGGTTCAAGTCCTTCCTTACCTGCTTAAAGATGGTGATGGTTGGATACCCTCCGACTATCGTCTTAATTGAAGGATAGTAATAAGCCTCACCACCTTTTGCCGATGGAGTCTGTTAGGACAGACGCGTACTTGGTAAGTACGAGACAGTGAGTCCGAATCTCACCTTTGGCTCAAGAGATATACTAGTAAAAAAGGTCTGTATGTTGAACATCATGGGGTGATATGGCTCCCCCTAGTTCTCTAATGCCCGTGTAGTTTAGTGGTAAAACTATTCTTCCGTAAAGAATTGTCTCTGGTTCAAATCCAGACGCAGGCTCAGGTCATTTCAGATAATACAACAAATATGCCTTTTTCTGAAATGAGAATGTCCGTATAGCTCAGTTGGTAGAGCAGCTCCCTTGTAACGAGCAGGCCAGGGGTTCGATCCCTCTTATGGGCTCAGATCTTGACAAATCTGGCTTAGCATGATCCACTTTAGTTATGGTAATCCTATAATTAAAGTGAACATACATGAAACTGCCCAAAAGAAAAAAGTGTAAAACCTGTGGTAGAACACTTGCAATAAAAAATTTCCTTAGAAAAAGTAAGAATAGAAAATGGCACTCATCAGAGTGTTCTAGTTGTGTGTCAAAAAAGAAAAAGGAGATTTATATACAAGTTAATAATGAACCAACTTTTGTAGACAAACCACTAGAGTGGCATTATGGGTATGTAAAAACACATGCAAAGTTTCGAGGTACAGGGAGAAAAGCAATCCCATTTAAACTAGAGTATAAAGATTTATTAGAAACATTCCCAGATGATAAAAAATGTTTCTTATCTGGGAGGGATATTAATCTTACCTCAAAGCAAATAACTGCCTCATCCCAGACAGCATCACTAGATAGAATAGACTCATCAAAACCGTACGAAAAAGGAAATATACAATGGGTACACAAATTTATCCAAAATGCAAAACAAACACTACCACAAGATGAATTTATACAATTATGTAGAGATGTCTACTGGACCCATCCTGGACCACACTCAAGGGATTTACTCACCCTTAAATAGCTTTGGGTTGTCCAACATAAATTGATAAAACTGATTACCGAATACAGTGGTTATATCCTCTTCTTTTATTCTTTGTTCGCGATCATTCATTAATCGAAACAAACTACTTGTCTCAATAATCCCATGGAATACTTCGTGTAAAAATGATGCTAATTGTCGCTGAAGGGGCATGTTTGGATCTACAAAAATTTTAAATTCTGTGTGGGTTATACTTGCATAACTATTGGATTGCTCACTTGTGTCGTGTGAGTAAATCACGTCATACCAATATGGACCAATCCTAACTTTGAAATTATTCTTGGGGAGCTTTATCATCTTCCTCCTTTAGCCGTCAATTACTAGTCTCTTGATCTTTTTCTGAAGCAATTAAAACGTCGGTAGTTAAAATCATACTTGAAACACTGGCCGCATTTTGAAGAGCTGACTTCGTGACCTTTTTTGGATCGAGGATTCCCATCTGGAACATATCCCCCCATAATTCTTGTTCAACATCAAAACCATAACAACCAGCCTTCTGTGAATCTTCTGCCCAGATACGCCTTAAACTATCAAGTATGTCATCTACATCTTGTCCAGCATTACTTAGAAGCTTTCTAATGGGCATAGAAAGGGCAAAATACACTATATCCACACCCCCACGCATTACATCGTCGCTCATCGCCTTTTTAAGCCCTTTGAGAGCCTCTGAAGCATAAAGAAGTGCTATTCCTCCACCCGCGATTACACCTTCTTCAACGGCTGACTTTGTAGCCTCAACCGCATCAATAACGCGTTCCTTGCGTTCTTTCATCTCAATCTCAGTCTGTGCACCGACCTTAATTACCGCAACTCCACCAGATAAGCGAGCAACTCTATTTTTGAGTTGATCTTTTTCAAAATCGCCACCTTCTTTCTCAATTTGTTTTTGGATTTTTAATATTCGAGCATCAATTACATCCTTTTCGCCAGTTCCGCCAATAAATTGAGATTTATCCTTATCAGCAAAAAACCTTTCACATCTACCAAAATGCTCAAGTTCTACCTTATCAAGGGTTATCCCAGAGTCTTTAGTAATGAAGGTAGCACCAGTAACTACGGCAATATCTTCAAGTATTTGTTTTCTTCGATCTGCAAATCCTGGGGCATTTAGGGCTACAATATTCAAGCCTCCGTGGATTTTATTTAAAATCATAGTTGCCATTACTGGCTCATCATACCCATCGGCAATAATAACAATTTCACTTCTTTTTGCCATCTCCGTTACTTTTTTAAGGGCAGACACTAAATCCGAAGCACTAGTTATCCTTTGATCTGTCACTAAAATATATGGAGTTTCTAAATCAACCTCCATTTTTTCTTCATTAGTCACAAATCGGGGAGAGGCATACCCCTTGTCAATTTCCATTCCCTTTGAGGTTTTTAACTCAATATTAACCCCATTTCCATCTTCTACAGTTACAACGCCAAGCTTTCCAACTGTTTGCATTGCCTCAGCCACCATACTGCCAATCTCATCACTAGCAGAAGACACTGCGGCAACTTGGTACATAGCCTCACGAGTATCTGCTGGGCGTTTTATTTTTTCTAGTTCTTTAACAACAACATCTACCGCCTTATCAATCCCCTTTTTAAGAGTCATTGGATTGGCCCCTGCATCTATTTTTTCCATTCCCATTTTAATCATTGAGTGGGCCAAGAGAGTTGCGGTGGTAGTCCCATCGCCCGCCTTATCATTGGTTTTACTCGCAGCCTCTTTAACCAGCTGAGCTCCCATGTTGGCAAATGGATCTTTAAGATCAATGTCTTTAGCGACACTAACTCCGTCATGGAGAACGGTTGGTGCAATCCAGGTTTTATCTAGGGCGACATTTCGACCCTTTGGCCCGAGGGTTGTTGTAACTGCCTTACATAGAACATCAACCCCCACAAAAAGGGCATCACGAGCATCTTTGCCAAATTTAAAAATTTTACCTTGCATTAATTACTCCTCAATCTCTGCACCCAAAACCTTACTGTAATGGATAAAATAAACTTTTTTATCCCCATCTGGAGATACTGGGATTAAATCAATTATTTTTGCAAAAACCAAATCATTCTCTTCTATTTCACTATCAACGGCGTTTCCAAGTCCTATAACTTTATACCTTTTATCACCTTTGGCATCAGCAGAAAGCACTAAACCAACTCCTGGGGTCAAATCTTCTTCATGTTCTTTAAGGAGAATATATTCCCCCACTGCTACAATTTTTTTCATATCTATAGCTACTGTATATAACTAAGAAACAATTCGTCAATATTCCTGATTTTATTAGTATTGACAAACTAAGTGGTGGTTCGATATTGTTATTTTAGAACGTAACTAAGAGTGTGCTGGACCACCTAGTCAGTTAAGAGAGATCAACCACTGAAGACACGACACCGACTTAGAACGTATATTCTCCTTAAGCAGGAGAAAAGCCAGCAAAAAGTTGAGTAGGCTGGCTCATGCGCATAAGCTAACCTATATCAAACTGTACTATATTGACAGAGAATAAAATCTGTTGTATTCTTGGATAGAATATGAATGATACACTGCCCATAAAAACATTAGATAAAATAATCCGACTCCGTAACACCCTGGATAAAATTAGTCAAATTTCTTGGTCCTTTTCCGTACTAAACAAAAGCCACCCAGTTCAAACATTGACAGTTGAAGATGCCGATGAATTAACCGCTGCCTATGAGCGACTAATCGGCGAAGCAAAAGTCCTATTAAACTAGCCCGCAGAATAAAAAGGAGGGATATTTTTTATTCTAATAATCTTGACATTATAAGAATAATATAATACCGACCTATAATATGTCAACGCTCAACTACACAACCATCCACCATGAAACCAGAAAGTCTCTTGGGCTTTCTGCTAACGAATACATGATTGCCGATTTAATTTATAATCTCCAAAATAATCCAAAGTCAAAACACCCAGGGTGGTGTTACGCAAGTAAAGACAGCCTGGCAGACACGCTAGGACTCACAAGGAATGGCATCCAAAAATTAGTAAATAAATTAGTAAAACTAAAATTGTTAGAGAGAGATGGTGAGCAAAGTCACTTAAGAACTACTCAAGACTGGTATGAAAAAGTTGTATGTATCAACCAACCCGAGGGGCGCATACAACGTATGCAGGGGGCGCATACAACGTATGCAGGGGGCGCATACAAAGTTACAAAAAATCCAGGCTATAACAATAATATATACAATAATAATGAAAATACCCCCCTACCCCCAGAAGGGGGAGTATTGGGAGATGAACAAACTCCTTCTAGTGTTAATGTGAATAGGGAAAGTGGGCCCGCCGAAAAGAGAAATACTATAGGATTAATAGCAACCGAAATTCTTGAACACTATAAGAAGTGCAGTGGGAAAATCCGTACCAGGGTTATAGATAAAGATAAGCTTGCCACAAGGTTAAAAACCTTTTCTACAGAAGAAATAAAACAGGCAATAACTAACGCATACGCAGACGACTTTTACTCTGGGAAAAATGACCGACAGTGGAGTGCTGACCTCAATGACTACATACTTCGCAACGACTCAATTATAGATAAATTAATGAATCTGAAGCCAAGGAGGATTAATGCATCAAGGGTATCAGTCCATAAATAAAAAAGAGAGTTGTCCGTGGATGATTGTCTACCATGGGGGAGAGGGCGGCGTTGAATATCTTTCGCATAAAGAGTATGGATTTATCCAGGAGGATATGGATGCCAACCACGAGTTTACTAGGCTTCCAGACGATAGAACAATTAACCTGCGAGGCTTTCAAAGAATTATTAGAAACCCGAACTATATCG
>Ga0172375_10013390_pt1 | contig 10174 bp, 8 predicted proteins | sample LakKiv1m_FD_114537 | JGI IMG/M metagenome (GOLD analysis project Ga0172375, IMG submission 114537) | Freshwater microbial communities from Kabuno Bay, South-Kivu, Congo - kab_092012_11.1m | ecosystem: Environmental > Aquatic > Freshwater > Lake | place: Democratic Republic of the Congo...
ATCTCTTTCCTTTGCAGTGGCGTGAGTCTCGTTCTTTTGTGGATTATCATATGTTGTTTAGGTTAGTGATAGACCCCTTTAGTCTATCGCAAACCGTAAACAACGCTAGGATTTCTTACACATAATCCTTCGCAATTTATGACGAATATTTTTCCAGAAAGTATGCCGCAAGATCGGCGATCGCTACGCGCTCCTGCACCATACTATCACGATCGCGCACTGTTACCTTTTTATCTTCCAGCGAATCGAAGTCAACGGTCACGCAATATGGTGTTCCGATCTCGTCTTGTCGCCGATATCGCTTTCCGATACTCTGCGTTTCATCATACTCGGTGAAAAAATTCTGGCGAAGCGTTTCGTAAATTGGACGAGCAATTTCGGAAAGTTCCGGTTTCTTGGAAAGCGGGAGTACCGCGATCTTCACGGGCGCGAGTCGCTTATCGAAAGCAAGCACTGTTCGCGTCTCACCGTTGACTTCCTCCTCGGTATAGGCCTTATCAATAAACATAAGGAACAGCCGATTCAGCCCAACTGACGTTTCAACGATATGGGGAATAAAACGTTCCTTTGTCGCTTCGTCAAAATAGCTCAAATCGACTCCTGAAAACTTTGAGTGCTGGGACAAATCCCAATCACCGCGCGCATGAATGCCTTCAACTTCTTTGAATCCGTTGAGGAATTTAAAATTATATTCAACGTCGTATGCTTCAGATGCGTAGTGAGCAAGCTTTTCATGTTTGTACCATCGAATCTCATCTTCTGACAATCCATACTCCCGGTACCACGCGGAACGTGCACTCTTCCACTGTTCATAAATTTCCTTTGTCATTGATGGATGATGAAAATACTGCATTTCCATCTGTTCAAATTCACGCGTACGAAAAATAAACTGGCGCGCGACGATCTCATTGCGAAATGCTTTTCCCACTTGCGCAATACCGAAAGGAAGTTTCGGGTGCAGAGAATCAATCGTATTTTTATATTCCAAATAGATTCCCCCGCACGTTTCGGGACGCAGATAGACAACGACGTCTTCGCTCAGCTCATCGGTCGGAGATCCAAGATTCGACTTCACCATCAAAGAAAATCTTTTGGCATTTGTTAAATCTTTTGAGCCGCAAACATCGCAGATCAATGTCCCCGCCGCGCGCAATCCATCCAATTTTTCATTGATAAATTCCAGTGTCGCTTTATCGGCGCTGATGCCATGTTCCTCCAATACATGGTCGGCTCGAAAACGGTTCTTGCATTTTTTGCAATCAACCTGGGGGTCGTCAAAACTTCCAACATGTCCCGATGCAACCCATGTTGTCGGATGCATAAAAATCGCGCTATCGAGACCGACAACATCATCGCGCAACTGTACCATGTGCCGCCACCACGCATCCCGAATATTGTTTTTCAAGAGCGTACCATAGTGACCGTAATCATAGACAGCGGCAAACCCACCATAAATTTCAGAAGACGGGAAGACAAATCCGCGGCGTTTACAGAGCGAAACAAGGGTATCCATTTCTTTTTCCATACAGCACCGTAAAAACTATTAAAGATTAAATATGAGAAGGATATCCGGAAAGTTCTGCGGTATAATTTCACTCGACCAAACTTTTTTTCTTGTGCCTTCTTTACATGAATATCCCGCGCACGAGCGACTCAAATACTTCTTCATTACGAACGACCTCGCGAGCGTGTTCCAGTGATACAACTCTGTTCTTTACCATTGTTGCGAGCTCGTGATCAAAGCTAATCATACCTTCAGACCGTGACGAAGCAATGATCTGTTCGAGCTGAGCGAGCTTTTGCGCAAGAACAAACGATCGAACAGATGAGGTATTCACAAGCACCTCATGCACCGGAACAAGCCCGCCGCCAATCCGCGGCAAAAGATACTGGATAACAATCGCCCGCAGGGCATCTGCAAGAAGCTCTTTGATATACTCTTGCTCGTATGCGGGAAAGCTTGAGATTATTTTTTCGAGCGCTTTGTCTGACGAACTCACATCCATAACGGTAATCACAAGAATGCCGGCATTTGCGAGCTCAAGAACTTTGCGCATCACCTGTGGATTTTCAAGCTCGCTGACAAATACAACATCAACATCTTCCTTCTCGATGGCACCCAGCGCGTCGTCAAATGAATGCACATCCTTTCCAACCTCCCGCTGATTCACAATACTTTTATTGCCGATCATATCATACTCGATAGGGTTTTCGATAGTAAGAATATGCTCGACACGGCTCCGGTTGATATGTTCGAGGAGCGCAAGTGCAAGGGTGGTTCGACCGGAACCATAATGTCCGCCGATGATCACGAGTCCGCTTTTCAATGCGGCAAACGCCTCTATTGCAGGGGGGATATTCAATGCGCGAATTGTCTCAACATTGAGATTCAAAAAACGGAGCGAGACTGTCATTGATCCTTCTTGATAGAAAATATGGACCTTTGCGCGTATCTTATTGTCAAAAATATTCATGATGACAATATCGCGTTCCTTCTCCAATCGCTCTCGCTGTTCGAGTGAGGTCATCGAATCGACAATGCGTTCGATTTTCAACGATGTCAAAACATCCTCCCCCTCGATCGGAGCAAGGACGCCATCAACACGCATCATTGGCGAAGATCCAACCGTCAAATGCAAATCTGTCGCATCTTTTTTCGCGGCAGTAACAAGCATTTTACGGAATGAAAGTGTTTCTACGGTATCCACAAAAATATGCTATGAAATTATCTGCTGACATGGATAATACCCCACCCTCGCTGTTCTCGCAAGAGCTATCGCAGTATTGCATTCCACTTTTTTTCAAGCGCACTCGAGAGAAGCGCATGCACCTCATCAACTTCTTGAGACGTCAATGTCCGATCGCTTAATTGATAGACGACATGGAAAGAAAAACTTTTCTTCCCCTGTCCGAGCTTCTCACTGCGATACACGTCAAATGGCTCTACTGATTTAATCAGCGAATGCGTCGAAATCATGGAATCGACAATAGCTTTGTACGCGACCGACTCGTCAACAACAAAAGTTATATCGCGCAACACCGCCGGGAACAACGAGGGGGCACAGTAGTGCAGCGGCGTCGGTTGGCAACGCGCTAGGAGAGTAACATCAATCTCACCTGCGACCACGCTCTCATCGATCCCGAGTGCCAATCGTGTTTTTAACGATACAATCCCAAGCGTTCCGACGTGCGTTTGCCCACAATAAAAATCCACCGCTCGGCCCTTTACATATAATGCATGAGCTCCGTCCGCTTTTTTTATTTCCAGCTGAATACCAAGACCGGCGCACATTTGTGTTATGGCGTCGCGTACGAATGCAAAATGATTTCCTTTGTTTTTGGATGAATAAACACAGGAAAAAAATGGCGGCTGTTCCGGTATATCCCGCATTTTTTCGCCCGATTGATCGTGAAGCATTGCGCCTTTCAAAAATACTCGCGCAATTTCAAACAGCGCTATTGTTTTTTCCTTCTGCTGATTATGCACAACCGCCTCTAAGAGATTTGGGATCAAAGATCGGCACAAGTAAGGGCGCTCATCTGAAATAGGGTTGGCAAGCTCAAAGTGTTCCGCGCTATCAAAGCCGCACGCAGAAAGCGTTTCACCTCGCGAGAATGCATAGCGATGCGCTTCATAAAATCCATACTGATCGGCAAAAATCTGTTTTATCTTTCGCGTCAGACTTCGCTGCCGATCAATGATCGGTTTGCGTATTGGCAAACAGGGCAGCGCGCTGGGAATAGAATCATACCCGACAAATCGCAAAATTTCTTCGCAGACATCCTCGACCAATACGATATCTTTGCGGCGGAAGCTGGGAATGCGTACGGTCATGCGATCTGCACTCTTTATGATCGTAAATCCAAGTCGTGTAAGAATATCTGCAACGCGAGAAAGCTCGACAGAAACGCCGAGAATGCGCTTGATAGCATCAGCAGTCACAATAAGCTGCTTTACCGCCGGGGGCTTCACCCGTTTATCTGCCACCGCACTGACTACACGTGCGTCAGGAAAGATTGCAGAGAGGAGCGCAACAGCGCGAGAAAGTGCTATGGGTGGCAACTCAGAATCAAGTTGTTTTTCAAATCGACGCGAGCTGTCTGTTGCAATGCGTACCGCACCAGATGTCCGTCGAATAGATGGGCCGTGAAAAGTTGCCGCTTCCAAAATAATGGTATGTGTGGTGTCGGTAACTGCTGATTCTACCCCTCCGATAACACCCGCTATGGCAAGTGGCTTATGCTCATCGGCTATTACAAGCGCGTCTTGATTGCACTGATATGTTTCTCCGTCAAGCGCTTTTATCTTCTCACCTTTTTTTGCATTCCGAACGCTGATATGTACGCCGTCTTTTGTATTCAGAACATCGTAATCGAACGCATGCATCGGCTGTCCGTATTCAAGCATAACGTAATTTGTTACATCAACCAGCGCATTGATTGGGCGGAGACCCGCAAGTCTTAAGCGCTCCTGCATCCATTCAGGGGAAGGAGTTGCGGATACGCCCGCCACAACAACGCCCATATACCGCGGACAGAGGTCGGCATTCTCAACGGTAACGGTATGCACTGCACCTACTCCCTTTTTTATTTTCGGCAGGGCGGGGTCACCAAACGGCAAATGGAACAACGCCGCTATTTCCCGCGCAATTCCCCGATGCCCCCAGAGATCCGGACGATGGCTTAATGACTTATTATCGATTTCAAATACCGTATCGTCCTTGCTGAATAGCTTTTCGAGTGGTGTTCCATTCGGGGCTTCAAAAGAAGAAAGGTCGAGGATTTCATGATCCGTGCTCGCGGGAAATCGCGCTCCCAATCCAAGCTCGGATGATGCGCAAATCATACCACTGCTCTCCACTCCACGAATCGTTGTCCTTGCAAGAACGATCGGCTCACCCTCGCCATGCCAACGGACCGAAGCGCCCGGAAGCGCAACGGCAACCCGCATATCCATCGCGAGATTACTCCCGCCGCACACAATACTACAGGGATCCTTCTCCCCGATATCAACCAAAACAATCCTGAGCCGATCGGCGTTTGGATGCGGATTGATTTCTTTGATGCGACCAATAACGATCCCTCGCAATGAATCGCCCCCACCCTCACTGCGAACTCCTTCCACTTCAACCGTTGACATCGAGAGCTTACGCGCAATCTCTTCATCCGCGATGTCAGTAGGAATAGGAACAAATTCTTTCAGCCACTCTTTGACAATATTCATAATTAAAACTGTTTCAAGAATCCAAGATCGCCACTTTCAAACATGCGGACATCATCGATGCCGTACTTCAACATCGCGAGACGCGTGAGCCCAAAACCAAACGCGAGTCCCGACCACTTTTGCGGATTCAATCCCCCCGCGGTCAAAACGTTGGGATGAATTCGCCCCGCGCCGAAAATCTCAAGGAATCCCGTCTGCTTGCACAATCGACATCCTTCCCCACGACACAATGAACAGGTGACTTCCCCGCTCACACCCGGCTCAACAAACGGATAATACTTTGGCCTCATGCGCACAACCGTATCATCACCGTACAAATACCGTGCTGTTATTTCTAAAATTCCTTTCAGGTGTGCAAATGAAATATCTTCACCAACAACAAATCCCTCAAGCTGAAAAAAGGTGTGTTCGTGCCGTGCGTCTGATGCTTCGTTTCGAAAACACCGCCCCGGAACAATAACGGCAACCGGCGCTCCGAATTCGCGCATCGCGCGTATTTGGGCCGATGACGTATGGGTACGCATGAGTCGACCGGGCAAATTTTTGATATAGAACGTATCCTGCATATCTCGCGCAGGATGATCGGGATCAAAATTGAGCGCTTCAAAATTATAATAATCAGATTCCAGCTCAGGACCATCGTATATGCGAAATCCCATTTGAGAAAAACACTCTTCAAGCTCTTCTTGAATCCGCGTGATCGGATGCACCCCTCCCTTCGGTACTTGAGACACCGAGCATTCCGTCACGTCAAAAGGTGCGCGATCGGTTTCTTGATCGAGCAGCTCGCCACGGCGCTGGATGATCGCGGATTGAACCGCCGCCTTTGCATCGTTTGCCCTTTGACCCACGACTTTCCGTGTTTCTGCATCCATATCCTTGAGTCCCTTGAGAATTTCGGTAAGAACGCCTTGTTTCCGACCAAAATAAACGAACTCGACCTGCTCAAGCTCATCGAGTGTTCGAGCGGTACGAATTGCATCGATTGCCTCCGACTGTAGTATTTGTATTTTTTTATCCATGATACGGCCTCTCAGAAAACAAAATAATACGCTGCAAAATCAGCATATCAAAGAAAAAATCATCTGTGAAGCCGCGAGCCGTTTCTACTCGTATTGTTCGATAACCGTTTTCGTGAACTGCGACAGAACATGATCTTGCGACATTGTTTCAGCGTCAAAAATCATATCCGCGTATTGTTTTGTCGGTTCAACAAACTGATTGTGCATTGGGATGAGGATATGTTCAAAATATGCCCTCCCATCTTCTTCATCGTTAAATTTTTTTCTTCGTGCGATGCGCAGCTCATGTGATATATCAAGAAAAAGTGAAAAATCAAAAAATCCTCTTATCTCCGGATGCCACAACGCAAGATATCCATCGAGGAGAATAAATTTTGACGGAACAATTGTTTTCGACGTCTCAGCCGAATCAATTGCATGGACGTCAAAATGATTATTTTTTTTGTGAATAACAACTTCTCGCCCGCACTGCAAATCCGCCATATCTTGCGCGAGTTGATCCCAATAGATGGTATCAGGATGATCCCAATTGATAAATCCATTTACGCGCGAAAGGAGCTCCTTTTCTTTTCGATAATCATCAAGATAAATCACTGCCACGTCCGAAGGATGCGCATCAAGAAAGGCATGGGCAAGCGTTGATTTGCCCGCCCCCGATCCTCCGGCTATTGCAATAAAAATTGGTGATTTCATTACTACTGCTCCCCGCATTATTCCCGAGTCACCCGAAGAAGCTCTTCAAGTGATGTCTCACCGCGCAACGCTTTGACAATAACATCCTGCTTCATTGAAAGCAATTTTTGTCGATTGCGCTCTTTTTCGAGCACCTCGATATTGACCCGCGTGTTCAAAATTTCTTGCAGCTCATTTGACATTGATATCGCCTCAACAACGACCGTTCGTCCTTTGTAGCCGCTACTATCACATTCTTCGCATCCAACAGGACGGAAGAATGCGGGAACCGCTCCATTTGGAACAAGCTGTTTAACCATATCCTGGTCGGGCATAGAAGCAATCTCTGCGTCGACTTCTGCTTTGAGATATTCCGGCGTTTCCGTTGGCGCCTTACATTTCTGACAGAGCTTTCGTACGAGACGTTGAGCGGAAATTGTATTGAGCGCCGCACCGATAAGGAATGGCTCGACGTGCATATCGACAAGACGCGGAATAACGCCAAGAGCATCTTTTGCATGAATAGTAGAAAGCATAAAATGCCCGGTCAGCGCAGTATGAATCGCCAACTCAGCCGTTTCCCTATCGCGGATTTCGCCAACCATAACAATGTTTGGATCTTGCCGCAAAATAGCGCGCAGTCCGGAAGCAAAGGTGAGGCCCACTTCAGTATTGATCTGAACCTGATTGAGTCCGGGGGTCGCGTATTCAATCGGATCTTCAAGAGTTGTAATATTCACTTTTTCTGTATTGAGCGCGGTGAGCATCGAAAACAGTGTTGTCGATTTTCCTGATCCGGTCGGGCCGCTAATAAGCAATACGCCCGTCGGGCGCGCAATAATTTTTTTGAGCAGATCAAGAACATTTCCCCAAAACCCGAGCTCCTCGAGCGTAATAATTTTTGTTGTTGTCGGCAAAATGCGCATAACAACTTTCTCATTCATCATCATTGGCAGTGTGGACACGCGCAAATTGATCTCTTCGCCAAACACCTCCATTCGGATACGACCGTCCTGCGGAATGCGTGTTTCGTCAATCTTAAGATTTGCAAGAACCTTGATGCGCGCGATAAGCGCTGCGTGCATATGCGCGGGGAGCGTGAGATACACTCGCATTACGCCATCAACGCGGAATCGGACGCGCGTCTCTTTTTCTGACGGCTCGATATGAATGTCGGACGTTCCAACACCGACTGCCTCCTCAACAATCAACGTAACAATTTTTGCCACCGGCGCTTTCCGAATTGTTTCGCTAATATTCACGCGTTTCCGGCGCTGCTCCTCTCGATCTGCACCCTTTCGCTCCTCAATCTGCTCGACCGCTTCGGTGACCTCGCTCTGGAATGCCGTGTAGTTCTTCATGGCGTCCCGATATCCATCGGGAGTTGTAATAAATTTTTCGAGTGAATACCCTTCTCGTTTCGCCCAAAAATCAAGCGCTTCAAGCGCACGAAAGTCGCCGGGATTGGTAAGCGCTACTTTCACCGCCGTTCCACTTTTCTCAAAAACAACAATGCCGTAATTTTCTGCAACCTGCTGTGGGATAATTGTCAAAACCTCCCTCGGAATGTCGCTTCGTTCGAGATCTACAAACGGCACATCATACAGCTCGCCTTTGAATTTTGTTAAATTTTTCTCGGATATCGCTCCACTCTCAATAACAACTTGCTCGAGTTCTTTTTTTTCTTTCTGCGCCGTTATCTGGAGCTGTGCAATCTGCTCTTGATTCAGCGCTTTTTTGTCGATCAGTAATTGGAGAAGTCGTGCATCCATAGTAAGGGTCTATTATTGTTTTGGCGTTTCAGGTGATTTTTCAACTTGTGGTGGCTGAAATGGTGTTGGATTTCCAATCGGCCCTATTTCCACCGGCGCGGTCAGCGGATTGTGGAGCGTTTTTAGTGTCTCATTCTCATAGAGCGCTTTTTGCCAGTTCACTTTTTTTATCGAGAGTTGTCGTTTTGCCTCGAGCTCTACGGGTGATACCGTCTCGGATGGCGCAAATGACGTGAGATAGTAGTAGATACCGCCCGCGGCAAGAAACAAAATAAAAACGATCAGAAGAATCGTCTGGCGAGAAATTCCCTTTTTTTTCTTACGCACGACTGTTGTTGAAATGGATGGTGGCATAGCGATAATCAATTTCGCGCGTTTCCGGAAAAATAATATGTTTTGACAGAAAAGCTCGCGATGTGATTGATAGGATCATACGAAAAATTATCAATCGTTGTGAGACGGATATTTGATTCGAGCGCATCAATCAAGCGTTTGAGCGTTGAATAGTCTACGTTGATAAACCGAAGAGAAATCGGAACTGATTTGATAATCCCGCTTGTATTTTTCGCGTCGCTCCCCTGGTCGGAAATATCAATAACCTGCAATCCCACATTGACATCAACCGCAATTTTTTCGAACAGCGCATAGAGAGTCGGAACATCGCTGTTCGACGGCAAGACCATCATGAGCGGATCTTGTGCCTTATCGGTGAGACTTTTATAAAATGTAAAGAGACCATTCAAATCATCTCGATATGCCTTTCTGCTTTGGAGTAAATCCTGTACTGATGCGATATTCAACGGACCGCCCGGAAGATATTTTTGCAGCTCCGGCTGAATAATATAGTAAAAAAATGAGCCAAAAATGGCAGCAAAAATCGTCACAATCAAAAAGGGTGTAATTGCTTCAAGAATACGAACGGATGTTTTTTGCATTTCCGGTGCCATACTTATTGCGTACTTGTCTTCTTGAATAATGTTGGGTCCAATAGGAGACTTACTACAAAATTTACCCCAATAACATCGCCTTGTTGGCTCAGCGTCGAGGCAATTCCGCTAAAATGAACCGCTTTGATAAACCCTTTCGATTGTTCAAAAGCAAGCAGCTGGCGTCCGACATTTGAATAGCTAGTTGTTGTAGCGGTCATTGAAACCGACCCATCACTCCCCAAAGAAAGTGTTGAATAATAAACATCAGGCAATGTATTTTTTTCCAGCCCGTCGAAAAACGGCGAAAGGTTTACGTGGTCATCAAGCAGCGCCTTGATTGTCGATAGTTTATTCTGAAAGGCGGTGAGCTTTGAGTTGTCCCGCTCCATCTGTGCGATGTCCCGTTCGACCGATGCAAGCTCCTGCTGAACAACGGCCACCTTTTTTTGTTCCTGTGCACCCCACGTAATAAGCGCACCATAGGCAACGAGCGCGATAGCAAGTGCGATAGCAGCGCTTCCGGCAAGGAGAAACACGTTTCTCCGAATAATAGCG
>Ga0172375_10013391_pt1 | contig 10174 bp, 10 predicted proteins | sample LakKiv1m_FD_114537 | JGI IMG/M metagenome (GOLD analysis project Ga0172375, IMG submission 114537) | Freshwater microbial communities from Kabuno Bay, South-Kivu, Congo - kab_092012_11.1m | ecosystem: Environmental > Aquatic > Freshwater > Lake | place: Democratic Republic of the Congo...
CAACAGCAACGGAACATGTCGTGGTGCCGCCCGGATCCCGCACTATGTGCGGCTGCCCGACCAGCAACCCGTCCGCGTAGAAGCTCGTTCTGCTCGCAAGCGGCTCGGCCTCCGCCCATGACGAAGCGGGGTTCGTGCACTGCCTTGTTTCCACCTCGCCGAAGTCATGGCACGCGCTGAGCGTGCGGCCTATGCACACTTCGCCGTTGAGCGTTTCCACCTTGCGCGGGCGTTCAACGAGACTGCGCCAGTCGGCCGTATTGCCGGCGGAACCATCGGTCGCATAGGACAGATCGGTCTGATTTTCGCCGCATACCGCGCCCGCGTTGACCGCCGACGGCGTGGTGTGCATGCGCAGCCACCCGGTGCTGTGGCCGTCCAGCACGGTGCCATAGTCGAATGTCTCGATGCTCGTGTCCGGGCTCGTGATTCGCGCCACTTTGGACCACATGGCGGCGCCGTTGTCGAACCGTCCGCTGTCGGCGAGATACTCGTAGCGCGTTGTGGCGGTACCGCCGTTGACCGTGCAGTTCCCGGCCGTCGGGCGACCCAACGCGTCGAAGGCCACGCCCTGCGCTATGGCGCCTATGCCGTCAAACGTCGTGGTGATCGCGACATTCGGCCCGTCCCATGTTCTCGTCACGGTACCCCACTGGTGGTGGATTGAATTCCCGGCGACCTCGACACAATTCTCCTCGATCCCGGCCGCGCAGCTTTTGTTCAGGCCAACGATGCGCCCGGCAGTATCAGTTTGCACCACGACAAGCACAGTGTCCGTTCCATCATGCGGCGAGTACAGAACACGGCTCAACACGCCGGCCTTGTTGCTCCACGTGACCTCATAACAGGCGCTGCTGCAAACGGTCGAGATTGCGACGCCGGACGTGGGCGCCGTGTCCGGGTAGTCCCATTCCAGCTCGCAGCCCGGGAATTTCGTGACGCCGTCGTTCCCGCCCGTCCCGGCAGTGCAGGTTACCGGCGTGGCGAACCCGGTGGTGGCATCCACCACCGCGGAGAGGTATCCGCCGCCAGACGCAAGACCCGGTCGGTACAGCACCGAGCCCGGGAGCGACCGGCGGTACTGGTGAACGATGCCGGACGGGAAATGGAGGTCATAGTTGAAGTCAACGTGCGTTTCGGGTGTCACATCCACCAGCACGTAGGAGCGCCAGCGATTGTTGCCGATTGGATAGCCCCTGTCGCTGTAGCCGCTGAACTGGTCCCACGGAAAGTCGAACGCCACCACCTGCCCGCGCGGTCGCAGCAGCGCGACCTGCTTTACGTGATTGGTCTCGACGCTTTCCAGTACGCGCGTAGCGAGACTGAAAGCCTGCCATGGTCCGTCCGTGTCGAAGCCGTAGTTGTTCGTCGCTAGCTGCGCGTCGGCGTACCGGGCCGACGGGATGACCAGATACGCCCATGGCAGGAAGCTGCACGCCCCCTGGGCGAAGTAGGCGTGAATCCGCGGACCTGCATACCAGGCCGGCGGCCTGCCGACCGGAATATATACGGAGGGCTCCGTCTCCCGCGGGTACCATACGATTGCGCCGGTATCAGGCCCGAACGAGTCAACATCAGTCCCGACGTCGACCAGGTCGTCACGGTCAGTATCTTCCGCAACTGTTGCGGGAAAGGCCGGCACAGGCGGCAATTGGTCGAACTTCCACTTGATGACCCAGAATCCGTTCGAAATACCCCAACCCCAGCTGTAGGCGTTCTGCTGGAACTGCGGCATGGCAGTTTCACACAGGTTCGTACACACTTCTGATGCATTCGTCTGTCCTACGTGCATGAACAACGAACGATACTGGCCCATGGTTCCGTACGTCGTTCCGCCCCAGACGAACTCCAGGTTTGAATCGGCAAGCGAGTAGTCCTCGAATCCTGTCGGGCGGCACCAGAACACGTACAGTTCCCTGTCACTGACACGGTTTGTGATTGGATCACCAGTAGTGATCCATGCCGCTGATCGCTGGGCCACGAAGAGCGGCGCCGTATAGTCAAGGTTGCCCAGCCCGTGCTGGATGATGAGAGGTATAGGCTCGCGGTCGGGGTCAAACTCGCCGGGTCCCGGTTCCCAATGCCGGGTGAAGAAGGTCCACCATGCACCCTCGAACTCCCCGTGCTCGCCCGGATAGTGAACCCAGATATTGGTTTGCCAGTTCAGCAGGGCATCCGGAAGCGCCATGGACTCGAAATTGCCCAGCAATGCCGGGTTGAAGGCAGACACGGCCTCCATCCACGGTCGGAAGTACATGTCCGTGGGGATACCACCAATCCCGAACGGTTCCATGTGGCCCGCAACACCGAGACTGAAGGCGTGCGGCCAACCGGGGCGTTCCTCATGGTAGACCACATTGCTCCACAGGAAGCCGGGTCCCTGGCACATCCACAGCCAGCCGAAAAAGTCCTTCTGCGGTTCTTCATAGGGCGGGAACTCCGAGGATATGTTCTCACCGCACGACACAAACCACTTGCCGCCGGCATTGGTGCTTGTCTGCGAGATGCCGCCGCAGGTCCACCGCCATCCCGGTTCCGGCGCCGTGTCGTATCTGACAAAAGGCCATTCGGGCGGTCCGTTCGTGACCGTCGGGTCGATACAGGGGTCCCGTTGCAAGGCCCTGCCGCTGCCGTAATCCGCCCACTTCAGGTGTGTGCAGCCGTTCGAGTTCCACGCCGGCTCGGCCTTCACGCAAGTCCACTTCAACAGTTCAATAGCCGCCGCCACCTGCGTTTGAATGCTTCTGCCGCCCACAAGCCAGCTTGTCAACGGGTTGGTCGGCGATATCCAGTCGGCCGTCCCCACCGCTGCGTGCAGACTCGAAACACTCCACATGGGCGCTTCCTGCCTCTCGCCGGGCGGCACCGCCTGGAAATACGCATCAAGCGATCCGCCGTCCGCCACGTTCATCCGGACGAATTTCGGGCATATCGCGTCTATCTTGTGCCCGAGGTACCTGTAATCCTGCGCGGGAAAGATGTATGTCGGGCGCGCAAAGCCGTCAGTCGAGACCCCGGCAATCTCGTATCGGTCGATGACTGCCTCATAGCACTTCGAGATGTGATTCGTGAGTTCGGTCCACGCCGGGTCGGCAGGCCAGTTGGTGTATGACCAGTCGGAGGCTGCGGCATCGTGCCGGATGCCGCAACACAGTGCGACAATCACGAGTGCAACGGCGCCAAGGGATTGGCGCCCTCCAGTCGGGCGCATCAATCGTGAAACAGACAGTCTGGAGGGCGGCAATCCCTTGCCGCCCCGATTCGATGCGCCTGCCCTGAGCTTGGTCGAAGGGCTGCCTCGACCTTCCGATTCTGCCTCCGCCCATCCCCGCATTCTCGACGGTAGGGTCGAGGCGCTGCCTCGACCTTCCGGAAGGACGACGCAGCCCGTCGACTGCGCTCTGGGCAGGCGCGTCGTCCCTACCCACCGCGCCGGAGTCAGACGGACAATACTTGCCCGACGTCCCATCAGAACCCCCTCAGTGGTGTGGTGACCTGCAGTTTCAGCGTCCCACCAGTGTCCGCCCGCCAGGCGACCTGCGGGTTACCGCCGCGCCTCAGTTCCTGCAGATTCGTCCAGCCGTCGCCATCCGGGTCGGCAACCGTGTCATCAACGAGCAGGTCAAGGCCATTGGCCGCTTCCCATCCGTCTTTCAGGCCATCCCCGTCAGTGTCGTCGCTCCTCGGATTGCTTCCGAGCCCTGCCTCCTCAAGATTACTGAGGCCGTCGCCATCGATGTCCCCAGCTGCGTCATTTGTGTGCGGGTTCATGCTGTAGCGCACCTCCCACCCGTCCCCCATTCCATCCAGATCAGAATCGGAGTTGGACGGGTTCGTCCCGTGCACCCATTTCTCCCGGAAATCGGAGAGCCCGTCCGAATCGGAATCCACCCCGGCGTCCGCAAGACGGAAGAACATGAGCCTGTTCGTTGCCTGACCAACCAGTGTCCCGCGATGCACCTCGCCCGTCGGCTGCAGTGTGCCCTCCACGCGCCAGACGCAGCCGGTGAGATTGGATATGGAAAAGAGATCGAGGCGGCCGGTGACGCTGTCCGGGCAGGAGACGGTCATCACGATGCCGCTGCCCGCGCGTTCAAGGGATTCGAAGAAAAGAGAGCCGGCGGGATGGGAGTGCTGGGCAGACACGGGCGCAGCGGTCCTGAGGAGGGTCAGAACACAAACATATATCGCACCACGCGTAAACCCAACCGCGGTCTCCCGACCACCTCGCCACCCCACCGGCAAATTCATCAGCCGAATCTAAATGATCAGCCGCATGCCGTCTGTCAGGCGAAACCGCATTTTTTGTGTCAGGAGAATGATTACAGGGGGAAGACACCAGGTGTCAGGTTTCAGGGTTCGGGGTTCAGGTGAAGCAGGTGGTGCGGCACCTACCTTGACCTGAATTCGGCCAGCACCAAGGCAGCCAACTGACCACTGGTGATCAGTGAAGCAGTTAAGAGGAGTCTGACAGGACAACGGGACATCCGACAGTGTCTTGCGGATGAGACCAGGCTTGCCGGCGCGCACCCGCATATTCGCCGGATATGGCGCAGCAACCGGTCGACAATTTACTTCTGGAACATTTCGACGAGGACACCGGTCAGTCGATCAGCCGTGGAAGCAGACAGATGCCCCAGCCTCTTGACCAACCGCGACTTGTCAACCGTCCGAATCTGATCCAACACGACCTGCCCCTCGACTCCCTGGAACGTGCAAGGCACGCGCGTCGGATAATCGCAACCCCTGGTCGTCATGGGGGCTATGATGACCGTGCCTATGTTGTGGTTCATCTCGTCCGGCGAGATGACGGTGCACGGCCTCGTCTTCTTGATCTCATGCCCCATCGTCGGGTCAAGGGCCACAAGGAACACGTCGAAGCGGTTTACTTCCATTGCCACTCCTTCTCATCCCAGCGGGTCGAAGCCGACTCGCCGTCCAGGAGACTGTCGTCGCCGGACCGAGCCATCCGCGCGAAAGCAGGTCCCCAGCCGGAGCGCCGTTGCCGATGGGCGTGGATGAGGATCATGTTATCCCGCACGTCCATCTCCACCTGGCCCATCAGGCCGCACTGTTGGATGAACGGTTTTGGGATCCGAACGCCGCGGGAGTTGCCAATGGAAATCAGTGTCGTCTTCATGCCATCAATGTAGCCACATTGTAATTACGCGTCAACTCCCGATCTCTGCTGTCCCAACGCTATTCCGGGGCTATTCCGCGACCCGCGTCAGCGCCGGCTGACACACCGTTCCCTGGAGTTGGCCGGGACTGGTTTGCCTCCGGAAGACTCTCCAGCCTCTCATTCACGACACGATCCAGCGTTGCAAGGAACAGCTCGAGTATCCTGGCGTCGCCTTGCTGGGCGAGGACAACACCGCTGCATTCTCTCATATAGCTGTAGTTCACACCACCATCCGCCTCCTGGTAGAAAGCAAAGTTGATGACAACCGGATCATTCTTCCATTGCGCCGTCACATTCAGGCGGCCATCAGGACACCTGCTGGCGTCATAGGCAAAATGGAGGCGTGATGCGGCTTCGATGGCAGCATCCATAAGAAAAGCGACACGGCTCTCCGGATGGTCTCCCGTTTTGGCCACACTGGGTGGATTACCGGTCTGTGATCCCATTTCCTCCTGCAGCGCCTGCGGTGACGTCGAACAGCCCAAGGATGTCACGATTAGAATCGTGGCAAGCATTTGCATTGTTTTCAGCAGACCACTGGTCATGGTCAGTAGACCACCTCTCCACCCAACCGGCACATTCATCAGCCGAATCTAAATGATCAGCCGCATGCCGTCTGTCAGGCGAAACCGCATTTTTTGTGTCAGGAGAATGATTACAGGGGGAAGACACCAGGTGTCAGGGTTCAGGTTTCAGGGCTTGCCCTGCACCGCTTGTGTCGCCGTAGATTCCGAACGAAGGCGCATGCCGAGTCCGCGCGGCTCTGGTGCAGGGTTCAGGAGTGACAAATCAGGAAGAAAGAAACCGAAGGGACGGCCTCCCTGGCGTCCGGTGCTCAGCCCCGGGCAGGAACAGTTCAATTGGAGATGAGAGTAACCGCAGACGAACGCAGATTCACGCGGATGTCCGGATACAGATGCAGTCTGCAATTCGGCTCACCGGAAGGTGAACCGAATTGCAGACTGCTGTCAGTGCCCATATCTGCGTCCCTCTGCGTTCATCTGCGGTTACATCTCTTTCCCAACTGGTGCATCGTTCAGGCCAAGGGCACGGACAGCCGAGGAGATCGCCGCGGCGAGCGAGTTCGCGTCAGGAAGCCTTTCCAGCGAGTAGCTCAGGTACACCCCTTCGCCGCGTTCCACGGGATGGGGAAACAACAGGTCGAGCGTGCCATATCCGAGCAGGCGTCCGAGCGGGGTCTGCCGGACCCGCATCTTCTCAAGCTTGCCGAGATCGAGGGATAGCGGCCTGACAAACCGGCGCGCGGATAACACGCGCCGGTCCGTCACGCAAATCACCGGCGAGTGCAGAAAGTATCCCGCAAAGACCCCTATCACCGGCAGCGCGGGAATGCTCAGCAACCGCAGGAAACCAGGGTCCCTGATCAACACCGAGAACGCAACCATTGCCACGACCACCGCCACCATGAACACAAGCATGGACAGCGGCAACATCCTGGGCCGCGTGAGGTAGCTGACTCCCTCACCACCCGCCAACAGTCGCGCAGCATGCGCCGGCACCTTCAGAGCCATCTCTTCCCCGGACACCAGTTCCTCCCTGTGAGCAGCGGAAACGATTGCTGCCGCACGGAAAGTCTTGTCTTCACGAGCTCACAACACTGGGGTCATGCACGATGGGCACGCCGTCGCACAGTTCTGGCGGACGGTGCCCCTTCAGTGAACCTGTCGGCATACGCATCAAGAAGACGACGAATCATTATCTGGTAGGGTGTGCCGTATCGTTCGGCTTCGCTTTTGAAGAACTCGATGCTCTTGCGACTCAAGCCTATTGTCACCTTTGTACGTTTCTCGCGGAAAGCCAATTGATCGGGCTTTGGGAGACAATCAGGAATGACCTTCAACCGTCCCATGGGCTCATTTGTGTATGCTATGCTCTTCATATAGTCTCTTCCCTTTCCGCCAGTACCCGCTCCAATGATCCGGATCACATCATCGCGATACGTGAAGCAAACGGTCATGATTCCCGCGCCGACTCTTCCGAAACAGTAGAATCTGTCCTCTGTGCGGCTGTGGGCCAGGTCATGCGCAATAACGCGCCGCGGATCGGCAAAAGCATGTTGGGCATCGACAAACCCGACCCCATGTTTGCTCTGGTTCTCCCGATCCTTCTCCTCATCCCACTCAAATGTGACCTTCACCATGGAACAAGGCTATCACCCATACAGAACTATGGCAATATATTTGTATGTATGCCTGTCTGGCTTGCACCACGCCAGGGATCGCTGGATAATTGGAGTGTTGTGGGGCCTTCAGGCGTGTTACCCGCACTCGGGCAAAGGCAGGACGTGGCTGGCGGTGAGGACAGAGGAGGAGAGAGACCGGAGGGACGGCCTCCGTGCCGTCCACGTCGGGGTCATCACTGCCCGGAACGCAGGCCGCGCTTGCTGTACCTCAAGACAAGGTCTACCGCCGCAACGGCATCCAGCTGCTGCAACTGTTCAACTGCATAGTCAACGTCCGCCCCTCTTCTTACGAGCACCTCGACCAGGTTCGTCTTGCCTTCGTAAGCCGCCATCACGAGCGGGCAGCGACCATCCTCCCCCGATTCGCGCCCATCGATCATGCGCGGATAGCGATCTATTAGCAGCTCCAGCGTCTCCGGCGGATAGTCGCCCGTAACGGCAAGGTACAGCGGAGAGCACATGACCGTCCGGCAGAACACCCGTGCCTGTATGGGACAGAAAGCCAGGGCAGTCATGACACACAACGCCACATAGCTTGTCGCCGGCTTCCCTCTCTCAAGGAACCGTTCCTGCCAACGCGAGACCAGCACGGCAGCACAGACCGAAACAAATGGGACAAGGAGGTAGTCCCACTGGTAGACAAAAGCGATCACCCTGAACGGGGATTTCCTGAGCAACACAAACACCAGAGACATGGCAAAGGTGGCGACTCGAAATGCCACCACGGCTGAAACCACTGCAAGGAACAGGACGACCCACCTCGGGCGTTTCGCTTGCTGCGTGTCCGTATTCATACTCCGCTCACATTGTCAGTCCACCGCGGCATTACGTGAACCTGCAATCCTTGCCGCCAGTCTGCCGATCAGCCACCCCATAGCACAAACAGCTGCCGCCCACAACATCGGCTCAATAACAAACCAGGCAGCACCGGATCTTGTGCGAGGCCACTTCAAGATGACAACATACTCATACTGGATCCTGAACGTGGTAAACAACGCCCAGGCGGTGAGGCCGGCCGCGCAAAGGCACGAGAGAATGCGGTCCCCCCTGTTTCGGACTGTGCCGACAACGAGGGCGATTGGCGCAAGCAGCGTGGCTACCGACGTGCTCCACACAATCGCATGCGACAGGTCGGTCCATGGTCGCCCCGGCGTGTTCGCCCGGGCAAGCAGCCACGGTAGCGAGGCGATCGGCCACCGCCCTCCGTCGGGCACTCCCGGCAGGAGGCGATCATATGCACTTCTGGCGGCGAGCCAGAGCAGGACCCAGAGGCCTGCAAACACTGCCGCAATGATGAGCCTGCGCTTCATTTGTCGCCACATGAACCACGCACCACCGGTGTTGCCTCACTGACACTAGGCTGCCTATCTGGCACGAGACATCAGTCACCGGCACCGCGATGGAACCAGTCCTGCGCAGTATGCAAGAGTCAGTAGTGCGATAACCGCCCAGACCAGTGACATCAACAATGCCGATGATGTCCTACGATCGTTCTCGCCCCACCTGGCCAGAAGACAACCCAGGATCCGCGATTCCTCAGGCCAACAGGATGCCATGAAAAAGAGAAGGGCATTGCTTGCGGCAAATCCGAGCGTGAGGCCGCAGTAGCCCTTGTCACCTGAATCAGTGCCACCAAACAACGTTAGGCAAAGCATGCCGCACAGGCATGCCAGACTGACTATGAACAGCATCCTCGCCGCAGACCGTACGTTTTCCGACTTCAATCATCTCTCCGGATTGTGTCTATTTTGCCAAGGGATGACGGACAAGAGACCGGCGGAGGGGTTACATCGCCGCGGTGGAGATGTCGGCGGCTTCGCCTGTGCCGCCGGGCTCGCCGTCGGAACCGTAACAGATGATCTCGTATGGATCACCGTCAGGACCGGGAATGAGATAGACATACTGATGGCCCCACGGGTCCGGGGGCAGGTTCCTGCTCTGCAGATACCCTTCCTCCGGATACCGCTCGGGAACCGGCGATGACCCGGGCTTGCGGCAGAGCGCATCCAACCCCTGCTGCTGCGTCGGCAACACGTTCTGCTCCATCCGGTACAACTGCAACGCGGTCTGAAACGTCCTCATCTGCGCCACCGCCGCCGTCACCTTCGCCTCACCCGGATGACGCGCCACGCTCACACCCACGATGGTGGCAAGAATGGTGATGATCATCACCACAACCAGTATCTCCAGCAAAGTAAAACCCCGTTTGGCCTGCTTCATTTCGCGGCTCCCTTCTTCTTCCGTACCGGCCGCCCGCCATCACCGGGGGACTCGTCCTCCCCCGTTCCCGTCAGTTTCTCATAAAGCGCATCCAACTTGTCCAGATAATACGCCGTGTTTTCGTCTCGCGCAGCAGGATTCCACTCCGACACCAGCTTCGCCGCCTCGTGCACGGCCACGCTCTTCTTCGTGCCGGTAACGTAGTACGACAACTGGTCCCCTGCCCTGTAATCACGCCCGGACCGCAGTACAAGCTCGTACACCGCGTTCCGGGACCGCTTCCCCTTCGCCAGCTTGGCCTGGTACGTGGCAGGCGCATCCTGCAGCCGCTCGGTCTTAGCCAGCATGGCTATCGGCCACTTGCCGTCCCTGATCGCAGCGGCATACTCGTCCTTCAACTTGCCAATCCCCTCGTCTTTGCCTTCCATCTTCAGGCGCACGGCCTTCTCCAGGAACTGACGCTGGAACGGCTCCAGCCCGCGCGACTTCAATGCCGCGCCCTTCACCGTTATTTCCCCGTCGGCATCGAGCAGGGCATAGTTCTTCATCTTGTAGCTGAACATCGCCAC
>Ga0172375_10013392_pt1 | contig 10173 bp, 7 predicted proteins | sample LakKiv1m_FD_114537 | JGI IMG/M metagenome (GOLD analysis project Ga0172375, IMG submission 114537) | Freshwater microbial communities from Kabuno Bay, South-Kivu, Congo - kab_092012_11.1m | ecosystem: Environmental > Aquatic > Freshwater > Lake | place: Democratic Republic of the Congo...
AGCGGTTCCCTTTGATCGAGCGGCACTTCCGATTTAAGGCGATAGGCGGCCCCATCGAATTCATAGTAGTTCCTGAAGGCTTTTCTTCTGGCCTCCGCGGTGTAGATGATGGTGTTGGGCGGTTGAACGAGGTTTGGGATCGCGTTGTAGATTGAGGCAGGTACGCTGCGCGGCAAAGGGAAACTGTAATAAACCGGGGAATAGATATTGTGGCCGACGGTTCCCTGGGCGCCGCCGAGGGTAGTCTCGACGGAATTGCCTTTTTCAGCCTTTTTTATTGTCACTGAATTGCCTTTTGACCAGGGGATTTCACCCTGCCCCGGCACGAGGACGGAAGAATTGCTGGCGCTGACGCGTGAGCCGGGGCCCCGCTGACCGGGAACCCAGGGCTCGACGGGCGCTGTTTCCACAGGCGGCGCGGAAGGGGCTCCCGGAGTGGGTGCCGTGGAAGGGGTTTGCTCCGCGGGAACAGCCGAGGAAACGGCCGCCGGGGGGGTCGAAGGGGCGGGCTCGGGCGAAGTATTCTCCGCTGGCTTGGCCGCGCTCTTTGTCTTAGGTGAGACTGCCTCCGTTTTTGTGCTTTCCGAGGAGGTCTTCGCGGGCGCGGGAGCCTCAGGCACGATCGATTCCTCGCCCTTATCGGAGGGATTCACCGAGCCGAGACCCAACTGGGTCGTCTCGGGACCGGCTAAATTGAGGACAACGGTCGTGTTCGAATAGACTTGTTCGTTGGGGTTGAGGATGCCCAATAAAACGCCCACAGCTAACGCGAGGCTGTAGAGTCCTAAGGTTATGCCCGCGGAGATGAACTTGCGTTTTCTCTCCTGCTGTTTGGCATAGCTCGCTGGTGACTTCATCGAACGGCTTTCTCCTTCCGCGTGATGAGTCCGACATTTTCAATGCCATTCATCCGGAAAGCATCGAGGACGGAAACGATGAGCTGATACGACGCTCCCGCCCTGCCTTCCAATACGGCTTTCATCTGGCCCGAATCCGTACCGGAAACCCTCTGTTTGAGGGCAGTGGTCAAGCCTTCAAGGTTGGTTCTGGTTTTTTCCACATAAATTTCATTTTCAGACATGACGACGACATGGAGAACGGAGGATGAAACCGATTGAGCCGTCTTGGAGCCAGGCAGATCAAGGGAGATGCCGGGGGCCGCCCTGAAGGTCGTCGTTATCATGAAAAAAATGATAAGCTGGAGAACGACGTCGATCAGCGGCGTCATATTTATTTCCGTTTTGGCTTGAAGACGTCGCATGCTCATGCCTCCCCTGGGCCGCCCTTCTTCTCCGCGCCATTGGCCGCGTTGATGAGGAGCACAAGCGTATTCACCTGGTTTTCGAGTTTGGTGAGGATCAAGTTCACCCTGGTGACAAAATAATTGTAGAAAATCACGACGGGAACGGCTACGACAATGCCGCCAACCGTCGTGATGAGGGCTTCGGAAACGCCTGTTGCCAGGGCGGACGGATCGCTCACGGCACCGAATTTTCCGAGCACGCCGAAAGCTTTCATCGTTCCGGTGACCGTGCCGAGCAGCCCCAGAAGCGGCGCTATGCTGCTTATCGTGCCGAGCGCCGAAAGGCCGCTTTCGAGCTTGGGAGCTTCGAGCGCGGCAGCGTCCTTGAGAATATCCCTCTGGACCGCTTCAGGCTGATGCCTGTTCTCGATACCGATCTTCAGCAGGGTGGAAAATGGCGAAAGATTTTGGTCGCAGATCGCGAGCGCCTCATTGTAGTGCCCTTCAAGAAGGCTGGCCTTGATTCGCACGAAAAGCTTGTCCTCATCGACCGCAATGCGCTTGAGATAGAGCAGGCGCTCAATGACTATGACGCATGCCACGACTGAGAGGACCATGATGACCCATAGAACCGGCCCGCCCTGGATGATGAACTCGATCATGACGACTCCTTGATACGGTAAAATCCCTATAATGTTTATCGGAAGTATATCGCCGCAATCAACGATTATCCACGACGAGTTTGTATTTAAGGGAAAGGGCAAGGGCGCGGCCCCGGGTGATGCCCCGGGCCGCGCCCTTGCCCCATGGAAGCCGGCCCTGAACGCGCGGCGTGGGCGCCTACTCTCCCCGCTGGTAATTCGGGGCTTCCCTCGTGATGGTTATGTTGTGCGCGTGGCTCTCGATGAGTCCCGCGTTGGTGATGCGCACGAAGCGCGTCTTGGCGCGCAGCTCATCGAGGGAAGCCGCGCCCGCGTAACCGCAACCCGACCGCAGGCCGCCGATAAGCTGATACACGAAGTCGGTAAGCTTGCCTTTGTAGGGGACCATCCCCTCGACGCCTTCGGGGACGAGCTTGTCGGAGGCGCCAATGCCCGTGGCGTAGCGATCCTTGCCATAGCCTTGGAGGGCGGCTAGTGATCCCATGCCGCGGTAGGTCTTGTATTGCCGGCCGTTGTAGAGCACGAGCTCGCCGGGCGATTCCTCGAGGCCTGCGAGCAGGCTGCCGAGCATGATGGCGTGCGCCCCTGCGGCGATCGATTTCACCATGTCGCCGGAGAATTTGATGCCTCCATCGGCGATGACGGGAATGCCGAACTTCGCCGCGGCCTGGGCGCAATGGTAAATGGCTGAAAGCTGGGGCATGCCAGCGCCTGATATGATCCTCGTCGTGCAGATCGACCCCGCGCCGACGCCGATTTTGACCGCGTCGGCGCCAGCGGCGGCGAGCGCCTCGACGCCCTCGGCGGTCACGACATTGCCGGCGATCACGGGAAGCTCTGGGGCGACGGCCCTAATCCGTTTCACCGCCTCTATTACGCCCTTGGAATGGCCATGGGCGGTATCGATGATGATGGCGTCCACCTTTTTCGAGACGAGGAGTCTCACGCGTTCCTCGAGATCGGCGCCAACCCCGACCGCCGCCGCGACTCTGAGCCGCCCCGAGGAATCCAGGGACGCGCTCGGATAATCGGCTTTCTTGGCGATATCCTTGACGGTGATGAGTCCCTTCAATCTGCCCCTCTCGTCCGTAAGCGGCAATTTTTCGATCCGGTGCTCCTGGAGAATGTTTCTGGCCTGCTCGAGAGTGGTCCCGACCCGGGCGGTTATGAGCCGCTCACTGGTCATGAAGGCGCTCACCGGCTTGTCGTTGTCCTCGGCGGCGCAGAAGCGGATGTCCCTGTTGGTGAGAATGCCCACGAGCTTCTTGTCGGGGCCGCTCGTGATGGGAATGCCCGAGATCCGGAATTTCTGCATGAGTTCGCGGGCTTCCGAGAGAGAGGCGTCCTTTTCCAGGCAAACGGGGTCGAGGATCATGCCTGATTCGGAACGCTTCACCTTATCCACCTCTCCGGCCTGCTGCTCAGACGACATGTTTCTATGGATCACTCCCATGCCGCCCATCCTCGCCAAGGCGATAGCCAAAGCCGACTCGGTGACCGTATCCATCGCGGCCGAAAGGAGAGGAATATTGAGCGTTATGTCGCGCGCGATCCTTGTCCTCGTATCGACGCGGGCGGGCAGTACCTCGCTGAACGCCGGCACGATGAGTACGTCATCGAAGGTCAGCGCCGTATTCGATTCGAAAATTTCTTCATTCATAGTGCATATCCTCCACGTAGTGCCTTGTATACCGAAAATCAATGCCTGAAATGACGGACGCCGACGAGTACCATCGCCATTCCCGCCTTGTCCGCGGCGGCGATGGACTCGCCATCGCGCATGGAGCCGCCCGGATGGGCGATGGCGGTTACGCCCGCCTTCGCCGCTTCCTCGACGGAATCGGGGAAGGGGAAGAAAGCATCCGACGCCAATACTGAGCCTATTGCCTTTTCGCCCGCCCTCTGGGCGGCGATCCTCACCGAATCCACGCGGTTGGGTTGCCCCCCTCCTATGCCCACCGTCGCCCCGCCCTTGGCGAAGACGATGGCGTTGGATTTTACCGACATGCAGGCTTTCCACGCGAATCGCAGTTCCCGCAGCTCATCTTCCGTGGGAGCCCTCTTGGATACGACGCTCCATTGGGTTTCGGCGGGATCCCCCGCATCCACGTCCTGCCTGAGGAAGCCGCCGAGCACCGTGCGAACTTCATTGCGCTGCATCCCCACCCCTGGGGTTATGAGTCGCAAATTTTTCTTTTTCGCGAGGAGAGCCAAGGCTTCCTCGTCAAAGGATGGGGCCGCGATGCATTCCGCGAACAGACCGCCCAGGCTCGCGACGCAGCGGGCGGTGAAAGCCGCGTTGGTCGCTATCACGCCGCCGAAGGCGGAAATCGGATCGCAAGCGATGGCGCTCTCGAGAACGGCCGGAAGAGTGACCTCGTCTCCGGTTTCCGATTCGGCGATGCCGCAGGGCGAGAGATGCTTGACGACGACGACAGCGGGCTTCGCGAAGCGTCCGACGGCGTGCCAGGCCGCGTCCAGGTCGAGAATGTTGTTGTAGGAAAGTTCCTTGCCCTGAAGCGCTCTGCCTCCAAGCGGGCCAGCGCCTTTCTCGAAGGAATAAAGCTCGGCGCTCTGATGCGGATTTTCGCCGTATCTGAGCGACTGGGATTTCCATCCTCGCAGCAGAAATGGCGCTTCTATGGCCGAGGGAGCCCCAGCCATCGTGTCTTCGGCCCCCGAAGCCCCAATCTTGGCCGCGTCGACCGCCATCCATTCCGCTATGGCCGCATCGTAGGCCGAAGTGCTGATGAATGCCTTGGCGGCGAGCTTCCTCCTGGTCGCTTCGGTCACTGCCCCGGTGGACTCGATCTCCTCGAGAATGGGCTTGTAGTCGGCGCTGTCGCAGAGGACGGCGACTCTTTCATGGTTTTTGGCGGCGGCGCGAATAAGCGCCACACCACCTATGTCGATTTGCTCCACCGCTTCTTCCCTGCCACAAGCGGGATCAGCCACCGTTTTTTCGAAGGGGTAGAGGTTTACGACGACCATGTCCACCGCCTTGTATCCGAGTTGCTTGATTTCGTCGAGATCGCCGCCGGACCCGCGCGCGAGGATGCCGCCGTGGATCGCCGGATGAAGGGTTTTTACCCTTCCGCCCAGTATTTCCTTGGCTCCCGTGTAATCCGCGATTTCCTCGACGGGGATTCCCGCCCTCTTGAGCGCCTTCGCGGTACCCCCGGAGGCGAGGATGGACCACCCGAGCCTCGCGAGCCCGGAAGCGAAATCGACGAGACCTTCCTTGTCATAGACGGAAATGATTGCCTGCGGCATCTAACGTTCTCCTTTTCCATCGCCCGAGGCGATGGAAGCGAGCATCATGGCCGTTTTTACGACCAATTTGTGTTCGGTTTCATGCATGCGGAATTCAAAATCGGCCAAGGTCTCTCCGGCTTTAATAATCACTTTTTCGGAAAGGATGACGGGCCCCGCGTCGACGCGCTCATCCGGGACGAAATGGGTCATGACTCCCGTTTCCGACAATTCCCCCCTGGCGCAGGCTTTCCAGGCACGCTCGATCGCGTGGGTTCCGGGGAAACAGCCCGGCAAGGCGGGATGGAGATTCACTATTTTCCCGGGAAAGCGCCCGATGAAAGCCGCGCTCAGAATCCGCATCCAGCCCAACAGGAATATATAATCCGGATCATGCGCGGAAACCGCATCGGCGAGCCGACCGTCGAAGGCGATGCGCGACGCTTCCCTTTCGATGCGCGGATCGCGGCTATAAGAAAGGACGATCGAAGGGATTCCGGCGACAGCGGCGCGCTTCAGGGCGAAGGCATCAGGATCCGACGACAGTACGAGGGCGATCGACGCGTTCACGGCACCGGCCGCGACCGCGTCGATGAGAGCTTGCAGGTTGCCGCCCTTGCCCGAGACCAGGATGACAAAGCGTGCCTTCCGCGCTCCGCCTGTGCCATCGGGAGCCAGCGGTGGAGCGGCGCGGGCAGTAAGGCTCATCACGCGATCCTCGCTTTTTCCATGATGACGCGACCCTTGCCTGGTTCGAGCTTTCCTATGACGAAATAGGGATTTCCGGAAATCGACGCGAACTCGCCCAGGCGATCTGGCTCGACGACGGCGATCATCCCTATACCCATATTGAAGACTCTGTACATCTCTTCCTCTTCTATTCCGCCTTTTTCCATGATGAGGCGAAATAAGGGCGGCATGGACCAGGAGCCTATTGCTACCCGCGCATCGAGGTGTGGGGGGAGTACGCGGGGGATGTTGCCCTCGAAGCCTGCGCCTGTTATATGGGCGAGAGCTTTTATCAATCCCGGCGCTTTCTCGAGCACGGGCCATACCACTGGCAGATAGGAACGATGGGGGGCGAGAAGGGCGTCGATGAGGGGAGAGCCCAGTCTCTCGGAGAAGCTTTTAAAGTCTTTTTCGGAAAAAATCTTCCGGATGAGCGAGTAACCATTCGTATGGGGGCCGCTTGAAGGGAAGCCGACGAGAAGATCGCCGTCGCGCATCGTCTTTAAGGGGAGTGTGCTTTTTCTTTCCGCGAGGCCGACGATCGCCCCGGCTACGTCGAATTCCTTCGGCATGTAGACACCGGGCATTTCCGCGGTTTCGCCGCCAATAAGAGCGCAGCCCGCTTCCTTGCAGGCTTTCGCCATTCCGCCCACCGCTTCGGCGATCATCGGGGGGGCGAGCTTGGCGGTGGCTATGTAATCCAGGAAGAAGAGGGGCCGCGCCCCCTGCACCAGGATGTCGTCGATGCAATGATTGACAATGTCCTGTCCGATGCTGCCGTAGCTGCGCGCGTACGATGCGAGCTTGACCTTGGTCCCGACACCGTCGGTGGAGGAGACGAGAACAGGATCGCTCATCGTCTTCAGCGCCCCCGCATCATACATTCCGCCGAAGGCGCCGATCCCGGCGAGGACCTCGGGCCCGTAGGTCGATTTGACGGCGGCGCTCATGAGGTCGACCGCAGCGTCGCCCGCGTCGATGTCCACGCCGGCCGAAGCGTAGGATGCCGCGGAGCCGCCAGGGTCGGGGCCGCCAAGAAGGAAGGTTTTGCCCCGCCCGATGTCTTTTCTGTACCGCGAATGGGGAATGTCGACGCGGGCGACTCTCGCGTATGCCCCTTCGATCGCTTCGGTGACCGAATCGGCCCAGGCTGCGGCGCACAACAGCCTCCCGCCCGAAGCCAGCAGCCGGCCATCCTCCCCGAGTGACGTGGCCGCGTGAAAGAGCACCGTATTCCGCGCGCCGCCGAAATCCACAACTTCGCGCGCGTTGCCGTCACGGGTATCGACCGCATAACTTTCTGACGAGATGACCACACAGGCCGCGGCTTTTCCCGACCAATCAACCTTCATCGTTCCGAGATCTCCCTTCGCGCAGGCCGCGAAAATCTCCAGGATATCCGATTCGAGAAGAGGAAGGATCGCCTCGGCTTCAGGATCGCCAAAGCGGCAATTGTATTCGAGCGCCTTCGGTCCTTCCGAGGTAAGAATCAGCCCCGCGTAAAGCACGCCAACGAAAGGAGTCCCTTCCGCCGCGAGACCTTCGACGGCCTTTCGAAGGAAAATATCCGCAAAATCATGTGCCTTATCGAAAGGTTCCTTCATCGCCGAGGCAACCGCCCCCATGCCTCCCGTATTGGGACCGGCATCGTTCTCGATGAGCCGCTTATGGTCCTGGGCGGGCGGCATGACCGACACATCCTTCCCATCGCAGAATCCGAGGATCGATACTTCCTCCCCGGCCAAGCGTTCTTCGATGAGGACTTCCCTGCCAGCGTCGCCCAACTTCCCGTTTTTCATGAGCGCGGCGAGGGCATCCTCCGCTTCCTCAATCGTGGACGGCAGGAAAACCCCCTTCCCCGAGGCGAGGCCCGAGGCCTTTATGACATAGGGCCATGGAGCGCTTTTCGCGAAGGCGCGCGCTTCGTCATAGGATGTGAAGATTCTGAAATCGGCGGTCGGGATTCCATGTTTTCTCATGAAGTCTTTGGAAAAGGCTTTTGAAGACTCTATCTTGGCAGCCTTCGAGGATGGTCCGAAGCAGAGTGGGTTTCTGGTGAAGGGCATTTTCGCGAGCTTGTCGGCCAAGCCCAGGGAAAGCGGAAGTTCCGGTCCGACGACAACCAGGTCGATCCCGCGCGCGTCCGCGAATTCCGCGATTTTATCCACGTCATCGACCCTGATGTCGACATTTGATCCAAAGGCGGCTGTCCCGGCGTTCCCGGGCGCGCAATAAAGTTCTTCGAGAAGCGGTGAGCCGCTCATCTTCCACGCGAGGGCGTGTTCCCTTCCTCCGGATCCGACAAGAAGTACTTTCATGCGGGCTTTTCTCCTCGAATTAAAATTCGAACCGTTCCTTGTGCTCGGAAGCACTCACATCGAAGGGGTAGTCTCCCGAGAAACACGCGGTGCAATAGTTGTCGATTCCACCGATCGCCTTCCCCACCGATTCGAGCGACAAATGGGCGAGTGAGTCAGCCCCGCTCCACTTGGCCATTTCGCCAATGGGCAGGATGTTCGCGATGAGCTCGCGGCGATCTCCCATGTCGACCCCCATCATGCAGGAAAACCTGACCGGCGGGCTCGCCACCCTCACGTGAACTTCCTTGGCGCCGGCGTTTCTCAGAAGAGCCACGAGCGGCCGTATCGTATTGCCGCGGACGATCGAATCATCGATGACGACAACGCGTTTGCCTTTCACGGAATCGTGGAGAACGTTGAACTTGAGCGAGACACCCCTTTTGCGCAAGAATGTCGTAGGCTCGATGAAGGTGCGGCCGATGTAGCGGTTTTTCACGAAAGCCTCGCCATAGGGGATCCTCGAAGCGCCTGAATAGCCTATCGCCGCGGAAATGGATGAATCGGGGACAGGGATGACCAGATCGGCCCCCGCCGGCGAACATAGCGCAAGCTCGGCACCAAAGCGCCTTCTCACCTCGTGCACGGAAAGCCCGTTCCAGACGCTGTCCGGTCTCGAGAAATAGATGAACTCGAAAACGCAGGAGGCCTGGCGCTTAGGTTTCGCGCCCTTGGCTTGGCTCGAAAGGGTGACTTTCCCGGCGGCGTCGCAGGAAACGATCTGGCCAGCCTCGATCTCGTGGATTTCATGACAGCCCAAGGTCAAGAGGGCGCAGGTCTCCGACGCTACGACGAAGGCCTTTTCGGCGGTGAATCCGTAGGCGAGCGGGCGCAGGCCCCAAGGATCCCTGGCGGCGAAGACTCCTTCGGGAGTAAGCGCGACGAAGGAAAACGCTCCTACCCACGAGCCCATCGCCGCCCTTATGCGGGAAACCCAGGTCTTTTTGTCCGAACCGGCCAGATCCATGATCATCAGTTCCGTGTCACTGGCCGAGGTCAATCCCACTCCCCTATCGAGCAGCCTTTTGCGGATTTCGCCGGCGTTGACGATGTTGCCGTTGTGCGCGAGCGCTATGGGCCCGTGGCGGGAATCGATGAGAAAAGGTTGTGCGTTCCTGACGTTGGAAGAGCCTGTCGTCGAATAGCGGTTGTGGCCGATCGCCAGGCAGCCTGAGAGGCTCTCTATATCCGCCTCGGAAAAGACTTGCGAGACGAGGCCGATGTTCTTCTTCGAATTTATCACGCGTCCATCGTACGCGGCTATGCCGGCTGATTCCTGGCCCCGGTGCTGAAGGGCGAAGAGTCCATAATACGCGAGCCTCGACGCATCCTTCCCGGGAGCGTAGATCGCCATCACGCCGCACTCTTCTCGAGGCTCATCTCCGCCGGCCCAGTCTTTCTCGATCATCGTGAAGCGCCTTCCTTCCCGGATTCTGCGTTCAAAGCCGCTTCATCGCGATCAATTTTCGCCCTCTGCTCTTCGTGGTACGCGATAATAGCGGCTCTCAGCCTTTCATCGCCTGCGGCGAACAGCTTCGCGACAAAAAACGCCGCGTTGCGCGGATCGAGCAGGGTCGCGGCCGCCACGCCCGGCGGCATCCGCAGCGAGGAAAAAATGTCGGCTCCGCCAAAAGAATCGCAAGGAGGTGGGCAGGCAATTACGGGAAAAACGGTAGCGAAATCGACCATGCCGGAGAGGGCGTTGGAAAGTCCGGCAATCGTGATGTACGCTATATTTTTATCTTTATTTTCCTGGATCGCGATGATGTCGAGCAACTTTTCAGGAGTCTTGTGGGCCGAGGCTATCCGCGTCTCGTGAGCGATGCCGAAATAGTCGAGCCATTCGATGATGCGCGCGGCGTGGTCGTAATCGGATTTGGCCCCCATCACGATAATCGCCAGATTTTTCCTCATAATGCTATCCCCGCAG
>Ga0172375_10013393_pt1 | contig 10173 bp, 5 predicted proteins | sample LakKiv1m_FD_114537 | JGI IMG/M metagenome (GOLD analysis project Ga0172375, IMG submission 114537) | Freshwater microbial communities from Kabuno Bay, South-Kivu, Congo - kab_092012_11.1m | ecosystem: Environmental > Aquatic > Freshwater > Lake | place: Democratic Republic of the Congo...
AATGACGAAATTGATTTCGAATCTTATCCGGTCAAAAAAAATAAATTATTAATCGAATTAAAAGAAGATGAACCGATATTACATACAAGTTATGGTTTGAGACTTGATGTTATTTTTGGATTAATTTATTTATTAAAAACATATAGTCAAACATGTTCATTAATATCAACTGATATTGATAAAAGTTATGATATGTGTAAATATTATAAAAAAATATTTCCGGAAGAACCAGCGGAAAAAATTTGTAATATTGGCGGTTATGAATTTGTTTGGATTAACGGAAAAGATTTATTTAGTATTCCGGATTATGCAAATAAATTTAAAAAATGTAATAAACGATTTATTATAATTCCAATTGGAATTGAAATGGATAATATGGGAGCACATGAAAATATGTTGGTTTATGATAGTAATACAAAAGAAATAGAAAGATTTGAACCACACGGAGGAACTATGCCATATAAATATAATTATAATGACGAAAAATTAGATTTCATATTAGAACGTAAATTTAAAGAAATAGATAAAAATATAAAATATATAAAACCAAAAGATTTTTTACCGAAAATAGGATTTCAAACATTGGAAGAAAATTATAAAATATTAGGAGATCCGTCCGGATTTTGTTCAATATGGGCAATATGGTATGCTGATGTAAGAATTAAATATGGATTACAAGGAATATCAAGAGAAAAATTAATATTAAAACTCATCAAAACATTAAGAAAACAAAAAATATCTTTCACTAATTTTATTCGTAATTATTCCGGTAGATATCTATGTTTAAGAGACGATATCTTAAAAAAATGCGATATGAATATAAATGATTGGTATAATTTAACTTATACACATAAACAACTTGAATTAGTTGTAAATTATATAAAGAAAGATGTAAATCAACTTGAAACTAAACAATAGAAACAATTTTATTATTAGAATATATTATCTTCATAATTTGAAAAGGAGTAATTTCAAAAATAAGTTCAACATCTTGTTTATCATAATTTTTTAATTCATTTAATGAATCAACTTCTTTTCCATTTATATATCTCAGAATTGGATAATAAATTGAATTATCCATTTCAAAAACCGGAAAACCTTTTTCTAAATATTCTTTTGTATTTTCTGAATGTCCTAAACCGGAAACAACAAAATGATTTTTTCCATATCTATTTTTAAATATTTCTTTTAAAGTTCCCCCAATATTTTCATTTTCATGACTAACATCAAATTCAGAAATAATTAACCCAAATAAATTATAAAAATTATCATTTATAATCGGTAATACGGAACAATGATTAATAAAATTTGATGCTTCTTCAGTTATTTCTATGATTTCAGAATTTCTTACTATTTTTAATGGTATCGTTTGTCCTACCTTATAATGTAATATAATATATGTCTCCAAACAAAAATAATCAATACATCCTGTTTTATCAAATTTATTACCCTCTATTTCTATTATACAATCATCCAATAATAAATTTGTTGAATCATTAAAAATTTTCTCAATGTTTAATCCATAAAATGTTTTGTCGTCATCCGATAATTCATATAACTCTATTTCAATTGGTAAGCAGGAATAATTAAATGTATTTAAATTTAACATCTTTTCTATACAATATATCGGAATACAATTAATACCAACATTTGATACACTCGAAACTATCCCAATAATAATATCATTTTTTAATAAAATACTTCCACTAAATCCATGTAAATCCATCGGAATGTTATTTTCAACAACTATCGTCGGAATTGTTGGAAATATATTATTCACAATTTTTTGTTGTCTAATGTCAATTATTTTTGTGGAAAATTTACGTTTCTTAATTTCTCCGGAAGAATTACATATCACATTTATAATTTCTACTTCATCCATCTGATTTGGTATAATCGGATTTGTTATCGGATAAAATTTAATATTTCCCTTAATCGTAAATATAGATATATCTAAAATAGGTATATCTAAAAACTTATGAATTTTTAAACATTCATCTCCCAAAAAATAACATTCATCTGTTAATCCTCCAAAATGATATGTTGTTATTATCATGTTTTTTCCTCTTATGTTTAACGCACTTAAATTTCCTATTACCCCCTTTTTCTCTCTCAACTTTAATGGATTTTTATTTTTTCGATCAAACGCAAAATATTCAAAATTTTTATAACTCTTAATGTCCTTAATCAATCCGGAATATATATAATCCATTATCTAGTCATTTAATAATATATCCCTTATATTTTCATAATTTCAATTTTTTTTACATAAAAAAATTAGATGAATCTAACTAAATCCAATTTTTTTTATAACATAAAAAAAATTAGATGAATCTAACTAAATCCAATTTTTTTTATAACATAAAAAAAATTAGATGAATCTAACTAAATCCAATTTTTTTTATTTTTTATTTTTTTATGAAGTTAGATAATAATGTTTGGTAGTTTTAAACAATGTCATTGTTTCTCTATATGTAGATAAAATATTTCCGGTTGCATTTAATTCATCTTTTGGGATATCTTTTGTTTTTTCTTTATGTTTATCAAAAATATTTTGAATTATTTCATTTTTTTTAATTATTTTTAATAGTATTTCTTTTGGAATATAATTTACAAATGATACTTCATTTGTTTCAGATTCGGACATTATATATAATAAATATCCTTTTTCATATGTATGATTCATAATAAATTTATCGATACTATCAATTTTATACAAAATAGTTGAATCCGGATTTAAAACATTTAAATAACAATTTGAATCGGAAATATTTTTTATTATATGAGATGGATAAATATTTGCGATTAAACCGATTATATTTTTGTCTGTATAATTAAATTTCATTGAATTTATAATTTCGATATATTCCGGAGTTGATTTTATTAATTTATCTAATAAAACGAAACGCATATAATTACTACTATATTTTTCAATAAAAATAGATGAAATATTATTTTTTTTAAGTTTTATCCATTCGGTTATTTGATTTTTATTTTCTTTTTCTTTAATTTTTAAAAAAACATTTGATTTATATAAATGTTCTATTTCATTTGAACTCATATCATTTGAATAAATATTAAATGTTTCATCTGTAATTAAATCATTAATTTTAAGTCTTCTAATATTTTCTTTTGTTAAACATCTTGTGTTTGTCATATCTAAATTCCTTGATTTTAAAAAGTTATGATAATCATTAATAATTCCCAACATAGTATTTATACTTCCATCTTTTATTGAAACAACATTTCTTAATTTAAAAAATTGTTTATAATTTTTAACATCAAAAAAGTTTCCTAATAAAAATTCATCATATGCATAATAAATTGATAAAAATCTACTAAATTCTTCATATATATTTATAGATAACGCATTTATTAATGAATATGCAAATTGAACGTTTAAATTTACACTTTCAAATATTGATATTAATTCTGAAATAAACATTCCGATATTTGTTTTAACTTTATTTTTTATCATATTAACATTTTCGAGTTCATTCAAATAAATATTTATTTTCTTTGATAAATTTTTATTTGTCATTGTTCCGTTAACTCTTATAATGTCACCAAATAAATTTCTATCAATAATATCCTCATCCGGATGAATAATGTAAAATTTACCTAACTCATCTATTATTGTTTCATATGTATATCCAATATATAACGAATTTATTACTTTATTATTTTCATAATCATAATGTTCCTTATTTCCTTCATAATCATAATATTTATTATTAACAATATATTGTTTTTTTACCATATATTCTACCCCAAATGGTAACTCCATTTTTTTATTATCAAACATTAATTCCATTTTTTTATCCGTAAATACAAACTCTATTTTTTTTTTTGTAAAATCATCTAACATTAATATTTTTTCAATATCATCTGTTAATATATCAAGTAAATTTAATGTTATATCATCCGAATTTATTCCATATTTTTGTTTATTTTTTTTCATTCCATCTTTCTTATACATAAAATATACTTCACCAGACGAAACACGACCAACTCTCCCTTTTCGTTGTATTCTATTTACTTCCGATATATTTGTTTTTACTATATAAAAACTTTTTGTATCCGGTTCATATTTTCCAATATTTTGTGTTCCGGTATCAATTACATATTTTAATGTTGGAATAGTAATAGATGCTTCTGCAATATTTGTGCTAATTAAAATTAATCGTGTATAATGATTAATTCCTTCTGTATAATCATAACTCGTTAAAACATTTTTTTTATCAACTTTAATGTCATCAATAGAATAATTTTCAATTTCTCCATTTGTTTCTTTATGTTGAAAACTTATTTTTTCAATAAGTTTTTTTTGTGTTTCATTTAATTTTCGTAAATAAGGAAGTATTATCGTATTTTCTGGAGTTTTCGGAATTAATTTTTTTATTAAATTATGAATTTCCGCCTTTCCGGATTCAAAAATAAGTATATCCCCAACAGAACTATTATTTAATATACCTAATGTTCTACTTATTATTGTTTCATCCATATCTTTTATAGATACCTCATTTTTTTCATAATGTTCAATTACTTTAAATCGTAATTCAGATGAAATATTAAACATTCTATCAACATTAATCCTATCAATTCCATAATGTTTAATGGAATAATTTAATGGATACATTTTATTATCATTGATATCCCTATAAAATCTTCTATATATTTTTTCATCAATTTCCATTGTTGCACTCATAATGATTAATTTAGTGTCATTATTATAATATAAAGCGTGCTTGATTAATGTTAAAATCATATCCATATTTTTATTATGTTCATGTGCCTCATCAACGATAACAATATCATATGAATTTTTTATACTAAAATCTTTCTTTACTTTTTCTTTTAATATCGGATTTATAACATTTTTTAATAATATTCCATCAGTTGCAAACAAAATATACGGATAATTAACATTTTTCGTAAATTTTTTATCTTTGTGTTTATATTGAATATAATATGTGTTGGTATCTTTTGTAATTTCAAAACCTAATTCAGATGAAATTCGTTCTGCAATTGAAACTGTTGGACGCTGTCGTGGTTGCGAACACATAATTTTACCTGTTGTTTTTTTATCAATTAGTTTCATTGCATATAACAATAATTTAGGGATTTGTGTTGATTTACCGACACCAGTTCCTCCAGTAATAAATATAACTCTATTGTTCATATAATGATGGAAAAAAATAAATTGATTAGTCCAATGGAATGCTTTTGATGTTCCATTAGTTTTTAAATTAAATGATACATTTGAAAAAAATTTTTCATTATATTTTTCCATTGATACAAAATTAACACCAAATTGATAATCATTTAATGATGTAATTGTTTGATTAGGAATAACAAATGATAAAAATCCGGTAAATAAAAGAAAATAAACAATAATAACATTTAATTTATTACGAATTATATTATATAAACCATCATTTATTTTTATAATTGTTTCTTTACTTATCGGCATCTTTAATGTTTTATATATAAGACTAATATTACGAGTTATATTAAACCATTTTGTTCCATTTATATTATTGTTCGGACTATTTAATCTATCAATTATTATTTTTCTATCATCAAAAGATAATGATTCCCAATGTTCCGGAAACATAATATATTTATCATTTTTAACATAATGACACAACGATTTACCAAAATTGTATATATTTTTTAAAGATACCTTAACAACTAACGCATTCTCTTTATTTAATTCTATATATTGAACCTTTAATTTATCTTCCATAAATGTATAACCGGAAATAATGTCTCCATTTTCTATTAATGCATTTGCATAAAAACCGGTATGTGTTAATTTATTTATATTTAATCTAAAAAAATCATATAACAATCCAATTGGTATGGTATTAAATACATTTAAAATAACATCTAATGCACTTTTTTTTAAATCTTCTATTACTAAATAATTATCTATTTTTCTTTTATTGGCATAATTTGAATCAAAAAATAAAACAATATATCTAATGATTTTTTTTACATTATCATTATCAACAAATTCATCACTTTTTGTTTCAGTTTCATAATTATTTAAAAATACTATATCACTTCCTTTTGCACTATTTTTTAATTTTGAAATTGATTTTCCAAAATTTTCTGCTTCTTCTTTTGTTAAATCTTTAAATGACACATTTTGGACACATTTACGAAGATTTACTAATTTATGTAAAATATAAATGATCGGTAAAAATTTAGGTGAATCTTTAGTTGATTTACATAATATTTCATATATTAACCATTTAATATCCTTAATATTTTTATATAAATCATTACACAATATATTATAAATATCACCAATATAAAAATGGTTTAATTTTTTTATCTCATTTTTATCACATAAATTTATCATATTTACATCCTTAAAACTATTATTTATTAAACATTTCTCAATATCTATATAAAATTGCATTCCGGAAATATAATCATTTTTATTTAAAGGAAGTATATTAGTCCAATTTACATAAAATTTATTTGACATTGAAATTAATGAATTAATAACTAATAAAAAATTATGTATGTAATAATCTAATTTATATTTAACTTCTGATTTTGTGGTTCTATTTGATCTTGCATATTGAACGGAACAAAATAAATATTCTGGTTCACCAGATTTAATATTTGTTTCTTCTTTTTTTGTTGTATAAATATCATTTAATGATGTTATTTTATCTACATTTTTTAAATCCGGTAATAATACATTTAATAAATTTCGAATAGTATAATAATTATCTACACGAATATCCCTAAAATAATCTGATTTGCTAAATTTCGAAAAGTTAAAATTTGAAGTTGTTGAAAATATATCAATTAATATAGTTAATGAATTTGTAATTATCTTCTTATGGTCGTCCATTAGTGATAAAAATATATCACTGATAACTCTGTAAATTTCATCATGAAATTGTTTCGTTATGAAAATATCATAATCATAATCAAAGTTTATTAAATATTTTATTTGTTTATTAATATCCATTATAAAAGAAATAAAGAAAAAATAAAAAATATATTATGCAAAGATATTGTATAAAATTAAAATGGATAAATCAAAATTAAATACATATACCGAATTACTTATACAAAAAGCAACATTGGAAAAACTTATGGTGTTGTTATATAATATAAAAACATCTGATGATTATCTATTATGGTTCAAACAAAATAAAAATTTACCTATCTATACACAAAAAAGAGTATTAGATTGTTATTTACATATCATATGTAAAGATATTATGACGATAAATGATGATATCATTGAATTACTTCAAAAAATTGTTAATAATTTTTGGAAACATCAAATAAAAAATAAAACAAAACTCGTTAAAATTGAAGATAATGTATTAAAAGAATTATTGGAAGAATATCATAAAAAATATAAAGATAACTGGTATAATATAGAATTACATACAGACACATTCAAATCTTTTTTAATCAAAAAATTAAAATCTAATGATTAATTATATAATGAGTATTTTTTTACCTTCATTTACTAATATGTATAATGTTTATGATATTGATACTTTAAAAGCAATTTTACAAGTAAGATCTGATGCTGCAAAAGATTTTATTAATGCATTAACAACTGGCGAAGATATGGTTAAATATTTTGATATCGTTAAATATATATCTTATGTCCAACCAACAATTATTCCTTCCGAATTATCAATGGCATTTGATTATCGTATTCCGGATATGAAAAAAATTGAATTGATTTCTAATATTAAAAATAATTTGTCAAGTTCATTGTATTTCCAAAATGCATTACCATATGTTTCAACTCCTCCTACTGTTGATCTTAGTAGCGAACCTGATATTATTGAAAAAATAATGAATTATCTTCGATATAAAGTTTTAGATAAATGGTTATGGGATGACGATGAATTAAAAGGTATATTGCGTTATTTTATTATTAAAAATAATGAAGTAACATATATCGCAAAATTAGAAGATAAAAAAAAGAAACAATTAGACGGAAAAGAAGAAGTCGAACAAAAAATAAAATTTATTGAACACAACCTTTTAAAAAAGAAAAAAATGTATAAAATATTAAATCAATTATTAACTGATACTGGCGCAAAATGGGTCGAATTACCTAAAATTGAATCAGTCGTTAAATCTTATGTCAAAAAATATCTAAAACATAAAATTAAAAAACATATTAAATCCTAAAAATATCCATCACATAGAGCACACATATTATGTCATCATTTGATTTTTTAATAAAATGAAAAGAATAATTTTATTTTATCTTCAAATGAAACTTAATATGAATTTATTTAATATAACAATTCTATTATTCCATATGGAACATATGAAATCATAGAATTTTTTAAATTAAAAAGTTTTCAAATATTCATGCAATCTAATATTACAATCCGGTTCATTTACAAATTGTATGATGTCATCTCTTATTTCCTTCAATTTTTCTAAATGTTCTTGAATTATATTAGTAATAATATGATTTATTACACCAACAAATATCATTAATTGTATCATTTCAAGTCCTATTATTGTATCTAAATTCATTCTTGTAAAATTCATTCTTGTAAAATCAATTTTTATCATAAAATAATAACATGCAGTCACTATACAAATCCAATTGATTATCTTTCTCCACATCTTTCTTATTTTATTTATCTAACATCTCAATGAGTTATTTTTTCAATTTTTTTTTAATTTATTAAAAAAAAAATTAGATGAATATGAATAAATTCAATTTTTTTTTATTTCTTTTCCGGCACTTGTTAATATATATCCGGTTATATTAACTTTTCCATCATGTAAATCGTCATGACATTTTGAACATAATACAACCAAATTTGATTTCATATTTTTTATTTCATTTGATTTATTTTTAAACTCTTTTTGTGGCACGATATGGTGTGTTTCTAAATTCTTATCAGTTCCGCATATTTGACAATTTGTTAAATATAATTTTTTATTGTATCTTGATGGATCCCCTAAAAATTCTTTTTTGTCTAACAATTTATTCTTAATTTGTATTGCTCTATCAATAAAAATTTTATCATTCAATAAATGTCTTGCAACTTTTATTCCATATATTATATCTCCGGATCCTTCTTTCAATTGTCTATCATATATTAATTTATCTTCTTTTTCATCATATTCAACATTTAAATGCATCGCTTTAACATTTATAATTTCCTTAATTTCTTCTAAATTCATTAATTCATGCAAATGTGTTGCAAATATAAATGTCGCTTTTATTTTTGATAATTGTATAATCGTTGATGCTACTATTGCATTTCCGGATATATGTTCTGTTCCTCGACATATTTCATCCCCAATAACTAATGTTGTTTCATCCGCATTTTGTAATATCGTCCGTAATTCTAACATTTCAATCGCAAATGATGATAACCCTTTAAAAATATTATCGTTTCCGGTAATTCTTGTATATAATTTTTTATATGGACTATAAATAAAGGATTCCGCCGGAACAAACATTCCGGATTGTGCCATAATAATAGATAATCCCAATGATTTCATTAAAGATGATTTTCCACACGAATTTAATCCATATAACAACATACCTTTTAATTCATCAGTTCCAAATTTTAAATCGTGTGGAACATAGTTGTAATCAATAATTCTTTCAATAATCGGATGTCTTAATTTAGTACAATTAATAAATCCAAATTTTTTCTTTTTAATAATTGGTCTAACATAATGATACATAATTGCTGTTTTTGCATTTGATTTTAAAAAATCAACAAAACTTACAAATGAATTTACATCATTAAATAAATTTCCATATTTCGTTGAAATTTTCGTTAATATCTTAATATATTCATCATAAATTAATTTTGATATTTCATCATTTAATTTATCTAGATTATCATCTTTGTTTAATTTAGTTTTTAATATTATTTTAGCATTAGTTTTATTATTTTCATTAATAATGAAATCATCTTTTGAAATAATTTTTCCTGAAACTTCAATTGATTTATTTTCTTCAAATAACTTTAATACTTTTTTTAATCGTGTTTTCGTTAATAATAAATAATATCCATCTCTATCATTTTTTTTTAAATAAACTTTATCTTTTATTTTTTCCTTGATAGTGTTTTTTATTTTTTCCATAAAGTCAATACCTATATTTATTTTTGCTTGTAATTCATCTATTTTTTTATC
>Ga0172375_10013394_pt1 | contig 10172 bp, 9 predicted proteins | sample LakKiv1m_FD_114537 | JGI IMG/M metagenome (GOLD analysis project Ga0172375, IMG submission 114537) | Freshwater microbial communities from Kabuno Bay, South-Kivu, Congo - kab_092012_11.1m | ecosystem: Environmental > Aquatic > Freshwater > Lake | place: Democratic Republic of the Congo...
ATCTGATAAATCAAATGAAACCGCAGTATCAGCAATGTAACCTTCGACTTCAACACCTATATCGACTTTAAACAACCCACTTGCCAGCGTAGTATCTTTTAATGAAGGAGTATAATGTGCTGCAATTTCATCAATAGAAATATTTGTAGGAAATGCAATATCTCCTCCAAGTTCTTTTATTTTAGCCTCAATTTTATCAACAATCTCAATAACCAAAACATCTTTCTTAATAATCTCTTTCATATATTCTTTGACTTTCTTAGAAATTTCACCAGCCTTAATATAACACTTTAATTCCTCTTCAGAAATACTTTCGACTTCTTCATCCTCATCGATTTCAATTTTTCTTTCCTTAGAACTTTTTACAACTGCACTGCTAGAACTTTTGCTTCCTGCACCTTTGTCTTTAAAGCCGAACGAACTCGCTCCGCCATAACTTTTTTCTGTCATTTTATTTACCTCAAATTCAAAGAAATAGGTAGTTTTTAAGAGTTTTGATAAGAAAAAATAAACTAAAAAGTTATGCCACTTCTTTTATAACATTTGCGTTTCCAGGAAACGCATCAGAGAAAATATTTGAAGCCGAATCACATGCAACTTGTGCTTTATTGTAAGCACGATCTGCAGCATCTACTTTTAATGCCAAGTTAGAATTATACCATTCATCAAATTCGGTGTTTACAGCAATAGTCGTAAGACCTTCTATAAGTTTTCCAGCTTCATCAAATTTAGAGTTCATTTGATTAAAAGTAGCCTGATTATTATTATCAAGATAAGCTAATTGAAGATCGAGCCCTTCATTGTACTTAATAGCCCAAAGACTCATTTTTTGATAATACACAAAAGGAATAACCGAGTAAGCTTCTTGAGCATATTTACCCATAGCAGAAACTTTAGTCTTCATGTTGTTAATATCATTCTTAAAAGCTTGCTCATCACCACCTGTTGCATCAATAAGATAAGTTCTAAGAACTATATTAAATTCCTCATAATTTTTATTAAAATTACTTGAGCTGTTATAATAATTAAAGTAAACGAGTTCGCTGTCCAAAACAGTATTATACGAACCAATCATAGCCAATCTCTCAGTATAACATTCTTGAACACTATTCAACCAATCTAACTTATCACCTGAATATTGAGGTTTAATCTCATCAATAATTTTTAAAATTTCAGTCACATTTTCTTTCTCAATTGAAAGATATCTTTGAGCCTCACTCACACCAACGTAAGCTCTAGGAAGCATAGAAACACTCGTAACTTGACTAGGATCTGAAACCTCATACTCCTTTACAAAAAAATTATCATGTGTGGAAATATAATTCTCCTCAAGAGTCAATATCCTCTCTATATTCTCATCGCTTGAACTTATACTAATAAAGATATACACAAAAAAAACTATTGCTAAAAAACCAATAATGGACAAAAACCAAATAACAATCTTCTTTGAAATACTACTCTTCTTCTCCGCCTTTTTCACCATTGGACAATTTAAATAAAAACACTTTATAAATCTTCTAACTAATTCCTTATCCTTCTTTCTTTCGGTAAAAAACTTAACAAAATTCCTTGCTCAGTCAATTTACCTGTTCCAATAAAATCTAATCCAAACTTAACAGCGACATAACCACTAACTTTATATTTTGCTTTCTGCTCTGCACTTAATTCTAAATTATTTCCTCTAAACCATTTTTCTGCCTGCTCTAAATCTAATTCAACAATATGATCACTAATTTGATCTTTCATTAAATGTAAAGCATCTAAACTCAATCTAGCTTCCTTTCTTCCATGTTTGTCAATAATCATTTTACCGAAATAAAGCCCCCAACCCTCAATAGGAAAATTTCTCCAGATTTTCATCAAATCATCCATATGTAAATGTCCAGAATAAATTCTAACAGCCTCACTTCCTGTTTGAGCAAAAAGTAAATTTGTTTTCATAACACCCAAATAAGAAACTTCATTCAGAAAATCTTTCTTCTTATGCGAATCTAATATTTCTACTTTCATTTTACCAAACTCTCAAAAGAGGATTATTTAATTTAAGAGTTGGTAAGACAAAAAATGCGAAGCATTGACTGCCGATATCGGACTTTTTCGGTCGAGCCAACAGCTCGAAACCATTCGAAAAAAATCCTAATTGCTTAACTAAATTATTTACCATTACTTTATCTCGTATATTTTATAGACCTCCCAGACATTTTTATTTTTCTTAAGCAAAGCAATATTATCAAATTTCATTTCAAACTTTTTCTCAGGAAGAGACTTAACATATTCCATTATTCCCTTAAAATTTTCAGGACTATTTCCATAGCCAACAGTTAAATGAGGAGAAAATTCTAAATCATGCCTATCTAAAGGAAATCCTCTTATCTCTTTCAATTCTTGAATCAAATCTTTCTGTATCTTTATAGCATCTTCAGAAAACTTAGAATCCATAAAAACAACTTTATCCTTAAAACTTCCAAATCCTCCAAGACTTATCTTTTCAGCATTCTGAATACTTGCAAAATCTTCTAAAACATCTTCGATAACAGTCACATCATCTGCCCAGAAAGGAGCCTTTAAAGTAAAATGTGAAGGTCGCGGATTATTGATTAAATAAGGTTCATTAAACTTTTCTGCAATAGTTTTAACAAGTTCTTCATGATATTTTCCAGCCTCGCCACGAACTAAATGCACAATCAAAAAATCACCGTGTTTATTCATTTTGCGAAACTTCTCCTAATTTTATTTTGAAGTTCGCAAGGCAAAAAATGCGAAGCATTGACTGCCGATATCGGTTTTTTTCGGTCGAGCCAACAACTCGAAATATTCGAAAAACGACCTACACATTTTATTTTCATATTATTAGTCATTATCATAATCATTCCCCTCATCTAATAAACCTTCCTCAATCTGTCTATTTACTTTATCAACATTAGGATCTCTAGATTCTTCAACATCAGTAAGTTTACAGTCTTCACTTAATTTTCTAATCTTCGCCAAAAAGAAACCATCAGAATTATTATCTTGAGGATAAAGTCTTCTACAATTCTTAATTTGTTCATCGTACTTTTCACCTTCCCACTCTAAAATCCCATCACGAGTTTTCAAAGGTAGATCTATTTTTTCGATTTCAATATCAAAATTTTCCTTTAAATAATTTACAACACCCTCATCTTCTTCTGGACCTAAAGTACATGTTGAATAAATCATTTCTCCGCCAACTTTCAAAAGTTTCAATGCTTCCGACGCCAATTTCTTCTGAACTTTAGAAAGTGCCTTAATATATTTCAAATTCCACATATCAAATGTCTTCGGAGATTTTCTTAAGGTTCCCTCGCCAGAGCAAGGAGCATCCACTAAAATCTTGTCAAATTTCATCTTAATCTCTTTAGACCATCTCTTACAAAATTGCACACCATCTTTTCGGGTAACAATCACATTAGAAACACCAGACTTCTCCAAATTAGAGTTCAAAATCCGTATTCTCCCAAGGCTAACTTCATTAGCAACAATAGTTCCTTGATTATTCATCAATGCTGCCGCCTGAGTTGTCTTACTTCCAGGAGAAGCACACAAATCCAAATATAACTCTCCTGCCTGCGGCTTTAAAGCAAAAATAGGTAACATAGAAGATATTTCTTGTACATAATAATAACCTAACAAATGCTCAAATGTCTTCCCTAATGCACCAGGAACAAGTTTACTTTCCCTCTCAACAAGCAAAACCTCTGAAAATTCCTTATACGGCTGAGAAATTATCCAACCATAACTTTCAAGTCTCTTCTTCATTTCCTCAGGAGAAATTTTCAAAGTATTAACTCTAATAAAATCAGGACTCGCAAAATACGCAATCTCAAAAAATTTCTTCGCATCTTCCTTTCCAATTAGTTTCTCAATTCTCTCGACGAACTCTGGCTTAGGCTTAAACCGTTCCATAAGTTTCTCCTTCTTCGTTTTCTTTACGTAATTCTTATCAGGTTGCACTTTAATACTCTCCCAAAAATAGATGAAAATTGGACTATAAAAACTAATCTAATTCTTCATAAATCATGTCTAAGCCCTTAAACATCTTCAAAGTTAAATTAATGATGCCGCCACTAATTAACCCCATTATAAAAGACAACAAAGCTAAAATGAGCGGGAAAACAACAAACGAAAGTAAAGCCAACCCAGCAACAGGAACATTGGCCATTCCCCAACCACCCATCACAGACCTAACAACTACAAAAAAAGGAAAACCATTAAGTACTCCAAAAATTAAACCAAAAACAGAAAAAATATAAGATAGCTCCAATACAGAAATCTTTCTTAATTTAACTCTTGCTAAATTCTTTTGTTCAACCATTATTGATTATCGCTTAAACACTGAGCATAACCTTCTTCACTGAAAGGATTAGACAAGCTACAAAGCATTCTTATAACAAATCCCCTAAATCCTGTAAGTTCCCTTGCCAATGCAGCAGTATCCACACACTCGCCATTTGAACAAACATTCGAGAAACACTCATAATTATTCTGACATTTGGCCCATTCTCCGTATTGAGAAACTTTTTGTTGTTTAACTTGACCATCGATGTCACAATAAGCATTCAAAGAAGTAATCACCTTAAATGTCAAAACAAGATAGCCTACACCTCCAGAACTTTCAGAAGAACTAACAATCTTATCAACTGTGAAATATCCAGAGCTGACATCTGATTCCTTTGGCCAAGAGAAATAATATGATTCTCCTTCCTTGACTTCTCCTTCAAATGAAACCCATTGCCACGACCAATAATCTTCATAATCACTACCTTCCCCGAATTTCAAATAAGCAGAATTATCCCCCGTAACATTCAAGAACAAATCACCACCATGTGTATTGCCATCGTTATAAATAGTATTTGTTTTCATGTCTTCTCCTTGCTCTTCAAATCTAAATCCATAAGGAATACATTTATTATCGCCAGAATATCCAAACCATTTAGACACATAGCAACCCGAACAAAGACCCGGAGAGCAAGATATAGTAGTTTCTCTTTTTTCTTCCTTGTTTAAAACTTGATTCCATCTAGTACATGTTTGTTTCTGCTCTCCATGTGGCGGACAAATTACTGGCTCTTGTTTACAATTCCATGAACCAAGATATCCCTCATCAGAAACCTCTGAAGAACATCCATTTAAAAAATATTTTACAAAAGACTCAGAAAGATAATCCATATAAGCGCTAGTCCATTTACCCTGATTGTTTAGTAAACTATCCATAAATCTTATCAAATCTTCTTGTCTTCTTTGATGATTCCAATTCTCCATTTTTTCACAATCTTCTAAAGTATAACAACTATTGTAATTATTCATACTAAATTCCATATTGAAAAGTTTATTATCATTAAACCACATTACCACCACGTCATTATTGTAATTCCAATTGTCTTGAGGAGAGATCTTTTGTGCATCATAAGCTAGTCTCCAAATATTCTTACAAACATAAACTGTTTGATAATCTTCAGAATCATAATCAAAATAAACTCTCTGTTTGTCGCACAATTGATATTCTAAAGCATTATCTAGTGCTTGTTCAACTGCCTTTTTATCTGGAAGAACACTAACGCTTGCCCAAACATAATTATACTGGTTATTTGAAGAATGTCTCCACCCTGCATAAGAAACGGGACTATTATCACTTTCATCATCATAATAAACTTCCCATGTTCTCTCATCTGTCAAAATACTAGCTGGAGATCTTATAAGAGAAACTGCGGAATCGCAAGACAAGTTAATACAAGCCCCATTTATTCCCCCGATTAATCCTCTACTAAAAATTCCAGAAACATTTCCTTCAAGAATCGAATTAATAATTAACCCACCTCCTTCAATAATATAACCTGCGAATCCTCCAACATTATCACCTCCAATTACATTTCCAGTCACAGAAGAATTTGTAATTGTTCCATTATTTATTATTCCAATCAATCCCCCAACATAATTATTGCTTTTTATCTCCAAATCGATTAGATTTACATTAGAAATTATTGCACCAGAACTGGCTACACCAAATAAACCGACAAAATTTGCACTGGAATTATTAATATGCAATCCAGATATATTATGATTGTTTCCATTGAAACTCCCCATAAAGGTAGAAGAGTAATTGTCATTAATACACTCATCACCAGTTACCAATCCACAAGGCCCAATCGGCTCAAATCCCGCACCATCATTCCAATTGACAGTATCTGAACAATTAATATCATTCATTATAATTCGCAGTTAAATTCAAAGACATATTCTGCAATTCAGAACAATTATAAATCATATAATAATCATCCTCATCAACTGTAAAGCATCATTAGCACTTGTAAATCCTAAGAGAAACATAAATGCCACAAACAAAAAACCCAATAATGAAATCTTTTTCATCACCACCTTCCTCTATTATCCATACTTTTCTATTTTACAAATCTTCTTAAAAGCTAATGCAAGGAAATCAAATATTCTCAGAACAGAGTTTTTTGTTTGCTACCTTTCAGAACATCATCAAAATCTTTCTTAAATAATCCCAAAATTTGATTTGCAATTGGCTTAATCTGTTTGTCAATATAATGTTCATAATCCAATTTATGTTTTAATTTTTGAATTGGCTCTGGACCGTCTGTAGTCATATAGTACTCGATGATATTAGATTCGACAAAATCTAGTTTTCTAGCAGCTTTAACATGGGGGGGCGTTGTCTTAGTATATTCTTCTAAGTTCTTTCTAATCGATTTTCTATAAACAAGTTTCTTATCCATTTTTCCAGCTCTTACATCATTAACATATTCCTTCACAAAACTATCAATTTCTCGTTTCTTGAAAACGAGAGTTAGTAATTCTTTTTGAAATTCTTGCGCCGCTTCAGTCCAATCCCCCCTAATTGCTTCAAGACCTGTAATTTCCAATATTTCCTTCCCATTATCTAAGACCAACCCTGCATATCTCTTCTTAGCTGCTTTCTTTACTTCGTCTTCACTCTTCATTCTTAATGCTGGGAACATCATAGAAAGATATTGTTTTTTAAATTCCAATTCTAAATAAGAAACACGATTATAGTTTTCTTTTACATAATCCTTGTAGAAATCATTTACATAATTTTGAAGAGAAACAGCAAGCTTATTTGCCTTCTCATAATCCGAAACGCCAGACTCTACAAAAACCGAATCTGTATCAGAATAAATTACCTTGTAACCCTTTTCTTCTATTTTCTTAGCTGTTAATTGAATAATTTGTCTAGCAAAAGAAGTAATTGCAGAAGCCATATTAAAATCAAAATAACGACAATTAGGCGAAGCCAAAACTCCCCAGAAAGAATTCATAATAATTTTAATTGCATAACTTGCAAGCTCTCTTTTTTCTTTCTTCGCTTTTTCTCTAGCCGTATGAAGTTCAGCAATAATTTGTGGAAGAAGACCTTCTGAATTTCTAAAATAAACTTTATTTGGAGATTCAATCACATTCTTTTCATTATCTAAATTATGTCCCAAATAAGAAGCCGGGTCTATATTAAATGTTTTAATAATTGAAGGATACAGAGACTTAAAATCTAAAATCAATACATTGTGAAATATTCCAGAAGTAGGTAAAGCAACATAACCGCCCTTAAGCTTTTCTTCTTTCTTTCCAAACTCGACAGAAGGAGAAACTATCCCTCTTTTTCTCAATTCTCTAATATATACAGAATCAAAAGCAGCAATAGATGCGGTCAATCGATCAATAGTCATTCCGGTAAGCTGGCTTCTTTCAATAGATAATTCAAACATCTTTGTTTTTTCCAAGATTTCATATACAAGTTCACAGTCAATCATATTATACTCGACAAGTTTTTTAAGATTAGCAACATTGCCAGAATTAAAACAAGACTCAATTTCAACATGTCTATTATTTCCCTTGATTGTTTTACCTTTACCTAATAATTGTTGTGCAACATTCTCTAAAGTATAAGACTCAAACTTCGCACTCTTTATTGATGGAGCCTCTTGAATAAAGGGGTCCTGTATAAAATCTAAACCATCAATAATCTGTCTGCCAACAGCAACCGCACTTGAAGACTTCATAAAATTAGATTCTATTTTTAATCTTAGATTGTCATTTGTCCTAGAGATATCAAAAGGAATTTTATTTTTTCTGAAACGAGACTGTAAAAATTCAAGATCGAAGTCAATTACATTCCAACCCGTAATAATATCCGGATCGAAACTTTTTAATTCCTCTTTAAACTTAGTCAAACAATCTACTTCATCTTTACAAGAGATAACTCCTTCAATTTGTTTGTTGGTTACAAGAAAACTTTTCTTATAATTTTCAGAATACATACCTATACAGAATAAACTTTTTTTATCTCCACTGGTTTCAATATCTAATGAAAGAACTTTTAATTTTGGAGTAAATAAAACTGGAGACAAACTTGCATTTCGATAAACTCGATCAACACGATTCTGACCAGCATCATCAATAAAAATAGATTTTTCTGGGCTGACGCCCATTTCGTGCGCAGAACTTTCATATTCACCATCTATTTCAATTCCTGCTTTTAAATTATTATCAATCATAAAGCGATTATGCGGCCTTAAATCAGATTCATAAGTAGCAATCTTTTCTAAATGAACTTCTTTAAGCAATTTATTCAAATCTTCTTGACAAGCATGACTTACTTTAAACACTGGCTCTCCCGTAATATTCTTAAAAGAAGTTTCTTCTACTTTGAAAGCCCTTAACAACTTTTTAACAGCATTTCTGTCTGATTCTCTAACAAAAAAATAAGGATTAAACTCATTCAAAACAACAAAACTTTGTCCATTTTCCAAACGACCAAATAATTGAACATAAGTTTGCCCATCTAGGTTTACATAATCTGTATCGACAATAAAACCACGAATATTAGCCATAACACAACAAACCCTACAATATTTATATATGCTTCTAATACTAAGCTTTATTAATTTCACATAGTTAAAATATACATGGGAGTAAATATTTCAGAAATAATTCCAAAAAAAGAAATAGAACTTTCAGATCTTAAAGGAAAAACAATCTCAGTTGATGCATTTAATACTCTTTATCAATTTTTAACAACAATAAGACAACAAGACGGCACACCTTTGATGGACTTAAAAGGGAACATAACCTCTCATCTTTCCGGGCTTCTTTATAGAAATATAAATCTTCTAGCAGAAGGAATAAAATTAATTTACGTTTTTGATGGGATTCCTCCAAAGCTCAAACTGAAAGAAATTGAAGAAAGAAAAAAAGCAAAGGAAATAGCAAAAGAGAAATACGAAGAAGCAAAAGAAAAAGAAGATAAAAAAGAAATGAAAAAATATGCTGGAAGAGATGTAAAACTTACAAAAGAGATTATAGAAGAAAGCAAGGAACTTCTAAAAGCACTAGGAATTCCAGTAATCCAAGCAGAAAGTGAAGGCGAAGCTGAAGCTGCATTAATTGCAAAAAATAAACATGCATGGGCATCTGCTTCACAAGATTACGACTCTCTTCTTTTTGGAACACCAAAACTAGTAAGAAATTTAACATTATCTAGAAAGAGAAAAACCTCTTCAGGAGCAATGGTCGACACAAACATTGAAATGATAGAACTAGATAGCGTTCTAAAGGAACTTGAAATAAACCAAGACCAACTTATTTGTTTGGCAATTCTTGTTGGAACAGATTATAATCCTAAAGGAGTTAAAGGCATTGGGCAAAAAAGAGCTCTGGAAATAGTTCAAAAATATAAAACGCCAGAAGAAATATTTAGTTTTGTAGAAAATTCAGAAAAGTATTTTGTAGATTTTACATGGAAACCTATATTTGACCAATTCAAAGAGTTCAAAGCAATAACTACAGAAAGAATTCCAGAATTAAATATAGATAAAGAGAAAGTAATAGAAATACTTGTATCTAGACATGATTTCTCAAAAGAAAGAATTGATACAGCATTAGAAAAGTTAAAAATCCTAGAAGAGAATAAAAAACAAAAAGGACTCGGAGATTTTTGGTAAATAAATATTAAATAAAAATATATGTTATAGAATAGTATTTGTTTTTAAACTAAAGTGAAACTCCACGAGGCAAGACCTCGTGGCATCTAGACGAATTCAAATAGTCTCATTTGCTCTGCTTTTCTTCCTTGATTTTTTATATATTCTCGAATAATATCTGCATTTATACCTTCG
>Ga0172375_10013396_pt1 | contig 10170 bp, 8 predicted proteins | sample LakKiv1m_FD_114537 | JGI IMG/M metagenome (GOLD analysis project Ga0172375, IMG submission 114537) | Freshwater microbial communities from Kabuno Bay, South-Kivu, Congo - kab_092012_11.1m | ecosystem: Environmental > Aquatic > Freshwater > Lake | place: Democratic Republic of the Congo...
AGATCGTCTGCCCACGAATGCACGCGAATCAACGCGAATTAAATCAAAGTTCTTTATTCGTGTTCATTCGCGTGCATTCGTGGGCAAATAAGATTGGGTTGCGGGCTTTGCCCGCATTGGGAGTACCGAAGATCTCGTCCATTACATAACGAAGCGCTTGAACTTCGTTGTCGTCTATGCTGATGAAAATCGCCCCGTCTTCGCTGAGGAACTGCCGCAGCAACGCCAGCCGCGGGTACATCATGCAGAGCCAGCGGTCGTGGCGGTCGAGGGTTTCGCCCTCCTTGCCGACGGTTTTGCCGAGCCAGTCGCGGATGACGGGGGAGTTGACGTTGTCGTTGTAGGCCCAGCCCTCGTTGCCGGTGTTGTAGGGCGGGTCGATGTAGACGCACTTGACCTGTCCGGCGTAATACGGAAGCAAGGCTTTGAGCGCCGCGAGGTTGTCGCCCTGGACGATCAGGTTGCCGCTGCCGGGGTCGCCGCAGGCGAGTTCCGGCACGTCCTTGAGCAGGCGGAAGGGCACCTGCTGGTGGTGGTTGACGACGGCTTCTTTTCCGATCCAATTCAAAGTGGGCATGGCGCAATTCCGGGTCGCGGCGCGGACGGCAGGCAACAAGACTCCGACAGAGGCCGCGTTCAGCTTGGCATTCTTGAAGTGTAGCACTTCGGACAAGGACGGAGCGAGGGAAAAAGCGATCAGACGGTGGGTGGGGCAGGGCGTTTCTATATGGCAAAAGAAAGTGGCGGTTGCTTTGAAAATCAGACACCGTTCGTGGGCGGGGGCGCCCACGCTCCCAGAAATCGCCACTTTTTCATACGGTGGAGTCTCCAAATAGAAACGCCCTGATGGGTGGGGCGCATCACTTGCTTCGAACAGTAACGGCTCAGCGGGGACGCTTCGCCCTACCTCTTGCGACTAGGCGATTGTCAGACGCGGAGCGGGTAGGGCGAACCGTCTCGGTGAGCCGCCTTTCGTGTCTTTCTGTCTTCGTTAACGTCAGTGAAACGGGGACGCGCCCGGCGCGTTGACCGCTTGCGATTTGGTGTTGCGCCGCAACAGGAAGATCGGCAAAATAGAGTCCAAAATAAAAAAGAGGGGATTTTTCGTTCATGTCACGACACGCGTTGCCTTGTTTTTTGGCGGTTGCGACCATCGCTTGGGGCGCGGGGACGTCCGCGGGCGCGGGCGGCATTCCGCTCTCGATGGACGCCTTCGGCCGCGACACGTTTGGTCAATCGGCCGAAATCACGCCGGTCACGCTCGCCGCGATCCACGCGTCGGTTTCCGAGGTCGCGGTCGGCAACCAGACCACGGGCTGGGTCTTCCGGACCGACCAAGTCCCGCCCGCCTGCAAAGGCAAACGCGGCGAGATCGTCCTTTTCGTGGCGCTCGGCGTCGACGGACGGATCCGCGACCTCCGCGTGGTCGGCCACCGCGAAGACAAAAAATATTTTTCGCGGCTCGGCGACGCGTTTTTCCGGCAGTTCCGGGACAAGCGGGCGGATGCCGACATCAAGTCTGTCGACGCGGTCACACGGGCCACCTATTCCTCCAAAGCCATCATCCGCGAAGTGATGGAAGGCGCGCGGGTCGTGGTCAGCCAGCCGGAGGTGTCCGCAAAAATCCAGACGCGCAAGATTGTTCGTTGACCAAAACGGCAGCCGTGTCTCATAATTGACCATCCGATTCGGAAAGGAATTATGACATTCACAGGAACCTATACTGCACTGATCACGCCGTTCAATGAAGACGGCAGCGTGGATTATTCTGCGCTGCGCGCGTTCGTCGAGTGGCAAGTCGCGAATGGCGTCGAGGGTCTCGTGCCCGTCGGCACGACCGGCGAGTCCCCGACGCTGGAGTTCGACGAACACATCCGCGTCATCGCAGAGACCGTTGAAGCCGCCGACGGCAAGGTTAAAATCATCGCCGGGACCGGCTCGAACTCGACCGCCGAGGCGTTGTCGCTCACCAAGGCGGTCCTGCAAACCGGCGTCGACGCGACGCTTCAGGTCACACCATATTACAACAAGCCCAACGCCGAAGGGCTGTTCCGGCATTTCGCTGCCGTGGCCGATCTCGGACTGCCGGTCGTGCTCTACAACGTGCCCGGACGCGCCGGCAAAGAAATTCCGCTCGACGTGGTCACGCGGCTCGCCTCTTATCCCAACATCGGCGCCATCAAGGAGGCGGCCGGCTGTGTAGACCGCGTCAGCGCCATCCGCAACGTCTGCGAGCTGCCGATCCTTTCGGGGGACGACGGACTGACGCTGCCGATGATCAGCGTGGGCGCGTCGGGCGTGGTCAGCGTGGCGTCCAACGTCATCCCCAAGGAAATGTCCGCACTCGTGCGGCTTGCCTTGGCCAGCAATCTGGCCGACGCGCGGGAGATGCACCGCACGTTCTATCCCCTGTTCCGCGATCTGTTCATCGACACGAACCCCATTCCCGTCAAGGCCGCCTTGGCGCTGATGGGCCGCGTCGGTCCGACCTTTCGTTTGCCGCTGTGCGAGCCGACGGAAAAGGTCCGCGAACAGCTCCGGCGCACGCTCCAAAGCCTCAACTTGTTGTGAGGCCGCAACCGCAACTCCCAAACACAGACTGTCCACTCATGAAAATCGCCATTCTCGGCGCCGCCGGGCGCATGGGTCAAAACCTGCTCCGATGCGCCGGCAAACTCGAAGCCTGCACGGTCGTCGCCGCCGTCGAACGTCCCGACCATCCGGCCATCGGTTCGCGCGTCAAAGAGGTCTCGGGCATCCGCTCCGACGGTTTTTCGGACGCGTTGTGCTACACGAGCGTCTGGCCCGAACAGGCCGAGGCCGTCATTGACTTCACGTTTCACGCCTCGGTCGTCGACAATCTCGAAGACGCAGTCGCCAACAAACAGGCATACGTGCTCGGGACCACCGGACTGACGGAGGACGAACAGCAGGCCGTGCATGCGGCCGCCGAAAAGATCCCCATCGTGTGGGCGCCCAATATGAGTCTGGGCGTCAACCTCCTCCTTGAACTCGTGCGGCGCTCGGCCGCCATCCTCGGCCCCGACTACGACGCCGAGATCGTCGAGATCCACCACCGCCTCAAGAAAGACGCGCCCAGCGGCACCGCGCTGGGGCTGGCGGAGGCCGTCGCGGAAGGCCGCCGCGTCCACCTTAAGGACGTGGCCTGCTACGGACGCGAAGGCATCACGGGCGAACGCCCGCGCGGCGAGATCGGCATCCACGCCCTGCGCGGCGGAACGGTCGTGGGCGACCACACCGTGATGTTCATCGCCGACGAGGAGCGCGTCGAGATCACCCACAAGGCGAACACCCGCGAGGCGTTCGCGTCGGGCGCGCTGCGCGCCGCGCTCTGGCTCGCCCAACGCAAGCCCGGACTCTACAACATGCGGCACGTGCTCGGCTTCGAAGAGGCCTGAGAGCCGCCCAGCCGCTTTTCCGGAGTGGATGTGAACACGCCGCGACCAGCCTGTACGGCGATCCTCTCTCTCGGCAGCAACGTGGGCGATCGTTTGGATTACCTCCGCCGCGCCTGCGCCGCGTTGGACGCCCTGCCGTTCACCCGCGTCTCAGCCGTTTCCCCGGTCTACGAGACCGAACCGGTCGACGTCTCCGCTCCTGCGGCCGGGCACCTCTTTCTCAACGCCGTGGCGCTCGCGGAGACCGAACTCGGCACGACCGATTTTTCGCACGCCGTCCACGCGATCGAAGACAACCTCGGCCGCACGCGGAACGGCATCCCCAATCTGCCGCGCATGATCGACATCGACATCGTCGCGTTCGGCGACCTCCGCTCCGACGCGCCGGACCTGACGCTCCCGCACCCGCGCGCGATTGGACGGCGCTTCGTGCTGCAGCCCCTCGCGGACCTCCTGCCCGACTGTCGTCTTCCGGGAGAAACACGCACGGTCGCCGAGATTCTGCGCACCCTGCCGATCACGCCGCGCGTCGTCCTTTACCGCCAGACCGCCTCCGCGCCCGATGCCGTTTTTGACAAAAACATCGCGTCCGGCACGAATCCCCCTTGACAAGACGGAAAGAGTGGCGTAATAAACACACGCAAAAGCCCACCCTGTGCCTCAGTGGCCAGGGACAGAGGGGTTTGGCAACATAATGAGGAGTTTGCTGTGTACGGTGTGCCGTCTTTGCACGCGATGCAGTTGACTTTGGGTCTTGACGACCAAGAAGAGGAGCCCCCACAAGGAGGGCACGCTCTTTTTACTTTGGCGGCTACTCGGTTGGCCGATAAACCACGCTTGACCACCTCGACGGGAACGCCGGCCCGCGTGCGTTCCCTTAAGATGAGTCCGTCTTGCCGCGCGTTTCGCAATGCGTTCTTCCCTCATGCGACCGACGCGCAGTGGTCCGATTGGCGCTGGCAGATTCAGAACCGGATCCGCGATCTCGAGACCGTCCGGAGCATGGTCAAGCTGACCAACGAAGAAGAGAAGGCGTTGGAACTCGGCGGCAAGATGCTTCCCATGGCGGTCACGCCGCACTACATGGGACTCGTCTCCCCCACCGATCCCGATCAGGCCATCCGCCGCTCGATGATTCCAACCGTCTACGAGATGCGACGGTGCCCCGGCGAGGCCGACGATCCGCTGGGCGAAGAGCACCAGAGCCCCGTCCCGGGCCTCGTCCACCGCTATCCCGACCGCGTGCTGTTGCTTGCCACCGACTTCTGTTCGGCCTACTGCCGTTACTGCACCCGCTCGCGCGTGGTCGGCCACGGCGCCATCACGCCGAACCGGCAACGGCTTCAGCAGGCCTTTGACTACATCCGCAGCAAACCGCAGATCCGCGACGTATTGGTCTCGGGCGGCGATCCGCTGACGCTCAACGACGAGAAGCTGGAATACATCCTGTCGAACCTGCGGGCAATCCCCAATGTCGAGATTATCCGCCTCGGCACCAAGGTCCCCGCCGTGCTACCCCAGCGCATCACGCCCCAACTCGTGCGCATGTTCCGCAAATACCACCCGCTCTGGATGAGCCTGCACTTCCTCCATCCCGACGAGTGCTGCTATGAGAGCGCCCGGGCCTGCACCATGCTTGCCGACGCGGGCATCCCGCTCGGCTCGCAGACCGTGCTGCTCAAGGGCATGAACGACAGCGTCGGTGTGATGAAAGACCTCGTCCACCGCCTCATGCAGATGCGCGTCAAGCCGTACTACCTCTATCAGTGCGACCCGATCTCGGGCTCCGAGCACTTCCGCACGGCGGTCTCCAAAGGCGTGGACATCATCCACGGCTTGCGGGGCTACACCAGCGGCTACGCGGTGCCGACCTATGTGATCGACGCACCCGGCGGCGGCGGAAAAATTCCGATCTCGCCCGACTACGTGGCCGGCAAAAACGCCCAAGGCGATCTCCGCCTCACCAACTACGAGGGCGGCAGCTACCGCTACCCGGACTACGTGGCGGAGTAACGGGCTGAAGCTGAACACTCAATAAACAACAGAGAACACCCAATGTCCAATTGGGACTTTATCGATAGCCACTTGGAAGTTGGACGTTCCTTGTTGGATATTGGGCGTTCAGACGGGAATTTTCCATGCTTGTCGGCTTGACCTACGACCTCCGTTCCGACTATCTCGCCATGGGCATGTCGATGGAGGACACCGCTGAATTCGACAAGGAAGAGACTGTCGCGGGCATCGAAGGCGCCCTGTGCGAACTGGGCTACGCCACCGACCGGATCGGCCACGCCAAGGCACTCGTCAAACGACTCGAAGCAGGCGACCGCTGGGATCTCGTCTTCAACATCTGCGAAGGGCTCTGCGGCGTCGCGCGCGAAGCCCAGGTGCCCGCGATCCTCGACCTCTACGGCGTGCCCTACGTCTTCTCCGATCCGCTCGTCCTCGCGCTCACCCTCCACAAGGGCATGACCAAGCGCGTCGTCCGCGACGCCGGCGTGCCGACCAGCGACTTCTGCGTCTACGCGAGCGCCGAGGATCTCGACGGCCTCCGCTTCGGCCCGCCCTTCTTCGTCAAGCCCGTCGCCGAGGGCACGGGCAAGGGCTGCACGGGCAAGTCGATCGTGCGCGACCGCGCCGCGCTCGCCGCCACCTGCGACGAGCTGGTCTCCCGCTTCGCCCAACCCGCCCTCATTGAACCCTACCTCGGCGGACGCGAGTTCACCGTCGGCATCACCGGCACCGGCCGCCGCGCCGAGGTCGTCGGCTCCATGGAAATCGTCCTGCTTGCCAACGCCGAGAAAGGCGTCTATTCATACGAGAACAAGGGCCACTATGAGGACCGCGTGGAATATCCGCGCGCCGACCCAGCGAACGATCCCGTCGCCGCCGCCGCGGAGCGCGTTGCGCTCGCCGCCTGGCGCGCGCTCGGCTGCCGAGACGGCGGACGCGTCGACATCCGCTGCGACGACGCCCAGAACCCGCTGTTCCTCGAAGTCAATCCCCTCGCGGGCCTCAACCCCAAGGACTCGGACCTGCCCATCCTCGCCCGCATGGCCGGCGTCTCCTACACCGCACTCATCCGCCGCATCATGGACTCCGCCGCCGCGCGGCTGAAATAGCGGTGCGTATCCAGCCGAGCAGCGGTTTTTCACGCTTTACAAAAAGTAACGGAAAGCGTTATGTTTTGTGAATAAAATATGCACGAGCAAACAGTGGTGGAAAGCTTTGTGCGTGACCCTGAAGGACTTCTGCCCATGAAAATCACCCTCGTCCACCAGCACGTGCCCGCCGACGCCCCCGCCGACGAGCGCGACGTGCTCGACCAGGTCGCCGCCATCGGCGCCGCGCTGAAGGCCGCCGGGCACGCGGTCTCGGTCTTGCCCTGTACCAGCGACCTCGGCAACGTGCAGCGCAAGCTCGTGCTCATGAAGCCCGACTGCGTCTTCAATCTCGTCGAGACGCTCGACAACTCCGGCCGTCTGATCCACCTCGCCCCGGCCCTCTGGGAGACGCACGGCATCCCCTTCACGGGCAGCTCCGCCGACGCGCTCTACCTGACCACGCACAAGCTGCTCTCGAAGGAACGCATGCTTGCGGCGGGCCTGCCGGTGCCGCCGTGGGTTGTCGGGGAGGCACAAAACGCTCAACGCTCAACGCCCAACGCTCAACATTCAACGACGACAGCCGACTGGATCGTCAAGTCGGTCTGGGAACACGCCTCGGCCGGACTCGGCGACGCCAGCATCCACCGCGGCGTCACGGCCGCCCAGATCGCCGCGCATATCCCTGCAGGATCTTTCGCCGAGCGCTTCGTCGACGGCCGCGAGTTCAACCTCGCCCTGCTCGCGGGCCCGGACGGCCCCGAGGTCCTGCCCCCCGCCGAGATCGTCTTCGTCGACTTCCCCGTCAGCAAGCCCAAGATCGTCGGTTACCAAGCCAAGTGGGACGAGGACTCGTTCGAATACACCCACACCGTCCGCCGCTTCGCCGACCCGGCCGCCGACGGTCCACTGCTCGCGGAACTCAAGCGTCTCGCCATCCGCTGCTGGGAGGCTTTCGCGCTCGGCGGCTACGCCCGCGTCGACTTCCGCGTGGACGCGGACGGACGGCCGTGGATTCTCGAAGTGAACGCCAACCCCTGCCTCTCGCCCGACAGCGGCTTCGCGGCCGCGCTCGCGCAGGCGGGCCTATCCTACACCGATGCCATGGCCCGCATCGTGGCGCAGGCGGTTCCGGAAGCGGCGCACACGGCCAACGCCGCGCCCGCCGCACGCCCGCAGAAAAGCACCGCACCTGCGATCACCTTCCGCTACGACGTCAAACCCTCCGACGTCGAGGCGATCCGCGAGGTCACGGCTTCGACCGGATACTTCCACGACTACGAGATTCCCGTCGCCGTCGAGTTGGTCGAAGAGCGGCTCGCCAAAGGCGCGGCCTCGGGCTACGAGTTCGTGATCGCCGAGTGCGACGGTCGGGTGGTCGGCTACACGAGCTTCGGCCCCATTCCCTGCACTCAAAGCAGCTTCGACTGGTACTGGTTGGCCGTGCGGCCCGAGCTGCAGGGCTTCGGTTTCGGCAAGCAATTGCTCCGGCAAGTCCTCGCCCGCGCCAAAGACATGGGCGGAACGCAACTTTTCTGCGAGACATCGGGGCGGCCCCAGTACGCCACCACCCGCGCCTTCTACGAGCACATGGGTTTCACGCTCTGCGAACTGCTCGCGGATTACTACGAGCCCGGCGACGGCCGCGCCACCTACGTCAAGCCGCTGTGACCGCGCCGTTGAATCGCCCAACGTCTATCGCCTCGCTTTACAAAATCGAAAGCGCGGTGTACGGTATTTCCATGAACCGGATTTTAGAGTTCGCGTTGGCGCATTAGCGATTGCGCACCGAATGTCCGATACCGATTCTTTACATCCCCCACCCCCGAAGCGACAATCTGCACGCATGGACCGCTTGGCAACCTTCACAATCCGTTCCGACTTCCAGCCCACGGGCGATCAGCCGCAGGCCATCCAGACGCTGGCCGACGGCCTGCTCCGGGGCGCGCGCCGTCTGACGCTCGAGGGCGTCACCGGCTCGGGCAAGACCTTCACCCTGGCCAACGTGATCCGCGAATGGGGCCGCCCCGCGATCATCATCTCGCACAACAAGACTCTCGCCGCCCAGCTTTTCGCGGAGCTGAAGGCGTTCTTCCCCGACCACGCGGTCGAGTACTTCATCAGCTACTACGACTACTACCAGCCCGAGGCCTACATCCCCGCCACCGACACCTACATTGAGAAGGACGCCTCCATCAACGAGGAGATCGAGCGCTACCGCCTCGGTGCCACCAACGCCCTGCTCGGCCGACGCGACGTGATCATCGTGGCCTCGGTCTCCTGCATCTACGGCCTGGGTTCACCCGAAGACTACAGAGAGATGCTCGTCGACCTCGCCCCCGGACAAGCCGTCTCCCGCGACGCCGTGCTGGAACAGCTCGTGGCCATCCAGTACACGCGCAACGACTACGAGCCGCAGCCCGGCACCTTCCGCGTGCGCGGCGACCACGTGGACATCTTTCCCTCCTACGAAACCACCGGCGTGCGCGTCTCGTTCTTCGGCGACGAGGTCGAGGAGATCCGCACGCTCGACCCGGTCTCGGGCAAGACCGGCGCGCCGCTGCTCCGCACCGTGATCTCCCCCGCCAAGCATTTCGTGATGCCCAAATCGAAAGTCGAAGCCGCCACCGCCCGCATCGGCGCCGAGCTGGACGAGCGCCTCGCGGAGCTGGAACGGCAGGGCAAGCTGCTCGAAGCCCAGCGCCTGCGGCAGCGCACCGAGTTCGACCTCGAAATGCTGCGCGAACTCGGCTATTGCAACGGCATCGAGAACTACTCGCGCCACCTCGCGGGCCGCGCCGCGGGCGAGCCGCCCGCCTGCCTGCTCGATTACTTCGACACCGAGTTTCTCACGATCATCGACGAGTCGCACGCCACGCTGCCGCAGCTCCGCGCCATGTTCAACGGCGACCAAGCGCGCAAGCAGACGCTCGTCGAACACGGTTTCCGCCTCCCATCGGCCAAGGACAACCGCCCGCTCAATTTCGACGAATTCCTCGCGAAGGTCGGCCCGATCCTCTTCACATCCGCCACGCCCGGACCCTACGAGCGGCAGGTGAGCGAGGTCTGCGCCGAACAAGTGATCCGCCCCACCGGCCTCCTCGACCCGCCCGTGGAGGTGCGGCCGCTCGGCAACCAGATCGACGACCTCATGGAAGAGGTGCGCCGCTCCGCCGAGCGCGGCGACCGCGTGCTCGTGACCACGCTCACCAAGCGCTCCGCCGAGGACCTCACCGCCTACCTGCGCGACACCGGCATCCGCGTCGAGTACCTGCACAGCGACATCGACGCCATCGAACGCGTCGAAATCCTTGGCCGCCTGCGCAAGGGTGCCTTCGATTGCCTCGTGGGAATCAACCTCCTGCGAGAAGGCCTCGACCTGCCCGAGGTCGCCCTCGTGGCCGTGCTCGACGCGGACAAGGAAGGATTCCTGCGCTCCGCCACCTCGCTCATCCAGACGGCCGGACGGACCGCCCGCCACATCCACGGACGCGTGATCCTCTACGCCGACGCCGTGACCGACGCCATGCGTCAGATGATCGACGTCACCAACCAGCGCCGCGAGCGGCAGCAGGCCTACAACGCCGCGCACGGCATCACGCCGCAGGGCGTCACGCGCGCCATCAACGAGTCGCTCGCCCTCTACT
>Ga0172375_10013397_pt1 | contig 10169 bp, 9 predicted proteins | sample LakKiv1m_FD_114537 | JGI IMG/M metagenome (GOLD analysis project Ga0172375, IMG submission 114537) | Freshwater microbial communities from Kabuno Bay, South-Kivu, Congo - kab_092012_11.1m | ecosystem: Environmental > Aquatic > Freshwater > Lake | place: Democratic Republic of the Congo...
ATAATCTTAAAGCCTGTAAGTTTCATTTCATTCGGATTATTAGCAAGAAATCTTAACGAAGCAGCATTCGATAGTCTTAATTATGTAAGAAATTATACTGCGGGAATTGGACTGATTTTATTCAACGAAACATTCAATCTTTTTGCTGATGTTGATTTTAAAGATAATTCAATCATTAATGAATTAAGCAGCACAGTTGGAATAGTATTCAGTCCGTTAAATTTGTTTGAATTTCGTGGCGGCGTTGTTCTAAATCCTGAAGACATTATTGATTTAAGTAATAATAATCCCATAATCATTGATCTTAAATATGAGTCTTTTATTTCCGCAAGCTTTTTAATAAAAAACACTATTAGAATAACTGCAGCAGCCAGATTTAATGATAGGGGAGAACGAACCAGATTCTCTGCTGTATTTGGTTTTCCTTTTTCGAGCAGCGGATATCAGTAAAAAATTAATCTTGCCAAATCGAAACAGAACTTTGGAAATTAAGTATTGCAGTAAAAGATTTGGAAGTATAATCTTTAAAGTCCGTAAATCTTCATAAACACTTTAAAGTGATTTTAACAAAGCAGCCTTAAAAAAAAATTTTTAGCGGAATCTAAGATTCCATCAGCAATTACTCTTTATTCGATTTGAAAATTTGATTACCTACCCCGAATGCAATCCCAAACAATAATAATGTTTGAGCCACCTGAATCCAGGTATAACTCTGAACAAAAACTTTTGTATCAGTAAATTTACCAATCACTCCAGCTAAAATAGCAAGACCGGCAAGCATAATAAAAAGAAGCACATTTTTATCTTTCATATCTCTACTCCAATAAATTGTTGTAAAAAGATTGTTGATTACATGCACCTGAATAGCAATATCTTTTCAATTGCCCGATTAAAACTATTGAATAATAATTTAACAATGAAGATAAATTTTGAGATATTGTTTCCACCACTTTGATTTGTGAATCGCGAAGTTCAATTAAGATGAGCAGGGAATATATGCTTCAACGGAAAAATTATTATAACAAAATCATTTAGAGAAATTGTAAGCAAAAAACTTTTCAAACAGCCTTTCACTGTTATTCTACAACAAACAAACAAACTTATCTTTGCCGTGCGTTAATTCGTCAAATTTTACTTTTTTAAGTTCAAGTTTTCCTTTTGGCTGCCTGATAAAATTCTTCTGTACAGAAAAGATTTATTAAGGCTACAGTGATTAAGAATTATAGTATTTATATTGGATGTGAAATATCGACTTGCCTTTCAAAAGGGATGTGTTATTAATTGTTGTATAACATCGGGACATAGAGTGAGAAATTCATTTGAAGTTCAGTGTTGAAGATTTTGTTTCACAATAAAAAGTTTACCTAATTTTACATAGAGACTTCTGAAAAATTGCTTCTCCCAGGTCATGCTGAATTTATTTCAGCATCTTTTGTGAGATTTTGAAATGAATTCAAAATGACATTGACAAGTAGTTCTCATTTTTCAGAAGTCTCACATAGTAAATAAAAACTCATTTTGATGTTTAGTCAACTCATTGTGAAAAAAATAAATTCGCATTCAGTTTTTCTATTTACATTAATTCTAATGTTAGTTATTAACAATGAAATTAATGGAATGGAAGAATCAGTTACTAAGATTTCTTCATTTAACAAATCAACTCACTTAATCAATTGGCAAATAACAAAAGATACTAAGCCCGGACAATCGCTTGCAGCAATACCCGATTCTTTATGGCAACTATTTGAACCCGCTTTAGATGATGCAAGATATTCTGTAGGTAACTGGCTTTTAAAAACCAATATTATTATTAATGATTCAATAAGCACTAAAGAAGCTATCGGTCTATTTCCCCTAAATCTTGTTACCGCTTATGAAATTTACTGGGACGGAATTAAGATCGCACAAAATGGGAAGATTGGTATTAATAAAACGGATGAATTGGCAGGTAAATACAATTTTACTATTGCCTTACCTTCCAATCTTCTAAAGGGAGGAAAACATACTCTCATCTTTCGAATTTCAAATCATAACTATCACTCATCGTGGCAATGGTTCTACGGCGATATAGTTATTGGCAAGTATGATTCTTTGCTAAAAAAAATATTTCGTTTGTACTATCAGGCTTTTTTTGTAACTGGTATTTTATTTATCCCATTTCTGTTTAATCTTTTTCTTTACTTTGCCAGGAGGCGAAAGACCGAGCATTTATTATTCAGCATAATTTGTTTAATTGTAATATCGGATTCAGTTACAATGGTGCTTCCAACGCTGATAGACACACCAACCACTTTTGTGTATTGGCAGTATTATGCTTATCAGTTGATTACACTTTTATTTACTGTTATGTTCCCGGCTTTTTTCATTTACTTATTTTCTTTTCCGAAAAAAATTATTTGGTTTATCTTAGTTGTAAATCTTACCATCTTCTTATTTTTTACAAACGTTAGCAATGTCTTTAATATAATGTCTCTCACCGTCCTTAGTATAAGCAGTTTAATTACAATATGGGCGCTGTACAAATGGATAGAGGAGAGCCTAATTATTTTTATAGGACTTACAGCGGCGTGGGCAGCATATTATTTCAATATTGCTTTTGCTGGATTAGCAACAACTATGGTTATTTGTACAAGCTTTTCTATAGCAAGACAGTTTGCAAGAAAAGAGACAGCAGAAAAAGAAGCACAGCTTAAAACTGTACGATTGGAAAATGAGTTACTAAAGAAAAATATAAATCCGCATTTTGTATTAAACACTTTAACATCAATTCTTGTTTGGTTAAGAAAAGATTCTTCCTCAGGCATAAGATTAATTGAAGCTCTTGCTGATGAGTTTAGAATGATAAATCAGATTTCTGTGTTAAAACTAATTCCAATCTCTCAGGAAATTGACTTATGCAAAACTCATCTTAAAATTATGAGTTACAGAAAAGGTGCTGATTATAGTTTGGAAACAATTGATATTGATGAAAAAGATGCTGTCCCGCCAATGATATTTCATACACTTGTTGAAAATGGATTAACACACGGTTACGAAAACAAAACTTCTGGAATCTTCAAATTAAAATCGATTAAAAGTTCTAATGCTATAAAATATATACTTACTAATGATGGTGATTTTAATGTTGAAGATACAAAAGGTTCAACGGGTTTTGGTGCAAAGTATATTAGGAGCAGATTAGAAGAGAGTTATCCTGGTAAATGGGATTTCGCATCAAATAAATCTGATCATGGCTGGGAATCAACTATAGAAATAAAGATCTGATATGAGAATATTAATTGTTGAAGATGAACGACCAACTGCCGAAGACATTAAAATACTCGTTGAGCAAATCCTGAACAAGGAAATTTCTTCTATACACATTGAGACAACATTGGACAGTGCCAGGTTTTATCTAAAAGAAAAACCAATAGATGTTTTACTTTTAGATTTAAATCTGAATGCAAAAGATGGGTTTGATTTACTAAAACAAGTAGTTAGTCAATCGTTCTATACAATTGTTATTTCTGCAAACATCAGCAGAGCAATTGAAGCATTTGAATATGGGGTGTTAGATTTTATACCTAAGCCATACAATTCTGAAAGATTGAAGTCAGCTTTTCAAAGATTAAAATCAAGTCACGCATTAGATGGTCATTCAATGAAATATCTTTCTGTTAAAAAAGGATTTGAAATAAAAATAATTCCACTTGAAGAAATAAAATATTTTAAATCTGCAAACATTTATATCGAACTTCATTTACAAAATGATCATACAATCATTTACGATAAATCAATCAAACAGCTAATCCCTTTATTGCCTTCTAACTATTACCGCATTCATAAATCTTATATCGTTGATAGAGATAAAATTGAATCACTTCAGTCACTTAGCGGCGGGAAATATCGGGTAATTTTAAAATCCGGAGATTGTTTGCCGGTTAGCCGCCATAAAATTAGTCAACTAAAAAATATTGGTGTTTAAACTTATTACTTGAGACTTCTGAAAAATTGCTTCTCCGAGGTCATGCTGAATTTATTTCAGCATCTTTTGTGAGATTTTGAAATGAATTCAAAATGACATTGACAAGTAGTTCTCATTTTTCAGAAGTCTCTACTTATTAATCTTCAATCATTTCCGTTTTTCACTACCCAGTAGTTACTCTAAAGTTGTTTAAGTGCATTTCACAAAGTCCTGGTGCACTTCACAAGGTATTATTAACCTAACCATTTCTCATCAACTAATTTTCAGGCGTGTTTAATCAGCGTTTTATTAATTGAAAAAAAATAAGACTCAAAAAATTGTTTAACTAAAAAAGGAATTAATATGAAAAAGATATTGCAGCTTCTCCTTGTCATTACAGTGATGTCTATTTCTTCAGTCTCTTCAACGGCTCAGACAATTCCGGATGACAGTTTGTATTTAGGACAGACACCTCCGGGAAATACTCCTAAAATATTTAATCTTCCATTTGGCACTGGTTCATTTACTGCCGAAAGAATTGCAATTTCTAATGACAACCAGGAAATTTATTATTCTGTAGTGCATAGTTATTATCCGGCTTCCGGCGATACAATTAAATATTTTAGTTATTCCGGTAGTAACTGGACTGGTCCTTTCAGTTTGTTTCCAGGTTATCTTGCGCCTGGTTTATCACTGAGCAGCGATACAATGTATTTCCAAAATGCTATTATCCAAAATGGGAATTCGATATACGAGACTTTCATTTCTGTTCACGATGGCTTCAAATGGAGCAATTCGCATAGAATTTTATCTAATCTTAATTCAGCTCATTACTTGCAGGCAACGAATAGTTACAATTATTATATCTCTTCGATCCCGAATCCAACAATCGGGGCGTCAGACTGGTGCAAATTAAATCTGGGTGGAGCAGATACATCTGTAATTAGCCTGGGATTACCTGTCAACACAACAGGGGATAATCTGGATTTTTATATTTCTCGCGATGAATCATTTATCATAATTACTAAACCTCAGCCCGCCGGATTAAGTATCAGCTTCCACAAAACCAATGGCGGCTGGACGAATCCTAAAAGTTTGGGGTCTGAAATAAATTTTGGACTTGCAATGTGGGGACCTTACATAACCTCTGATAAAAAATACTTGTTTTATACAACTGGAACCAAACAGGATTATTCCGACACCCGTATTTATTGGGTCAGAGTTGATGGTTTAATTGATCGCCTGATGCACACAAACTTTATTCCTTATTTAAATTATAATATTCCTAATCAAACTGATTCAGTTGGTTATAATTACAATTATACTTTTCCGGATTCAACTTTTATTGATGATGATGGTAATAATACACTTACATATTCTGCAAGTCTAAGCAATGGCAACCCGCTTCCATACTGGTTAAGCTTCGATTCTTCTACCAGAACTTTTGATGGAATTCCTTCATCAACCGGGAACTACTTTATAAAGGTTTCTGCAACAGATACTGCTAATGCAAAAGTATCTTGGATATTCATGCTTAAAATTAATAATCTAGTAACTTCTGCAGAAGATGATCAACTAAACTTAAATGATTATAAGCTTTTTCAGAATTATCCGAATCCGTTTAACCCAACAACATCCATTAAGTTTATTATTCCGACGACTGGGAGATATAAATTAAATGTTTACAACTCACTGGGAGAACTGGTGAATGTGGTTTTTGATGAAGTTTATTATCCAGGTGAATACGCAGTAAGCTTAAATGTAGAGTATTTATCTAGTGGTATCTATCTATATAATTTAATTGGAAACGGTATTAACCTAACAAAAAAAATGATTTTACTTCATTAGTCGATTCAACAATATAAACTGAAAGGAAAAATTATGGAAAAGTCGAAAGTTTGTTTTGCAATATTTTTTTTCATAGCGGCAATAACAATCAATTATGGTCAAAGTAAAATGATTGATGAACTCACATATGATAAAAATGCTATAGAGAATATTAAAGCTTGTATAAAATCAGAGAATAGAGGAGTAAGGGAAAGTTCAATTTATTTGGCTGGGCTCTATAAGATGATAGTAACTGAAGATGCATTGATTGCTCAATTAAAAAGAGAACCATTGCGTGATCTAAAAGTGTTAATTGCATTGGCGTTGTTCAGGATGCATAGCGAGAAGGGAATGAAAGAGCTGCCACAAATTATTTTAAATGATAAAGATAAAAGAGTAATCAGAATGTGCCACGCAATTTATAGCGAGTATTTAAAAACTAAATTTATTAACAATCAGATGGTTTTAAACTGATTAAATATTTAATATAAAAAGGAATCAATATGAAATCATTTCATAAAGCTGGATTGCATATTTTATTCTGGATAGCAATACCACTAATTATACTTTATTTCAAATGGGCAGCACAAAACACAACATCTTTACCCGGGCTGTCGGCACCTGAATCGGAAAGTTTTTTCCAAATTATTAAAAATAATATTGATATATTCTTTGTATCATTATTTGGATCTATCCCTGTCTTTTATTGGTCATTCTTTTGGTTGACTCCAAAGCTATTGTTTGAAACTAAATTTTTAAATATTCTTTTATTTGCCGCCGGCTTAGTTGTATATTTTTTAATCACTAGCTCAATAGCAAAGGTTATTTTCCCGATGTATTTTTTCTTTGGAACACCATTCGCCATAAAAGTTCTGCCGCCAATTGTTTTGCTATCAGCTTTAGGTGGAAGTTTGTTTGCACTCATGAATCAACATCAAATAAAAAATTTATAGTATAGAAATGAAAGCAATTGTCTGTGAAAAATATGGTCCCGCAGAAAATCTAGTGATCGTTGATCTTGATAAACCTGTTCCGAAAGATGATGAAGTACTTATAAAAATAATAGCAACAACAGTACACATCGGAGATACTAAGATTCGCCGCTTTGAACCAGGCTTAGGACTGCTTAAAGATTTTTTCTTCAAACCGATTATGCGGATAATTCTTGGGTTCAGTGGACCGCGAAAAAAAATACTTGGCATGGAACTCTCCGGAGAAATTAAAGTAATCGGAAAAGACGTAACACTCTTTAAAGTAGGTGATAACGTTTTTGCATCCACAGAATTTAGATTTGGCACTTATGCCGAGTATTGCTGCATGCCCGAAAAAGGAATTATAGCTATTAAACCAGCTAATATGACACACCAAGAAGCTGCACCGGTTTCTAACGGTGGAATAACAGCATTGATCCATCTTAGAAAAGCCAATATCCAAAGAGGTCAAAAAGTGTTAATCTATGGAGCTTCCGGAAGCGTTGGCACTTATGCAATTCAAATCGCTAAATATTTTGGTGCAGAAGTCACTGCTGTATGTAGTTCTTCCAATTTTGAAATGGTTCGATCACTTGGTGCAGATAAAGTTATTGATTACACTCAAATGGATTTTACACAAAGCGGCGAGACTTACGATGTGATTTATGATGCTGTGGGAAAAATTAAATTTTCAAAACGAAAAAAATCACTATCTAAAGCAGGACACTATCTAAATGTCCTTTCTTTGTCAGGCAATATAAAATTAAACGTCGATGATATTTACTTCCTTAAAAAACTTTGTGAAACAGGAATGCTTAGGACAATGATTGACAGAACCTATTCCTTTGAACAAATTGTAGCGGCTCATAAATATGTTGAACTCGGGCATAAAAAGGGAAATGTTGTAATTACTGTAAGCTAAAAACATAAAATAATTTTAACAGAAATTGAGTCCATACGAATAATATTGTAAGAGGAAAAAGATGTCAAAGGAACGTCCCAATTCTGTGTGTAAAATAGAACAGAGATAATAAAACAGCCAAAAGGGTGATGTCCATTTTTTCTAAATAGTCTACCCTTAAAAACCCATATTTAGTTTTTTTGAGCAATCTGTCTGTTTGAAAAAAGAAATAATAGGTAAAATAAAATAGCGATAAAAAAACAGCACAAAAGATGATTTCCATTTTCTCATCATCCGCTTAAAATTATATGCTGCCGCAGATAGCATTATATTTCTATATCTTCCGTTCCATTATCTATAGTTAGTCTTACTTTTTTCTTTCCCATCTTCTCAATTAGTTTACCTGATCGCTCTTCTATCCCGATTACTGTTACTTCTATTTGTCCTTCTTTTAACTGATATTCTCTAATCAAGCATTCTTTTGATGCCACCAGTATTGATGAACTTAATTTCGGAGAGAGAGAATATGAGTTTTCTAATTCCCATAATAACTCTCCCTCTGAACTTTTTATCTGTCTTCTGTCTAAGAACTTTCTTCTTTTTTATCATCTGTCGCTTCGTTTGTTTTTACTAATTTAACTCCTTACGAGGCGACAAATATCGCTATTTAAGAAGCGACATCTTTTTAGTCTCAACAAAACTTCCGGCTTGAAATTTGTAAAAATAAATTCCATTGGAAAGATCCCTTCCTCCGATAGAATGACTGTCAAATTCTACTTCAAAGTTTCCTGCAGGTTTATACTCATTTACCAATGTGGCTACTTCATTTCCAAGTATATCGTAAACTTTAAGCGTTACAAAATCAGAAGTGGGAATTGAAAACTTAATGGTTGTTGAAGGATTAAATGGATTTGGGTAGTTCTGATCAACTCTAAATTTATTTATGCTCACTCCCTCAGTTTGCACTGAAGAAACACCCTCATAGTGTGCAATTCTTCCATAATCTGCAGTTAACCAACCGTTATTTAGATCCCAAAAATTAATACTAAATACTGAATTATTTCCTGATGTGTCAGCAAGAGGCGTTTCCTGAGTATCCCAAGTTTGCCCGCCATTTGTCGTATGGCATATATAAGGCTCATTCATATCGGTCTTAGAAGGTATCCATCCTGTATTTGAATCAAGAAAAAAGACAGTCTTACAGTTATTATTAATGTTAACTCCACTATTTGTAACAAAATTCCACTGTTCACCACCATTAGTCGTATGTAGAATCTTTCCATTATCTCCCACAACCCAACCATTATTTATATCGGCGAAGAAAATAAAATTAAAACCTGAACTGTCTTGTGAATTTCCATCAAAAGTAAATTGAGTTATCCAATTAGCTCCACCATCAGATGTTTTTTGAATGTAATAAGGCGGATTTGGACTAGTTGTTATTAACCAGCCATTTTCATAATCCACAAAATCTACCCAGGCGCCTTCTATTGCCATTGAGTCAACAGTATTCCAGGTGTTTCCGCCATCTTTGCTATTCAGAATATGCCTTTTCATACTATCTAAATCATATAAAATTATCCATCCATAATTTTGATCTACAAATTCTATCTGAGCCGGAATTACAAATGGTTTGTTTAAAATATTTTTTTTTGTCCAGTCTAATCCCCCATTAGTTGTTTTATAAACTAAAGCACCATTCGATGATGAATAGTCTGATCCTAAAATGTTTACTCGCCATCCATAATTTTGATTAACCCAGCACATGTCTAATGAAGGATCAGAAAAATTCCAGACTGTATCTGATGGAAAAGGATCAACGACAACCCAATTGTTTCCAGCATCTGTTGTGTGTAAAAACCTTCCGCCATTAGCAGAAATCCAACCCTCAGTTGCGCTTACAAATTGTACTCTCCCTAGCATTGCTTGGTCACCTGTACCAAGCGGATTTGTTTGAGTTGTCCATCCCGTTTGCGAATAGCTGGCATTTGCTAATAGACTAACCACAAGTATTAAAATAACTGGCGAATATTTTCTCATTTTTTCTCCTCTGGTTTTTGTTTTTAAATTTTTAATTTTGATTTTATTTGAGATAAGAAGTTTAAATTGGATTTGCAATTATGAGATAAAAATAAAGCAAGAACTTTAGTTCGATTTGAAGTCTAAAAATTGACGAGTCGTAATTCAATTAGAAATCTTTCAAAATGTACTGTAAATATCGTCATTTGTACTGACTGTGACAAATCTTATTCAACCACTTTTTAAAAAGAATAATTCATCCGATGATATTTAAAATATACTATTTGCTTTCAAGAAAAATTTTTATATCGAATTGCTGTAATGCACCCCAAAAAACAAGAGAAATATTAGGACAAAAGTGTAGAGAAAAAATCATACGACATTTTTATATGTTAATTGTTTTTCAAAATCAATTGGGCTCAAATAACCTAAGGCTGAATGAGGATAATCCTGGTTATAAAAAGCAATAAAATTATCAACCTCTTTTCTTGCCTCTTCCAATGAATCG
>Ga0172375_10013398_pt1 | contig 10168 bp, 9 predicted proteins | sample LakKiv1m_FD_114537 | JGI IMG/M metagenome (GOLD analysis project Ga0172375, IMG submission 114537) | Freshwater microbial communities from Kabuno Bay, South-Kivu, Congo - kab_092012_11.1m | ecosystem: Environmental > Aquatic > Freshwater > Lake | place: Democratic Republic of the Congo...
AAAAACTGTGTAGTTGCCAAATACCATGGGTTGTCCCTCTTTTAATAACATCTTCTGGGCAACTTTATAAATAATAAAATTCTTATGACGAAAAACAAAACCTGCCCCAGCCAAAATCAATACCAAAATAATTATAATAATTATGCGATTTTTTATTTTCATTATAGAATATTTTTACTGAAGGACTGCTCCCTCGCAAGTTGCCCCACCAGCAACAGCAGTATAATCAGAATCCTGAGTATGTATGATGCCCGTTGCATCAACGCAGAAACTTCTATTTCCGGTTGTGCCCCGGATTAAAGGATTGCCCGCCGCTTCGTAAGAAGTCGCGTCTCCGACAACCGTAAAAACATATCCGGTTTTTTCATTGCCATTCTTGAATCCGCTGATATATGGCGGAGTGGCCTGAGTTAAAGTTGCTAAATCCGGTGAGAATTCAGGCTGCGGCTGGCCAACCCGGTATATCTCCTGAGAAGCAGCTAAAGCTTTAACAGTAGCAATAGCACTTGATTCATTTGCCCCAAGCCGGGCACGGAGTAAATTAGGAATTGCAATTGCAGCTAATAAAGCAATGATCCCGACCACAATCATGATTTCCACAAGAGTAAACCCCCATACCAATTGATTGTTTTTTTTAAATTTTCGTTCAATTGGTATGGAGGTAAATCCTTTATTTTCTGCATCCTGCATTATCTTGTATCTCCTGGTTATAAATTATTATAAATCCAGCAGGTTCATTGTCAATCAAGTTATATTCAGATAATTCTAAATTTATTCCTTCGAATATAAAGCATGGCGCTGTTCTTTTATTTTTTCATTGGCCAAATATTCATCAAATGTTGTACCAGCACAATCAATATATCCTTTAGGCGTAATCTCAATAATACGGTTGGCCACGGTATGGACTAATTGATGGTCATGAGAAGAAAACAAAATCGTTCCCTTGAATTTCTCTAAACCTCTATTAAGGGCAGTAATCGATTCCAAATCAAGATGGTTAGTCGGCTCATCCAGGATAATTACGTTAGGCTGCACAACCATCATACGTGTTAGCATGCAGCGGGCTTTTTCGCCTCCAGATAAAACATTCACCGGTTTTAAGGATTCTTCTCCGGAAAAAAGCATCCTACCTAAAAATGCACGGATAAATTCTTCTTCTGTGCTCGCAGAATATTGCCTAAGCCAATCAACAATATTCAGATCCGTTTTAAAATAACTGGCATTATCCCTTGGATAATAAGCCCTCTTAGTCGAATATCCCCATTTAAAAGTACCACTATCCGCTGTTGCTTCATTCATCAATACCTGAAAAAGTATTGTCTTGGATAAATCATTCGGGCCAACAAAAGCTACTTTATCGCCTTTCTGGATTGTTATATTAAGCCCTCCAAACATTATCTGTCCCTCAACAGCTTTGAACAAATTATTTATACTTAAAAGGTCATTACCCGCTTCTCTTTCCTGTTCAAAATTAATATACGGATATTTACGTGAAGAAGGTGGAAGATCGTCTATAGTCAGCTTCTCAAGAATTTTCTTACGGCTGGTTGCCTGGCGCGATTTAGAGGCATTATTGGCAAAACGCATGATAAATTCTTTCAATTCCTTGCGCTGATCCTCAATTTTTTTATTAGATTCACTGCGTTGGCGGGCAGCCAACTGGCTGGCTTCCGACCAAAAAGAATAATTGCCAGCATACAATTTAATCTTGCCAAAATCAATATCTGCAATATGCGTACAGACGTTATCTAAAAAATGCCGGTCATGCGAAACAACGATCGCCGTATTTTCAAAATCACACAAAAAATCCTCCAGCCACATACTTGATTCAACATCCAAGTGATTGGTAGGTTCATCTAAAAGAAGGATATCAGGATTGCCAAATAATGCCTGAGCCAACAAGACTCTTACCTTCTGCCCTGCCTCTAACTGCTTCATCTGCGCAGCATGCAAAGATTCATCAATACCTAACCCGCTTAAAAGCTTGCCCGCATCAGACTCCGCATTCCAACCCTCCAGCTCAGCAAATTCCGCCTCAAGTTCTGAAACAGCCATTCCATCTTCATCAGTAAAAGGCGTTTTAGAATACAAAGCATCCTTAGCCATCATGATTTCATAAAGTTTTTTATGCCCCATAATTACTGTAGTTAATACTGAATATTCGTCAAAAGCAAATTGATCCTGCTTTAAAACTGAAATCCTTTTGCCTTCAGGAATTATAACCTCTCCAGAAGTCGAATCAATTTCACCTGAAAGAATCTTTAAGAATGTGGATTTGCCTGACCCATTCGCGCCAATCAAGCCATAACAATTCCCCGATGAAAAAACTATGTTTACATCAGAAAAAAGCTTACGCTGCCCATATTGTAACGATACATTATTAACTGAAATCATATTTTTATATTATTAATCAGATTAGTATTTTTTGAAATATATTAAACAAGTATCCGGTTATTATAATTCCCAATGTGATTATACTGAAAAAAAGTAAAATCAAGGGCAACTTCATCGCCCTTCTGAGCATAATTGCTTCAGGAAAGCTTAACGCAGAAACTGCCATCATAAAAGCCAAAGCCGTACCCAAAGGAAAACCTTTCTGAAATAAAACTATAGCGATAGGCAAAATTGCAGCACAGCTTCCATACATCGGCACACCGATTAATGTCGCAATAGGCACTGAAAATGCTCCAGCCTTACTTATTATAATCTGAACAGATTCCTGAGGTACATAATTATGAATTAATGCCCCGACACCTACGCCGGCCAATATCCAAAGCCAAAGTTTTCTGATAATCGCAAGTGCCTCTCCAATGCCAAAACTAACCCTATCCTTAATACTATGAAATTTAGTTTTACTGCCTAAAAGATCCTTATCCATGGTAATAATATCCTTTACCAGGTATTTCTCCAGTCGCATTTTACCTAAAATAATTCCACTGATTATCCCGATAATAATTCCGCTCAGAACATAAGCAAGAGTAATTTTCCATCCAAAAAAACCTAACATCAAAACCACCAGATATTCATTGATCAGCGGACTAGAAATTAAAAAAGAAAAAGCTATTCCTAAAGGAACTTCTGCCTCAATAAAACTTAAAAAAATCGGTATCGAAGAACAAGAGCAAAATGGTGTTACTGCCCCGAATAATGAAGCAAATAAATTGCCTCCTACTCCGCTATTATTTAGCCACTCTCTGATTTTATGGTGGGGCAGCAATGTACGCAAAAAACCAACCAGAGATATCATAAAAAAAAGCAAGAAAACTATTTTGACAGAATCATAAATAAAAAAATTGATTACCCCTGCAAACTTTGAGCTAACAGGAAAATTCAAAAGGCCATAAGTAATCCAATCAACCGCTAGCTGCAGCATGATTTGCCCTCTTTATCATCAGATTTACAACAACATGGTTTAGATTTAGCTTTTTCTTCCATTTTTTTATCTAATTTTTCAAACAATGCCGTAAAAAAAGATTTTTTCTTTTGTTTCTCATTATTAATATCGCTCATTTTAACCTCCATTTTTAAAAGTTAACTTTTTTTAATTAAAAACCAGGATTTTAAAAAGAAAAAACCAATTACTCCGATAGTCACCACTGGAGAAACCCACTCCGGAATATGAACCCCAAAGCTTTTGCCTATCATAAAAATACCTAAAAATAAAACAGAATACATTGCCCCATTTTTAAGGTAAACATATTTTTTTACCCTCTCAATATTTCCAACCGTTAACTGACGCACAACAATTACACCCAGACCATTACCTAAAAGGATAAGCGGCACCGATAGGGTAAAAGCAAAAGCCCCTAGAACCCCATCAATAGAAAAAGTAGCATCAATAACTTCCAGATAAAGAATTTTACTGATATCCGTTGCCCGGGAATTAAGCAGTTCTTTTTCCTTATGTTCAGCACTACTTTTGAATCCATGAGTAATAAAAAATGCACTTGAACCAACTACTGCACCAAAAGCCATTAAAGAATGCCTTTGGATAGCAAACCAGACAATAACACATAGAAGCACCGATACTACCGCGTAAAACCATAAGCCATTCTTATAAAAAAACTTCTCACCTTTAAGGCCATAATGTTTCTCTTCTAAAAATAACCAGCTGAAAAATAAAAAAACTAAAAAAATCCCTCCTCCAATTAACAAAATCGGACTGGATTCATTAATCGCCGCCATTACCCTGGGATCATTTGAAAATGTTGCGGTAAAAGCTCCCCAAAAGCCAAGCTGTGGAACTGTACCCCAAACAATAAGCCAGGGCAAAAGTCCGCGCACAACAAAAACAGCAAATATAATACCCCAGCATAAAAACCAACGCCGGGCCTTCTGCCCCATTCCGGAAAGCACATCAGCATTAATAATGGCATTATCAACGCTGCTGATAGCCTCAAACAAACATAAGCCTATAACAGTAAGGCTCATGGCAAAAAAATTCATCAAAACCTCCGAAAAATTAGGATATTAGTTAAGTATATTTTTAACGAATGCAATACAGTTGATTTTCCTCAACCCGATAATACAGCGGAGCAACCTTAATTTTGGGGTATCTTTTACGCAGCCTGCTTGTTTCGCTTAAAATAAAATCTATTTCGTTGCCTATTTCATGCATAACAGCTAAATTCATAAAATGTTCTTCGGCAGATTCTTTTCTCCAGCCTGCCCGCTTAACTAAACCATCAATAAATTCTTTCTTCCTTGAAATTAAATTAACCATTCCACAGTGATTATGTGCAATCAAGGCAATATAGCTAACCTTGCCAACAGCTATAGCATAAGAAACCTTGAATTCGCTGTAACGTAAATTTGCTCCGCCAGAACGGATAATAAAAGCGAAATTATCCGGCATATGCAAATGCTTGCGGTTATCCATACACATGCCAATCAAAAGTTTAGCATGAGGATATTCGTCAAACTTACGGTTTAAATTATGATACTCCAGCAATAATCCAATCGGATTATTCCGGTATTCCTTAGGAATTTCGCTCTTTTTTGTAACGGGTATAATTTTATGCTTCATAGATAATCAAAGTATGGACCTTGATTCAGGGGTAATCCTAAAGGCGCAATGCTTATGAGAACCACTTAAGCCTGCTTCCCTAATTTTTAATACTTGAACATACTACAATATAACCCTTTTATTGTCAATCAATTAACTCTTATCTGGATATAAATTACTTATTCGTAATAAATGTCCGCATCAGGGAATCTTTAAGCTTTCCCCTCTTGTGCTCCCTAAGAAGGACGCCCAATATAACCCTCGGAGCATTTATAATAATCAGCAAGATTTCTTTAGGAGTGCAGAATTTGGTAATAAAAATATTTTTCCAGAGGATTCTAACATACCTGCCGGGAGTATAAAAAGAAAACTTAATCCTTTTTCCTATTTTTTTCAATGCCGCATGACTGTATTTATCCGAATAAAGTTCCCCTTTCTCTGTAACATGGTAACCTGGAGTCATCTCAGCCAATTCCTTTAAGGGAGAAAATTTTTCAATACGCAGTTTATTACAAGCAATAACATCGGTTCCGATTTCCTTAGCAAACTGAGCTATATAAAGCATCTCCTCTTCGGTTTCACCGATATTGCCATAAATAAAGTAAGAATTATAAAAAATCGGGTACTTTTTAAGAACGCGGAAAGCCTCTCTTATTGTTTTCTGGTCGAAACCCTTGTTCAGCTGTTTAAGAACCCAATCATGAGGAGATTCTACTCCGATCAAAAGCGCTTTAAAACCAGCCTTAACCATTTTCTCAAGCAATACTGGATATTTAGCAATATCAATCCTTGCCTGAGCTAAAAAACGTTTTTTAATTTTACGTTTAATTATTAAATCACAAATTTCCTCAGCCCTCTTAGGGTCAGCAAAAAGATTATCGTCGCTAAAAAGTATAACCTTGGCTTTTAATTTTTGGATTTCATCAACAACGGACAAAACATTTCGTACGGCATAATTCCTTTTCTGCCCGAGAGGATTTAAGTTAAAAGTACAAAATTTACAATTAAAAGGGCAGCCCCTGGCACTTAATACCGAATCAAAAGATAAATCCGCCAGATTAACTCCATTAACAGCCATAATATACTCATTGCGCCTTAATGACCGATCAGGAGGCAAAAGCTTATCTATATTGGGCAATGGCCTGTTGGAATTATGTATAACAGAGCCATTTTCCCTGTAAGAGATCCCCGCAATTTCTTTCAATTCCTTACCCTTGAGTATCTCTTGTATAGATTCCTCGCCCTCGCCCCTTACTATGATATCTATGTTTGGGCATATTTTAAAAAGTTCTTCAACTTTCTCAGTAGCTTTATAACCTCCTACAACTAAAGGTATGTTTTTCGGCATCCGGTTAAGCAAAGTGCAGATCTCTTCAAATTGCCTGTCCCAACCAATACCAACACAGAGGATATCGACTGAATCTGATATAAAACCAATGAGCTTTTCTATATCAGACAACTCTTTTTCAAACCGAAGATCCAAAATAGTAATCTTATCAGCTAAGCCTTTGGCGCTAGTAGCTACGTACTCCAGGCCCGTAGGAGGAAAAAGCATCATTGTATTGGTGGCGTTACTTTCAATGTATGGATTAAGAAATAAAGCATGTTTGTATTTGATATTGCCTCCATATTCTATAAACGGATATTTATCTAAAATAAAATTAGGCAGTTTCTTTGTTTTATATTATACCACTGCCATCACTAGAGAAGTAATATAATCAGGTTAAATAAAAAAATAGTAACCATAATCTCGAGGAGAGCATCTGAGAACTATGCATAATTGATAAGACAAACTACATATTAATTTTTTTTATATTCTTTTTTAAATATTGGTAATGCTTAAGATGGGAGGTAATTCTGGCTACTTTATGGTTAAGATCCCCAATGCTGATACCAAAAATACCTGGCTGTAACCCGGTAACCAGAACCCTTACGGTTATAACACCAATCTGTGGGTGGGTCAAATCCTTGATTATAATTTCAGAACCTTGATTATGCAAAATACCGGTAATTAATTTTATATCGTCAAGATTATCAATATTTTGATAAGATTTAATCTTGTCAAAAGCAATAATATTATCGCTAAATGTTTGAGTATAAAAATTTAACATCTGAGAAGGAAAATAACCCGAGCTATCTAGTTTATCGTATTTTTTTTCTATTCTATATAAAACAGAAGCCCTTGACTGCATCAACTCTGTCAAAGCCCGTGATAAAGCCACTTTTTTATCGGGATGAACACCGATTGAGCTGTAAAAAGGCAGAGTAAGTAAATATGGCGGCTTTAGTGGATAAGCAAATACCCTAATTGCAGGTATTTTAAAATCACCAGATAAATAACTTATCCAGATCCTTAAATTTTCTTTAACCTGGATTTTTTTGATTAATCTAATTAAGCCCTTATCTTGGATTGAATCAATAGGGACAGTCGGTACTTTGATTTCATTCCAGGAAACCACATCTTCAAGATGTCTTTCTATAATTTCACAAAGGGCATGGACTATAGCTTCTTCAAGGCTATTTCCCGTTGCCAGGCCGGTGGTATCCGAAAAATCATTTTGACACCACTCAGAACTAAAAAAAACAAGGTTTGACGGTATCAAAACATCTTTATCTTTTGTTAATGAAAAACAGCGAACCCAGGGCCTTCTTTGTTTGTCTAATTCTTTTTTTGAATAAAGCTTACGCTGCAAATTACATGGAACAAAATCCCAACGCGAAATCGCCTTTTGCTTCCTTAAATTATTAAAATCAGTAAAAATGATTTCTTTTTCTCTGGCAAATATATCGGAAGCAGTATACCTCTCAACCCTCTCCATCAAGCCGCTGACTAAAGCAGCATCTTCGGTTAAACCTTTACCCCAGCTGGGCAATCTGCAATTACTGCAACAGCTGCCTGTACCGCTGCATTTCCAGCCTGGAAACCTGCATTTCCCAAATCTCTTGCTATGTGTTATAGCATAAACTGGAATCCTGCTTTTATTATACCCACTTATATCGATTATCTTGTCAAAAACCGGCAACTTCGAACATTTTATTTTATTCAGAACCATCTCCTTGGTTTTTTTAGGAGACATTATCCGGTGGGTGCCATTAAAAAATAATTTTTTGGAAGAAACCAGTTGCATTAATAATTGCCTCGGATTAAATTAAAATTTACCAAACGCTTGCCGCGTTATTACTGCTCACTCCAGGATACAATCTGCTTTTTCATAGGGACAAAATTCAAAGCATCCTGGATTTTTATCGGATCCCAGGTGATATCCGCGGTCCCGTTAAACTCATCAATACCTGCAGTACTGGCAACAAGAAAAGAGCAGCTCCACAATGATTAATACCGTAATAGCTGCGGCTATCATTAGTTCAATAAGAGTAAATCCTCTTTTATTTATCTTAATTTTAGCCATTTACTAAATTTTAACGGCTCGAAGTGGACGCCAGGCGAACTACGCAACCCCTTGAAATAAGCCTATTTGTGAAACTCTACCGGAAACGTAGCATGGGGGCTTTAATATCCCTAGGCGAGCCGATCAACGAAACCCTGCCTTACGATAAGGGTATTTTATCACGAAATCGCCTAAAATCCACCGAAACCGCTGTTTTATAACCTCAAAGAACACGATCCACTACAAAGATAAAATTGCCTTCAACTGCTTTTCCCTGACCTCGGTCACCCAGCTCTTCCAAACATCCTCACCTACTGCCGGATTAAGCGCCATAAAGAGTTTGACCGTCGCATCCCTATAAGGAATCCACAGCCGCTGGACAGCGCGAACATCATCAACCCGGGGCACGTTGTAATCATCGGCCTTCTTTTTGAGATTGACCATGACCTTTTTATAGGTTTCATTGAGCTTGCGGTCAGCCTCAACAAACAAACTCTTGGGCGATGGCTTATAACCCGATCGTACCTTTTCGATTAAATCTAAATACGCGTTTTTCTGCTCCATTTGCGACCCAACAATCCAAGCGCCACGGCCAGAACCACCGTGCCCTTCTTCATTGGATGACTTAGAGTCTATAAACTTAACTGCAGAAGCATATGCCGCATCAAGCAGTTTATGGCTTTTAGCATTCAGCTTCTGGCGAATATCCGATAGCCTTTTATTCCGGTCTTTTTCATCCTGATCGTCTGACCTTGAAGCGCAGAAGGCCATGCCGCCGCCGCTTGTGATAAAGTCACAAATATTGAACTCCTTAACGGTGCCGCTCTTCCAATTTTTATAAACATCCTCAACCGCATATTCCAACTCGGCCGTGGCCAATCCTCCGCGAGAAACCAACTGTAGTATCAACTTCGGATCCGGCTTACCAAAACGACCGCCCTTTGACGCTTCTTCCGCAATAAGCCAAACGTGGTACATGACCTCATCATTATGAGGCAACACGTTATACCTCTTACAAAAAGCCTTCCAATCAAACGGGCCCGGCTCAATACTCATTTGAATGGTCTTCAGCTTGACCTCTTCATCGTACAATTTAATTTTTGGATTGGCCTTCTTCGCCTGCTTGTATATTTCAAGCGCTTTTTGCGGATTAGCCCTCTCCAAGCTGTTCGCCCTAAACAACAGAGCGTCCAGCGCGTAATCCACCGCCTCGTCATGCCCTCTTTTCGCCGCTTCTGAAAAATGATAAATGCTTTCTTCCGGCGTTACGTTATACTTGTAAGCGATCGCAAAATGCGCTTCCGGGCTTCCCTTCTTAGCGGCCTTCAAATAAAGCTTCTTCGCCGCGTCGCGATCCCCGGCCTCATACACCTGATCAGCCTGCTTGAGATCCTGTGTATAATCACCAGAGCACCCAGCGAGAAGAAATACCATCATCGCGAACCAATGTACGTGCTTCATCTGACTCCCTTAAATCTGCTCAATATCCTTTATTAAGCGATACCCGTAAAATACCGCATCTCTTTTGTGTCCTGCTCCTTCTGCGGCAACAGAGTATGAAGCCTCATGTTAACCTCAAGAAGCTTCTCAAAGTCCTCTTCTTGTATATGCCGCTTGCCCGCTTCGATGAATTTCTGAGCCTGAAGCTGGTCATTAAACATCTCCCTCTTGCCGAGCAGATGTTTAAACCACCCAACTAAATATTCTGGGGTTCTGCGCAAAATCTGAAACTCTATGCCCCTAAGCTCATTAATAGCTTCTTCGATTTTGCTGATAT
>Ga0172375_10013399_pt1 | contig 10167 bp, 6 predicted proteins | sample LakKiv1m_FD_114537 | JGI IMG/M metagenome (GOLD analysis project Ga0172375, IMG submission 114537) | Freshwater microbial communities from Kabuno Bay, South-Kivu, Congo - kab_092012_11.1m | ecosystem: Environmental > Aquatic > Freshwater > Lake | place: Democratic Republic of the Congo...
CCAGAGGTACACGAGGGCAAGACAACATTCGCGTCATCGTTAATAACAATATCCGCAGTTGAGGTGGAGAAGACGATAACCAAGCTAGCCCGGACATCGATTGACTTTTGCGGGCTGCATAGAACGGAACCAGCGGTACACAACAGACCGTTATAGTAGCCGTCCCCTGTTGTGGTCGAACCAACACCAACCCCACCCGGCGTTCCATCGTAGGCCCCGTTGCCGTTAAAGTCGACAAACGGCTCTTTGGCAACGTCGCGCAGGCTATCCTCATTAAAATCGACATAGGCCTCACCGATATCGGAAGAATCACCGTTGGCGTCAATTGTCTCACCCGCGTCGGCCGTGCCGTTGCTGTTTAAGTCAACAAAGGCCTCTTCGCCGGTGGTACGAGCCAGAACTGTGACTCGACCATTCTTGGGGCGCAAGTTTTGGCTCGACAACGTTGCCGAACATTTGCTGCCTACCGTCGTGCATCCCGAGGCGACCGAGCCGCCCTCGGAGGTAAAGTAGACCGCCGTGCCATCCAGCACCGGGTTGTGGAAATGATCGGCCAGCATCACCGTCAGATCCGAGGTCTGGCCATCAAAATTCCAGCCCTCGATATTGAAGGTCGAGGCACTGAGCGATATTGAGTCCTGGGCCGGGATCCCGGTTGAGATCCAGAGCTCGTCAGACTGAGTGGAAAGCCCACCATTCTTGGCCGTCACCCGCACCGAGGTGCTCATCGTCCCGGCCTGGACATAGGTGACCACGTTGCCGGTTGCTGGGTCAGAGGTCGCAGAGGAAGACGTCAGCTGCATCCCCCCCAGCTTGGTGTTGAGAGAAAAGTCAACCGGGACATTGCCCACCGGATTGCCGGCGCTGTCGACCACCCGGAAGGTTACCTTGGCCGACTCGGACATGTTTGCCCCCCCCGTACCCTTCAGGGTAATCATCGTCGGAGTGGTGGGCGGGTTGGTGGCCACTTGGACAAACTGTAAGGAGCCGATTGATGGGGGGGAGACCTGTAAAGAGCCCGTCATGTTTGCCCCATTCATCAGGGTGGCGGTGATGGTGTCCCCCGGATTCGTGTTGTTGCAACCGTTGTCGAGGTACGAGGCGGTGGCCACACCGTTGACCGTGTTCACCGTTGAGGTCAGGCTGGCCTTACCCACCGCCGCACAGGCGGAGGTGAAGCTAACCGCCATTGGCTTCGTGTAGGTGTCATTATCGTTTAAGACCGTGACACTGACCGTGGCCGTGCCGTAAGCGGAAAGGGGATTTGGCGTTAAGGTGAGGGGGCTCAAAGAGAGCACAGAGGAACCAATCGCAAAGTTGATGGAGCTCGTGAGCGACATGCCATCCACCGTGGTGTCAGCCTTCACCGTCGAGGCTCCGCCGGAGGTATTGGCGGTGGTCAAGGTCACCATCGCCTTGCCATCGGCACCGGTGAGTGCGGTGTTGGCCCCACCGCTGAAGGCTCCAAAGGAGGGCTCGACGCTAAAGGTGACAATCGCCCCAGCCACCGCCGTGCCATTCGCCTTGGTGACTGTCGCCGTTACCTGGGCGGGGCTGCTGTTGGAGATTGAGGAAATGGCATCCCCCGCCTCATCGGTCATGGCCAGGGTAATGGTCGGGGTGGCAATGACCACATCAGACCCCGTTTTGTTGAGCCAAAAACCGATACCCTTGCCCAACGACTTGTTGCTGGCCGTGAAATCGAGATAGCCCTTACTGACGATATAATCCGAGAGGATTGTTCCTCCTTGGGCCGCCAGGCTCGGGGCATAGAAGTACCACTTTGAGCTCAAGCCATCCCAAGCCCACAGGGTGGTGAAGCTGCTTTGCACCCCCTCCAAGCCAGGAGGGGCGGAGCTCAACTTGGCGTTGAGCTCCGCCGGAGTGAGATCGTCAGAGGTACTGACCAAATTCCAACCGGAGACCAAGTTCGCGGCTGCCAAACTGAAGGCCTGACCACTCTGCGTAGCCAAAGTGGTTGGGGCCTTGGCGTTGACCCAATAGCCTTCACCAGCCTTGATCTCACTGAGCGGATCATAGCCTTTGTCTGCGGTATAGGCAAGCAGTTGATCTGCGGTCATCGACGGGGTATAGAACTGCCAACTCGTTGCCTGAGCGTCCCACTTCCACACGGTTTCAAAGAACGCGGTATCCCCGTAGAGGGCGGAGACCGAAATCGTACTCGTCAGGGTATTGCCGATCAGATTCCACCCCTGAGTTAGCGCTTGGTTGACGAAGATGGGAGGCAGCGTCGTGGTGGTGGATGTGCCGCCACTGGCGGTCGTGGTGGTGGTGCTCGTCGTGGTGGTGGTACTGATGTTGCCGCGCACCAGACGAGCGGCAAGGGCATTGAGCTTATTCAACGAGTTGGTGTTGCCGTAGACAAAGCCGACAAACATGGCGTTGCTGGGGGTGCCGACATCCGCTGTGCTCGACCAGACCGACTGGGTCTGATTGGGAAAGGCCACCGTGTTGATAGAGGCGATAGTCGGCGCATAGGTGGTTGCCACCACAATCGTCTGCAACTCGGTAAGCGTTGGCAAACGCCAATCGCTTTGACCGGCGTAGCTAACGGCATTGGTCAAGGCCGTCGCCTCCGTCCATGTGTAGGCCGAGGCCGCCCCTGTGCAGGCACCAGACGACCAGGTCTGGCCCTCAGCACAGCGCTTCCAGGTCAGGTTGGTGACCGTATCGGTCACCGTGCCATCACCGTTGTCTGTGTAGGCAGCCTGAGCCAAGACCGGGGCCACGGCATTCATTCCCAAAACGAGCAGGCAGACCAAGAAAAATCGGTGCCAATCCCACCCGGCTCGTTGCACCATGCCTGCTTGCCCATGTCCCATTCGTCTCATCGCTCGCATCCTGTTACCCTCCTTGTGTTGGTTTGACAGCGTTACTATAACCAAATAGTAGTCACTGCATCGAGATAATCTGCGGTTTGAGCAAGATAATCAGCTCCTTCCTTCTGCTGTTGGTGCCGTCCCGCCTAAACAACTTGCCCAAAGGGCCAGGGATGGCACCGAGTCCTGCCACTGAGGTGTTATTGTAGGCCGAGGTGCTGTCGGTCAACCCGCCAACCACCAGCATCTCACCACTCTTGACCCGCACCATGGTGCTCATCTCGCGCAGATTCACCCGGGGGAGTCCCACCTGGTTGGTGCCCACCGCCCGATACTCAATCGGTTGTGTGAGGGCCGAGGTCACCGGGGTCAGACTCAAGATGATCTGATTGTCGTCCATGATGGTGGCGATCACCCCCATGCCCAGGCCAGACATGACGCTATCGGGGGTGACGGTGTAGGAAATAGTGCCCGTCTTTTCGTCCGTGGTTGAGGCAATTGATTTGATGTAAGTGACATTCTCGCCAACACTGATCATGGCCGGCTGGCCATTCATGACGCTGATTTTGGGGTTGGAGAGGACGTCCACGTTGCCCTGCTCCTTCATGGCGTCGATCAAGACATTGAAGTTGATCGGAGTCATGGTGACAAAGCGTTGAGTGAGTACTGAGCCGCTCTGCGTGATCGTTTCCGCAGCGGTTGAAGCCGCATGGTCGGGGCCAACCACGGTGATTGAGCTGTCGGGCCCGGTTGTGGTCATCGCCGTCGCCGCCCCGCCAACCGCAGCGGCTGTGGTCTGCGATACATTTGGACCTGTCATGCTTGTCGAGCTCGACACACCATCCTTGGTGGTCACCGTGGTGCGGGTGCCGTTGAGCCCTGTGTCTGGGCGGAACTTGCCGGGGTCTAAGCTGGCGCCAATTGAGGTGTGGAGCAGGGAGCTCCAATCCAGGCCAGTGGTGTTGTCGTTGGCCAAGGTGACCTCGACGATCTTGGCCTCAATCGACACCTGGCGATAAATCTCACCGCTTAGGTTATTGATATAGGTCTCGATCTTCGCCAACAGTGAGCGAGGGGCGGTAACAGAAATCAGGCCAATCGGCCGATCGATGGTATAGTAGCCCAGGCCAGAGCGGCCGCTATTCTCCGGAGAGGCGTTTGTAGCCGGCACACCTGCGGCGGCCGGGGCAGCGGCAGCTGGTGGGGGCGGCGTCGCAGTGGCGGTGGCCGGAGTCGTGCCCTCGGGGACGGCCACCGGCGGCGGAGGTGCCGACCAGATCTGCAGAATTTTATCGAGATTCTTTTCGATATTAGCCCAAATATCGAACTTATTTTCGGCGCTGTTGATGTTTAACGTGCCGCTCATATTGCCACCGTGGGTAGTGCCAAGGACGTCACCGCCCACACCAGTGGAGTAGCTGGAGGACATAAAGGGCATGGCAATATGGAACTTCCTGGTCTCCTTGTGGCCGACCATAATGGTGTTGCCCTGCATCTCATGAAAGTAATCGAGCTGGCGCAAGACGTTGTCGATCGCCTCAAAGAAGTCCTCCTCTGGCATGATGGTGACATGCACCAGGGCATCTTTGTCGACATCGTTGGCCCAACTGATATTCATCCCCTTCAGCTTGGCCAATTCCTGCATCACCAGCCGTAAGGGCTTAGGCCCAGCGGGAGCGATCTTGGCGCCAACGGGAATGGCAAGGTTGTTGTCCGCCCCCGGTGCCGACTGCAAGAGGTAGGAGGGGCGTTGATAGCGGATCGGCAAGTGCTCGGCGTTGGCGGCCTCTGCCTTGGTCTGCGTCGCCGAGCCATCAACCGCCCCCTTGCTCTGCTCCTTGATGAAGGCCGCTCCGTGTTCCTCGGGCGAGGGCTGGGGCATGCAGCCCCAAAGCAGGGCGAGCCAGAGAATGGCCATCACCCCCCCCAGTTGAGCCCCGAGGGTGGGAATGATCAAACCATGATCATTGGTGCGATACTGTCGTGCGGGCATAGTCGTTACTCCGATGCGATGGATGGTTGGCAAGAAATAGTGATAAGGGGATACACGGGCCTCTCCACTGGAGGTACCCTGCCTACTTGAGACCTGCCCCTTGCGTCTTGGCCAGGGCGATACGCCCCTTGATATATTGGGCGAGGTCAGGGGCCAAGTCGTAGCCGGAGAGGAGGATGGCCTGATACTCGGCCAGCGCCAGTTCCGGCTTTTCCTGCTTGTCTAAGACGCGGGCCCGGGCGATCATGGTATCTAGGTTGGCACCATACAACTCGCTAAATTTCGCCAGGGTGGCCAAGGCGCCGACATAATTGTCGTTCTCCTCTTGGAATCCGGCGTAGCTGAGCAGGGCAGAGCGTGAGGGCTTCGGCCCGCTGACGGCCTTATCAAAGTAGAGTCGCGCCTCCGGTTGGTGCATATTGGCCAAAGCCACCGCCGCCTGTAGGGCCGCCTCTTGGTCGTTGGCGTTAATCGAAAGCGCCCTCTTGGCGTACCCCACCGCCGCCTGGTGATAGCCCAAATCAACCAGGCACATGCCCGCCATCCGTTTGGCGAGTTCGGCGTTGTCCGGCCATTTATCCAAGGCGTTCTGATAGACCTCCAGTGCCTCCTTGAACTTGCCCTCACGCGCCAGAGCATTGCCTCGTTGCATGAGCATCTTGGCCTCCATCACCACCGGTGGCTGGTTGAGTTGACGATCAATCGCCACCCCCATCTCCGCCCCAGGGGCCTCGACTAAGAGCTCTTCCTTCTTGTCCTCAACCGTCTTCTCCGGCCAGACAAAGCCCTTATCCTTGGCCGAAATGACGATGGTGTTGTACTTCTCTACCTTTTGCAGGCCCTTCAAATTGAGGATGACATCGAGCAGGAAGTCCCAGGGCACCTCGCGCAGAGACAGGGTCAAGACCCCCGACACCGATTCATCGACCACGATATTGTAGCCACCAACCTCGCCCATCAGACGAAAGACGTTGTGCAGATTGGTCTTATAAAAGTCGACGGTGATCTGCTCTCGGTTATAGCCGGCGGCGGCAAACTCGTCCTTACCGCCCACCTTGGCCTTGGGCACCGCTGCCTCCCTACCGGTGGCGCTTGCCCCAGAGTGGGCACCAGCCGTGGCCAATATCTGCGCGACTGGGTCTTGGCTCGTCTTCGGGCTGAGAGACTGCCCTGCCTCGCCGATGGAGACCAATATCCCTTCTGGCGCAGTGGTGACGGTAAAGGCGAAGAGGCTATCAGAACTAGAGTCAAAGACAAAACGGGCACCCTCGGGCCGATCGGCAATCCGAATTTGGGCTAGCCCCCCGGCACCAACCGGGAGCTTACGATCAAGGGCCGGGGCCTTCAAACCCGGAATGTCGACATACATCCGGTCTGGCCGGCCATCGCCCTTGGGCAGCACTACCTTGCTGAACTCCTGAATCGGCCCATCCGCCACCAACAACACGGTCAGCGGCTTGGCCTCCTTGTTGACCCGGACATCGTAGATCTCCGGTCGCCCCGCAGCCGCCTCCCTGGCCAATGAAGCGGTCGTCGCCACCTTGCCCTGGTGGGATGGCGGGACATCCTTGATCTCCGGCACCACGCCCGTCTCTGGGGGCACGCCCTTCGCCTCAGCCGCAAAGACGATGGTGATGTCGTTGCCCTCCCGGCGTACCGTGTAGGGGTGATCGGCACTGAGCAAGAGTTCCAACTTGGCGATCTCAGGCTTCTTCTCGGTCAGCAGGGTGCCGCGCATGGTCTGCACTGGGGTTTGATTGACCGCAATGGGGAGATGGAGGGAGTCGGCAAAGGTGGCATTGGCGATATCTACCACCAGCCGCAGCGGATCAAAAAGTTGATAGGTGGTGAAGGTCGGCGATTGGTTGCCCTTGATGGTAATGGCCAACCCCCCATCCACCTTGGCAAAAACCACCTCTGAGGCTTGATAGTTCTCCTGTGCCCAACAGCCCGAGCCATAGGTGGTCAGAAGCAGAGCTAGGAGCACTAGGATTCGGGTACGCACTCGTCGGATCTTCACTCTTTGTCCCCCTCTTTTCGTAAAACCATTTCTGTCGTCGTTGACCGTTTTACCCCGCTCGGGGTCAGTGACCACTCTTCGATGACCACAGCGTTGGGGACAATCGCCTTCACCTCTCCCCGACGGCCGATCTTGTCCTTCACCTTCAAGAGATGCCCCATGCCCGTCGAATCCTCGGCCATGGCGACCGTCTGCTGGCCTGCCACCATGATGGCCACCAGGGTGAGTTGCCCCGGTTCAAAGAGTTGCATCCCTGCCAGCGGCGCATCCTCCTCAGGGGCCATCTGCTTGGGCCCTGTCTGCTCAGTGATGAAGGGCATGAAGGGGTCGGAACGGCTGTCCCGTCGATAGCCAAACGGCACCGCCAGCACCTCCTCCAAGGTCTTTTTCGCCGGCTTCTCCAGCGAAGCGGTCAGTGGGGCCTTGGCCACCCCTGGCGTCTCGCCACCCTCGGGCGCGGCCAGTAGCCTGCCCCTCCCCACACTGAGGATGACGGTTGCCATCAGCATCAGGGCGAGGAGAGGGTGCCTCTCCTTATTTTTTCGCTTGGTTTCCGGTGGGCGCATCGCTAGGTTCAATGAATTTGTAGGTTACCAGATCGAGCTTGGCGGTCAGCAACATCTCGCCATCGGTCATTTTCGCCCCAGACAGGTTGACCTTGTCAACGTTAACAACACGCGGCAATTTACTGACCGCATCCAGGAAGTAACCGACGTTGTGATAGGTGCCAGTGACCGAAAGCGAGATTGGAATCTCGGCATAAAACTCCTTGGCCCGTTCGGCCCCCGGCACAAAGGAGGGCAGATCCAAGCCAGCGCCACTGCCCTGGGTGGAGATACTGGTCAGTAGGGAAGGGATCTCCTTGGTATCCGGGATGACCGTCGCCGCCTCCTTGAACTTCAGCTCCGTCTCGGCCATCAAGGCGTCCTGCTCGTCAAGTTTGGCGGCCTTGGCCTTGAGGGTGACAAGCTCACCCTGGGTGGCAATGACGCCCTGCGCTAATCCTTCGATTTCTTGCGACTTCGGCGAAAAGTAGAGGAAGTAAAAGAGGGCGGCCGGCAGCAACAGGGTGGCCGCCGCAATCGCCAACTTGATCTTGCCGGGCATAGTGACGACCTTGCTGTCCACAAAGGCACCGAAGGCCACCTGCATTGCTTTGGTATCCATTAGCGTCGTCCGATTATTTTTTGGCGTCTGGCGGTGGAGGCGGGGGCGGCGGGGCCAGGCAGGCAATCGTCATCGAAAAGGCCTTAAGCTTCTGATTGCCGAGCAAAGACAGGGATGAATTCTTGAGCTCCGTCCCCAGAAAGAGGGACGACTGGCCGATGCGGTTCATGTACTCGGCGATGGTGGCGTTGTCGAGGGCGGTGCCGGCAATGGTGAGCGTTGGGCCGGCGTAGTCGAGCGAGGTCAACCACATCCGGTCTGGCGGGGTCAGCCGAGCGAGCTCATCCAGCACCCGGGCTGGCAGTTGCGAGGTGAACTTGAGGCCCTTGATCACCGTCAACTTTGATTCAATCACCGCCTGATCCTTTTTGATTTTGGCGATCTTGGCAATGACGGCGTTGAATTTTTCCTTTTCCTGAGCGAGACGAGCCGTTTCCGCCTGGAGTTCGGCAACGTGGACAGACTGACGGTAACCGGCAAAGGCCATGACGGCGAGCAAGGCAAAAAAAACGGCCAGCAAGGCCACGATCTCTTGTTGGGCCCTGATCCGCTGCTTGATTTGCCGAACGGGCAGGAGGTTAATTCGTATCATGGTCTGGGCAACACGCCGTTACAGTTCAACTGCCCGAATGGCCAAACCAACCGCAATGGCCATCTCTGGAGCAATATGGGCAACATAGGCGGGATCAATCCGCTCCGGATTGACGGCCGCTGTGGCAAATGGGTTAAAAATTTCCGTTTTGATCCCAGTTTCCTCCTGCAGGAACTGATCGAAGCCCTTGATCCTCGAACCGCCGCCACTCAAGATCAGACGATCAATGCCCTCCTCGGTGTGAGTCGACAGGTAGAAGTCAAGGGCCTTCTTGATCTCCAAGACCCACTGCGTGCAGTACTTGGCAAAGATCTCTTCCAGACAGGCGGTCTGCTCGCCAGGGTCTTGGCGACCGATTTTGACCTCCTCCGCCGCCAAGGGATCAAAGCCACATTGTTGTTCAATCTGTTCGGTGATCTGCCGACTGCCCATCACCACATCCCGGGCGAGGATGGAGGTGCCATGGGCCAGGATGTTGATGCTCATCTTGGTGGCCCCGATGTCCACTAAGGCAACGTTTTCGTCCATGCCACCATCGCTGTAAGCAAAGGAGTTCTCCAGGGCAAAGGCATCGACAGCGACCAGCACTGGCTGTAGGCCAAGCCCGGCCAGCAGGGTCAGGTAGCCATCGACCACGTCTTTTTTGGCCGCCACCAGCATGACATCGGTGCGCTCAGAATCGGGGGTGTTGGTCTTGAGATCTTGAAAATCGAGATAGACATCGTCGATATCAAAGGGGATATACTGTTCGGCCTCGCTGTGGATGTGTGCGGCCAACTCCTTGTCAGACATTACCGCCAGGTTGATCTTTTTGACGATGACGGAGTAGCCGGACATCGAGATGGCAACCTTCTTGTTCTTGATCTGTAAGTTCTCAAACAGGCGGGCAATGACTTGACTGACGGCGGCTGGCTCTTGCAGGATACCATCGGCCATGGCATCGGCGGGCAAGACAGCACTCCCCAATTTAAGGAGCCGGTGGCAGTTCTTGCCGGTCTCGCAAAGCTCGCAAAGCTTGACGGCATACGAGCCGATATCAAGGCCGACCGCCAGCGACTGGCGGCGGAAGTTGAGAAAGGACGGCAGGGTGATTTTCTTCATCTAAGCCCGAGGGTTGTCAATACGAGGGCTTCACGCCCCCCCTTCTAATGGTATGGCCACAGAGATACTGCCTCTTGTCCAGAGAATCCACAAAAAAAATTGTTTGTCAAGCGTAGCGCCTTGAAAATTCTCCGTGAATTATTGACGTTTTCGGCGTAACAAGCCTCATTCGCAATGACAAAACCACACATATGGTACCAACTTCAATCAATCAAGTACAACATCTTGTTTTTTGTCGTAATTCACCGAAAGTTATCCCGTTTGAAACTTTCTTGTGTTTTAGCGCAAATTGGGATACAGAACCCGAACACATTGTTTAGCTTTAAAAAACTGTAATCGTTCACCAGGGGCGCTGGACGTGCAGATTACACCTGAACGTAAACGTTTACCGGGTGCCCCAGATGCGCGAAAGCGGCCTGCGAAGTGTGCTAGTTGCACATGAGTAGGCCGCTGA
>Ga0172375_10013401_pt1 | contig 10165 bp, 4 predicted proteins | sample LakKiv1m_FD_114537 | JGI IMG/M metagenome (GOLD analysis project Ga0172375, IMG submission 114537) | Freshwater microbial communities from Kabuno Bay, South-Kivu, Congo - kab_092012_11.1m | ecosystem: Environmental > Aquatic > Freshwater > Lake | place: Democratic Republic of the Congo...
AACTGTACTTGTTTCTCTTTTAGGAATTGCAGTTGCTGAACACAGCGGCTTGATAGGAACTTCGTTAAGATTACTTGTTTTAAAAGCACCCAAAAAATTATTGACATTTGTAATTGTTTTTGCGGGAATATTATCAAACACTGCCAGTGAGATTGGGTATGTTCTTCTCGTTCCACTTTCTGCAATTATTTTCCTAGCGGTTGGAAGACATCCTATTGCCGGATTAGCGGCTGCATTTGCTGGTGTATCAGGCGGCTACAGTGCAAATCTTTTACTCGGAACAATTGATCCGCTGCTAGCCGGACTTACACAAGAAGCCGTACATATTATTGACAAAGGTTATGAAGTTAACGCAGCAGCAAACTACTACTTTATGTTCGTCTCAACATTTTTTATTGCTGCTGCTGGCACATGGGTTACAGAAAAAATTGTTATCCCAAGATTAGGAGAATACAAAGGAGATGTTAAAGCTGAAGAAATAAAACCTTTAACTCAGGATGAAAAAAGAGGTTTGTGGTATACTCTTGCTGCAGTTTCAGTTTTTACGATCATCATCTTAGCAGGCATATTACCAGAACAAGGTTTTTTACGAGATCCAAAAACATTTAGTATTCTCAAATCGCCATTCTTAAGTGGAATCGTTTCATTCATTTTTCTTGGTGGTGTTGTTGCAGGACTTGCATACGGGATTGGTGCAAAGACTATCAAAAATGATAACGATGTGATCAAAGGAATGAATAAATCGATGGAAACTCTTGGCTCGTACATTGTTCTTGTTTTTTTTGCTGCTCAGTTTGTGGCGTTTTTTAACTGGACAAACCTTGGGATGATCGTTGCAGTTGAAGGTGCAAATCTTTTAAAGTCTTCAGGATTAGGACCAATACCATTATTAATCACATTCATTGTAATCTCAGGATTTATAAATTTATTTATCGGAAGTGCATCTGCAAAATGGGCAATTATGGCACCGGTTTTTGTTCCAATGTTTATGCTATTAGGTTATTCACCGGAGTTAGTTCAAGGAGCTTATAGAGTTGGTGATAGTGTAACAAATATCATCTCACCTATGATGTCTTATTTTGCATTGATAATCGCATTTGTAGGAAAGTATGATCCTAAAGCAGGAATTGGAACATTGATTGCAACAATGCTGCCTTACACAATTACTTTTTTTATAATTTGGACAACTTTGTTTATAATTTGGTTCTTACTTGGAATTCCTGTTGGACCGGGTGCACAGATGTTTATTAGTAATTAGTAGACTTTAGTCTTTGAAAATAATACAAAAGATTAAGCTAAACTCTTTGTGAACAATTAATATTCAATTAGAAAGACTCGAAGGGATTTTTAATTTTATTCAACTGCGATTTGCTTATTTGAGTATATAGAAGAGTGGTTTTAATATCTTTGTGTCCTAAAATTTTCTGGATCAAAGAAATATCAGTACCCTGCTCTAGCAGATGTGTTGCGTAAGTGTGCCTTAAAGAATGAACTGATATATGTTTTTTGATTTTGCACTTGCTTATTGCTTTTTTAAGAATTACCTGGATACTGCGTGCAGAATAATAACCTTCAAACTGTCCTTCAAAAATAAATTCGGTTGGTCTATACTCTTTATAATATTCTCTTAGCAAAGTGAGCATTTTATTGGAAAGCGGAACAAACCGATCTTTGTTTCCCTTCGATTGGTCAATTCTTAAAAGCATTCTTTTAGAATCGATATCTTTTACTTTTAGATTTACACATTCACTGATACGCAAACCGCAAGAATAAATAAGTGAAATGATAGTTCTGTGCTTTAGATTTTCAATGCAACTAATAATTGATTTAATTTCTTCAATGCTTAGAACATCCGGCAGTTTTCTTTCAGTACGATAACCTCGCAAAAAATCACTGTTTAATTGTTGATTAAAAATAACCTGTGAGTAAAGTTTTACTGCCATAATTGAATTCTTAATATGGCTAAAAGATAAATCCTTATTTTTTAATTGAACAGCAAATTTGTATAGCGAATCCTGTGTTGGCTTCTGCAAACCTGAAAAGTTGTTGTACTGTTCAACTGCTTTGAGATATGTATTTATAGTTTGAGGTGCGTAATTTCTTAATTGAAGGACTTCCCGCAATACATTGCATTTATCTGAATTCATTCGTAATAACCCTTTAAATGTTAGTTTTCCCGCAATAAATTTAATTAATTCTTTTTATTTTTGTATTGTTGCGGTAAATAATAAGTTATGCGTAATTTTAAGAACCATCACTTTCCAACAGACATTCATTGACAACATTTGCAACTGCCAAAGCCATTCTTGACTTGAAAACTGCATCTTGTTTCAATTCATTTGACACCTTATCAAATAAGCCATCGTTGTTTGAAATAATTGACCTTGCGACTTTGTGGCTAAAAGCACTTACAATAGCTTGTTTAAATTCATCTTTACGAATTACTTGAACAAAACTATCAGAAATTAAAGTTCTTAACTCACTTGAATTTTCATCAACGACTGAAATAATCAATCTCTTTAAAGGGCTATTATAATCATCTTGCAATACTTTTTTAATTGCAGTATCAATTGAAAGTTGAGCCGACTTTAAAATATCTTGCTCTAAATAAATTGGTAGATGTTTCTTTTCTGTTTTGCCGTTAATGGTTTCAACTTGCAGTTTTACATCTTCACGAAACTTTTGATTTTCGCTTCTTAAATCTTGGACAGCTTTGAATAAGTTGTCAATTGTTTGTTGTTCTTTTGTTGTCATTTTGACTATTTTTAATTGTTAATAATTCTGATAAAAAACTACGCCTAACACACGTTTGGCAAAATGGCGGGGTTCTCGGTTAATATAAAGTTTTCGTTTCTAATGAAGTTTAGTGCAAGGTTGAAAGTTTCTGGTTCTAAGTCCGCCACTTCGCCAAACGTGGGAACGTTATCGGTCATTTTATTGGCGACCGTGCAACCATTAAGCCGACAGGACACAACAACAATAAACATTAAACGACATGAACGAAATAATTTGCCCAAATTGTAACAAAGCTTTCAAAGTTGACGAAGCAGGTTTTGCTGACATTCTTAAACAAGTCCGCGACCACCAATTTGAAGAAGAATTGCTAACACGACTAAACCTTGCTGAAAAAGAAAAAGAAAGTGCAGTAAAACTTGCCGAAGCAAATGTTAGAAATTCTTTACAAGAACAACTGGCAAAGAAGGATAACGAACTGACTGAAATCAAAGCTCAAAAAGCATCCGAGTTGCAACAACTCAAATCTAAACTTGACAATGCAGAAGTTGAGAAAAAACTTGCTGTAAATGAAGCAACCCAAAAAGTTGAAAAGGAAAGGGACGAGTTGGCAAATGTTGTAAAAATAAAAGACACCGAAAAACAACTGCTTGAAAAGTCATTGAGTGAAAAATATTCGGCTGAATTAAAGGAAAAAGATGCCATCATTAAACACAAGGACGAAGAGATTGCATTAAGAAAGGATATGAAGTTGAAACTATCAACAAAAATGGTAGGTGAAACACTTGAACAACATTGTGAAACCGAGTTTAATAAACTTCGTGCAACAGCTTTCCAAAGAGCATATTTTGAAAAAGACAACGATTCAAAAACTGGCAGCAAAGGGGACTTTATTTATAGAGAGACGGACGAAGCGGGAAACGAAATCATTTCCATAATGTTTGAAATGAAAAATGAAGGAGACGAAACAGCCACCAAAAAAAGAAATGAGGATTTTTTAAAAGAACTGGACAAAGACCGAACTGAAAAAAAATGTGAATATGGAGTGCTTGTTTCTCTTTTAGAAGCAGACAGTGAGTATTATAATTCGGGGATTGTAGATGTATCACATAAATACAGCAAAATGTATGTGGTTCGTCCTCAATTTTTCATTCCTATAATCACATTGCTTCGCAATGCTGCTATGAACTCTTTGCAATATAAATCAGAGCTTGCCTTGGTTAGAAGTCAAAATATTGACATCACAAATTTTGAAGATAAACTGAACAAATTTAGAGAGGGTTTTTCCAAAAATTATCTTTCAGCACAAAGTCATTTTCAAGAAGCGATAAAAAAGATTGATGTTTCAATTGCTGCTATGCAGAAAGTAAAAGAGGAGTTGACAACAAGCGAAAACCAGTTGCGATTAGCAAATAATAAATCAGAAGATTTAACCATAAAAAAACTAACGCATGGCAACCCGACAATGAAAGCTAAATTTGACGAACTCAAATAGATAATGGAACTAATGCAAGAACAATCTACTCTGAAAATACAGAAGCAAACACTGCCATTCTTAAACATCTCTTTGTATCTGAACGATATTAAGCCAGTTCAGTCATTGACGATTGAAAACACTTCTGAAATAGATTCCGCTTCGCTTGAAATAAAGATAACTGCTGATCTTCCCTGCATTGAGCAATTTAGTTTTTCTATTTCTTCCGTTCCTGCTAAAAAGGACGTAAAAATTCCGTTAGAGAATTTGAAAGTAAACCGTGATTTTCTTAACAAGCTATCCGAAACAGAAAAGGCAAATATCACCATTGAAGTTTTTGAAAACGAAATTTCAATACTCAAAGAAGCAATTGCTATAAATGTTCATCCATTAGAACACTTTGGTGGATTTCAGGTATTGCCCGAATTGATAGCAGCTTATGTTACACCAAATCATCCTTACATCTATCACATCAAACGAAAAGCTATTGATATTTTAGAAACGCAAGGATTAAAAACGGCTTTTGAAGGCTATCAGAGTAATGACACCGAACGTGTATTGCAAATCATGTCATCTATTTATTCAGCAATACAAGGCGAAGAAATTGTTTATAGTTCTTTGCCTCCAGGTTATGAAGAAATGGGGCAAAGATTGCGTTTGCTTAACACCATTCAGCAGGAGAAATTCGGAAATTGTATTGACATCAGTTTATTGTTTGCGGCTTGCTTAGAAGCAGTTGACCTGAACCCAATTCTAATAATTGTTCGTGGACATGCTTTTGTTGGTTGTTGGTTGCAGGACGATAAATTTTCCGAAGTTATTAATGATGATAAAACCGCCATTACCAAACGACTTTCAAAAGGCATTCGTGAAATGGCAGCAGTTGAAGCAACCAGTGTGTGCAAGGGAAATAACATCAAATTCAGTGATGCACTGAATACAGGCGAAGCACAGTTAGTTCAAAAAGAAGAATTTTTGCTTTCAGTTGATATAAAACGTGCAAGAACTCTACGAATAAGACCGTTACCCCTGCTAACAAACGCAACAGGAACGCAGTTAGATGAAGAAGCGTTAAAGCAAACGGAAACGGCTGCAATGGAGAAGCATTTTGAGATTGGCACTATTTATCAAGACGAACTACTGCAAGGCAAACAGCCAAAAACGAAACAAAAAATTTGGGAACGCAAGCTATTAGATTTGTCGCTTCGCAATAATTTGCTGAATCTGCATATCACCCGTAATATGCTTCAGTTGGTAGATATTGACATAAACAATTTGGAGGATACTTTATCAGATGGAAAAAGTTTTTCTATCATGCCCAATCCCAACGCAGAGGTATTGAGGAAGTATAATTTGTTTTCACAACCACTTCATCAATCATCGCCTTTATACCAATTGGCAAATGATGAGTTAAAACATAATCGTTTACTATCTCACTATCATCAGCAGGACTTAGACAATATTCTTGTCTATATCCATAAAAACGCAAAACAAGCAATTGACGAAAACGGTTCAAGCACTTTGTATTTAGCCGTTGGGTTGCTTAAATGGTTTGACCGAAAAACGCCTGAACAACCACGATACTCACCTATTCTGTTGTTGCCAGTAGAAATAAGTCGTAGGTCAGTAAACAGCAAGTTTACTTTGAAAAGTCGTGAAGAAGAGACCATGGTAAACATTACGTTGGTAGAATTTCTTCGGCAGGAGTATGAATTAAATTTAAGTGGATTAGAACAACTACCTACTGATGAAAAAGGTGTTGATGTTGCAAAGGTGATGGGGATGCTTCGTCAGGCTATCAAAAATTTGAAGGGCTGGGATATAATGGAACAAGTCGTTTTAGGTAATTTTTCATTTAGTAAACTAATCCTTTGGAAAGACATTGTAGTGCATCACGAAGAACTGCTAAAAAGCGACATGGTGCGGAGTTTAGTAGACGGCAAACTACATTTCAATGAAAACCACGAACCCCATTCTGCTAATGGCTTTGACAATATTCAATCACAGTCAATTGTCTTACCCATACCAACTGATGTTTCACAAATGGAAGCAGTGCTTACCGCACAGCAAGGACGCAGTTTCATTTTGCACGGACCTCCCGGAACAGGCAAATCTCAAACCATTACCAACATTATTGCAGATGCGTTGTATCGTGGGAAAAGAGTATTGTTTGTGGCGGCAAAAAAAGCAGCTTTAGATGTTGTGCAAAGACGATTGGAGCAAATTGGACTTGCTCCGTTTACGTTGGAACTACACTCCAATAAATCTAAAAAGTCTGATGTATTAGTGCAATTGGCAAAATCCATTGAAACAGCAAAACTTGCACGAACAGCCGATTTCCAACAAGAAGCCCAACGCTTGGATGCTGCGAAAAAAGCTATCAGCGAATATGTAAACGTGTTACACCAAAAGCAGCAATGCGGTTGGAGTTTATATGATAGTATTACTGCATTAGAGAACTATAGCGATAAAAAGTTTCCGAATAATTTCATTGCCGAAAAAGTTCTTCAACAACTAAACCCAACACTTTGGCAACAATGGACAGATTGGCTTCCACAGTTTCAATCTATACTAAAACTGCTCATTCACCCTTCTGAAAATCCTTTAACCGCTTTGAATTTACCGCAGTATTCTCCTTCGGTAAATGATGAAATTTCAGCACAAACACAAAAGCTATTGAACCTTTTGCCCGATGTGCAAAGCAAATCACGGTCATTGGCTAAGGCAATACATTTTCCTTTTTCAATAGAATCTAAATCAGAGTGGGAACAATTTGTTCAGGTTGTAAGTGCTTTCCAAAAACTGCCTGACATTCCTTTGGAACTTATACGCTATCTATCTGACAAAGACAATTACAGCGTTTATCAGGAATGGACTAAAGCATTCAATGAATATCGGACTGTTTTGAGCAACATTTTAAAAAGTTACAATAGAAACATTTTGAAAACAGATGTTTCAGCAATTGAAATTGAATGGAAAAAGGCACAACAAAGTTGGTTTTTACCGAAGTGGTTACAATCAAGAAAAATCAAAAAGCAATTATCGGCTTTTAGGAATAGTCCTTTCAGCGATAACAGCGAATTAGAACAACTTTTTTCTAATTACAATCAGTTGCAGGAAGTGCAACAACTTCTGCAACAAAGTCGCTTTGGAGTTGTGCAGCAAGCATTGAAAAATTTATTCAAAGACGAACAAACAGATTTAGCAGACATTGACAATAAAGCCGAATTGGTTCAACAAGTAAGTAATCTGTCAAACAGTTGGGAACGTAACGCACTTAGCAAATGGGTTCATGTTTGGCAAGAAAAAGGTTTACAGTATTCAGATGAAATCAAGCAAAGTAACTTGTCGGCAATGGCAGATTTTATAAAGCTAACAACAAGTTTTAACGAGCAGCAGAGTAACTATGAAACGCTTACTGGTGTCAACTTTCAGCAAAAGGAAAACTGGAATAACGAAACAACTATTCAACTACAAAATATACAGACACATCTTCCCCAATTGAAAAATTGGATGAACTATGTTCAACTACGCAAGCAGGGTGAAACTTTCCAATTGTTATGGCTCATAAACGCATACGAAAACAAATTGTGTGGTGCCGAAAACATCGCTGATTACTTTAATTACACCGTTCATACTTCCATTGCTCAACGTATTATTTCGCAACATGAAGCATTGAGTCTATTCAATGTAGGATTATTTGAAAGTAAAATTGAACAGTATAAAAAAATCGCAAAGGACTTTCAAAATCTAACTATTCAAGAATTACGGGTGAAGTTAGCAGCACAGTTGCCGAACACTACAACTGAAGCAATGCAAAGTTCTGAAATTGGAATTTTACAAAGAGCAATTAAAAACAGAGGCAGAGGAGTGAGCATAAGAAAACTGTTTGACCAAATACCAGCATTGCTTCCACGAATTGCACCATGTATGTTGATGAGTCCAATTTCAGTAGCACAATATTTTGATGTAAGCACAAAGCATTTTGACATTTTAATTTTTGATGAAGCATCGCAGTTACCAACTTGCGAAGCAGTAAGTGCTTTGGCAAGAGCAAAACAATCTGTAATTGTAGGCGACCCAAAACAAATGCCACCCACTTCGTTTTTCAGCACCATAAAGTTGGACGAAGAAAATATGGATGTGGAAGATTTGGAAAGCATTTTAGATGATTGTTTGTCTTTGTCCGTGCCTTCCAAATATTTATTGCGACACTATCGCAGCAAACATGAAAGCCTGATAGCTTTCAGTAATGTCAATTACTACGAAAACAAACTTCTTACCTTCCCTTCATCTGATGATTTAAACCGTAAAGTAAAGTATCATCATGTCAACGGATTTTACGATAAGGGGAAAACACGAACCAACAAATTTGAAGCAGATGAAATTGTGCAATACATCAAATCACATTACAACGATTCAAAAAAACGCAAATTGAGTGTGGGTGTGGTTACTTTCAGTCAGACACAGCAAAATCTTATAGAAGACAAACTACAAAAACTGTTTATGACCGACCCAAAGTTGGAAGAATTTACCAATGAAAGCCTTGAACCATTGTTTGTGAAAAATTTAGAAAATGTTCAGGGTGATGAAAGGGATATTATTTTGTTTTCGGTATGCTATGCACCTGATGAAGAAGGAAAAATGAGTATGAATTTCGGCCCATTAAATCGTGATGGTGGCTGGCGTAGGCTAAATGTAGCCGTAACCCGTGCCCGTTATGAAATGCACATTTTCGCCACATTGCACACAGACCAAATAGATTTAAGTCGCACATCAGCAGAAGGAGTAGCTGGCCTAAAAGCGTTTTTGCAATTTGCGGAAAAAGGACATTTAAGTGTTCGCCATGAAGATGTTCAAGAAACACTAAGCAAGCAACATTTATCCGCATCTATTAGCAAAATGTTACAAGAAAAAGGATTGGAAGTAAAATGCAACATTGGCACTTCTGGATTCAAAGTGGACATAGGTATTGTTCATCCCGACAAACCGCAACAATACATTCTTGGAATTGTAGTTGACGGTCATTACTATTATAATGCTCACACCACCAATGACAGAGAAATGGTAATGCCATCAGTTCTTAAAGCGTTAGGTTGGAACATTCATCGCATTTGGACAATTGATTGGTATGAAAATTCAGATAAGATTATTGATACGATAATTGAAAGGGTAAAACAACTGCAAACACAGCCCAAAGTTAAAGAAGTAGTTATTCCCGAACCTATTATTGAACCTGCATTTGAACCAATTAAAGCGTTGCCCGAAGAAGTGGCAACAATCAGTGTTGCAACAAAACAAAAACCTTATGACAATTATGCTTTAACTTCTATTTCTAATGCAAATAGTGAAACAATTTTTGAGTTTCAAAACCGCAATACCATAAAGCAACAAATTCAATCTTTAGTGGACACAGAAGCTCCCATAAGCAAGAGTTTATTGTATAAAAAAGTATTGCAAGCATGGAATACCAGTCGTGCAGGGGCAAGATTAGACAAGCATTTAGAAGGAATTATCAAAGAGATGAATATTGTGCAGACAATTCACCATCAACCATTTTATTGGAGCAACAACACGACATTAGACTACTACCGCAGCAACGACATAGAAAAACGAATTATGGAGGACATTGCCCCCGAAGAGGTTTTAGTTGCTTTACAGGAAGTAGTAACTAACAATTTGAGTATAGAGGAAGCTGAACTACTTCGTTACTTGGCTCGGACTTTTGGTTTCGCCAAAGTAGGCAAACAGATTGACACCATATTGCGTTACGTTATTGACACAGCAGTGCAACAAGGTAAAGTGAAAAGAGAAAACGACAGAATAAAATTAGCCGACAAATGAACGACCACACTGGACGACTGGAAAGAAAAACGACCGATAACAAGGGCTTAGCAAAAGTGGCGGTTCAGTGGTTAATTGAACATTTGTGCTTCGTATCAAGTGCAGTGCTGGCAG
>Ga0172375_10013402_pt1 | contig 10165 bp, 9 predicted proteins | sample LakKiv1m_FD_114537 | JGI IMG/M metagenome (GOLD analysis project Ga0172375, IMG submission 114537) | Freshwater microbial communities from Kabuno Bay, South-Kivu, Congo - kab_092012_11.1m | ecosystem: Environmental > Aquatic > Freshwater > Lake | place: Democratic Republic of the Congo...
GCAGCAGAGATGTCTTTCCCGTTTGCCGGGCGCCGGTGACCAGCACGGCCGGGAACTGCTCCGCCATGCGTCGGATCAAGATCTCAGAATTCCTGTCTATCCACATGCAGATAATATGCAACCGAAATGCAAATCATGCAACACATTTTCCCGATCGTTCGAGGTCAAATCTCTGGGGCTCTGTTAAAAGGATGCGATAAGAAACCGGAAAACCGGGAGCTGTCCCTCCTTTTCCCGTCAGCAGCACTCCTTCTTCATGAAAAACGGTAATTCCATTGCCGCATTCATGTTGTCACTTTGAATTAGAAAATGGGGACTGATTCCTTTTTTCGCTTCGAAAAATGGTATCTGTCCCCATTTTCCCCCAGCCTCCCAAAAGATCGGCCAGAAAGGTGGGTCTTCCCCCGGCAAAAACGCTAATTTTTGAGACCTGAACCCCAAAGTTGCCTGACCCCCGGAGTTGTTCTGCCGTGAAAATGGCATCAGCGGACTGCAGCGCGCATGACTTTATCCATTGCCCGAACCACATCCTCCATGTCATCCGTCGAAAGCGTCGGATGCACCATGAACATCAGGCTGGTTTCGCCAAGCTGTCTGGCAACGGGCAGTCGTTTCTTGGGCCGCAACGAATCCTGATCAAAAGCCTTTTCCAGATAAATTTCGCTGCAACTTCCCGAGCCGCAGGGAATGCCTTCCGCCACGAGTGCACTCATGATTCTATCCCTGGACCAACCCGCTTTCAGGGCTTCCGGTTCGACAAAGACATAGTATTTGTAGTAAGCATGCTCGATTTCCGGCGGCGGAAGAGTCAGGCGCAAACCGGAAATTTGTGAAAAACCATCCGTCAGGACGGCCGCGTTTCTCCTCCGCAAAGCCAACCACTGCGGAAGCTTCCGAAGCTGTACCCGGCCGATCGCCGCCTGAATCTCCGTCATCCGCCAGTTCGTCCCGAAGGATTCATGCAGCCAGCGAAACCCCGGTGTATCTTCCCTGTGATATACGGCGTCAAAACTTTTCCCGTGATCCTTATAGGACCAGATTTTACCCCAGATATCATGCCTGTTTGTAGTGACCAGCCCCCCTTCGCCACCGGTGGTAATAATCTTGTCCTGGCAAAAGGAAAATGCCGCAACATCGCCAATCGACCCGACCTGCCGCCCCTTATACGTCGCTCCATTGGCCTGGGCGCAGTCCTCGACGACCCACAGATCCTTGTCACGAGCCAAATTCATGATCGGGTCCATGTCGCAAGGCCACCCCGCCAAGTGAACGACGATGATCCCTTTGGTCTTGGGAGTCAAAGCAGCGGCTATGGTTTCAGCGGTAATATTCTGGCTGACCGGATCCACATCCGCCATCACCGGCCTCCCCCCCCGCATGATGATGCAACTGGCGGAGGCGATAAAGGTTCGGCTGGTCGCAACCACTTCATCGCCAGACGCAATCCCCAGAGCAACCAGCGCAGCCTCCAATGCTACAGAACCATTCATCAGTGCAACGGCGTGGTTCGTACCCACAAACGCCGCATACTCTTCTTCGAACTTCCGCCCTTCCTGACCTGTCCAGTAATTCACCTGCCCGGACTGAAGGACCTGCATCGCAGACGCCACCTCATCATCATCGTAATGAGGCCAGGCAGAAAATGGGTGCTTCCTGATAAGACGACTGCCATTAAGGGTAAGACTGTTGATGGACATCGGAGCCGTCCTTAGGTTAGTGCCTCTGATAAAAAAGCGCAAGCATCATTCAATGATGCCACTTCAATACAATCATCTGGTGTAGGGACATTATAATGCATGGACCCGATCCGGCGGACCCGAATGGATGGCATCCATCCAAGTCTGATGGGTGCGATGAAATCTTTCAGCGGATTATCTGCGATATATACACAGCACCCAGGCAAACAACCCTTCCGAGCAGATTCAAATGCCTGTGGGTGAGGCTTCCAATACTCGCGACCCCAATCATCTGTCATAATGATGGTCTCCACGAGCTTTTCTAGATCCAGTGCATGAACCTTAGCCCATTGAGAAGCAGAATAACCGTCAGAGATGACGGCCAGTTCAGTTGATGCGTACTTCTGTAAAAAAGACAAGGCATCCGGCAAGAGATGGATATCCGGGTCATGGGTTCGATAAACCTCAACCATCTTGGCGATCAGCCCGTTATCACCATAGTTTATATCTCGTAGGACTTGGTTGAATATATCGCCGCGCCTTCCCTTTAAGAAATAATTCCAGGCTGTTTCAAAAAAACCTGTTTCTCCGTACTTCGACTGCAACCAGTCGCCAACGGCCCTGAAACCACTGAAAGCATAGTCGCGTTCAAGATACAGCGTATCGTCAATGTCCAGAACAATCCTTATCAAAACTCGGTTCTCCATGCGTATACACCGCGGCGTCGTATCGCAGCATCCGAAGTCCATCTGTCCAATTATCATGATAATCCGGCGTATCGTCAATTAAATCCTGCAAAATCCACTTGGCAAAAGTACCTCCGGCCGTGTCGCATATTGGATAGCCGCCGCCGAAACGGGCATTTATTTCAAACACCCGTACGCTGCCATCTTTTTCTTTAAAGCCTTGAAAACAGATGCATCCCCAAATGTCGAAGATGCTTGAAAACTGATGGGCAATTGTCGTGAAGTCCTGTACACGTTCCGTCTGTGCGAAACAGACCTCGCCATCTCTGACAAATTTCCTAAAATGCGGCACACAGGAAACACAGGCGCCCCGCCTATCATAAAAACAGTTCACGGTGTACTCTCGGCCCGTACAAATTTCCTGAAGCAGGTAATCATCCCTGCCCTTGATTTTGGCTTGCAGTTCTCCAAGAGAAGAAACTATCTCGATCCCCTTGCTGCACGAACCGCTCTTCGGTTTCATTATCAAAGGAAAACGAATATTTAGAGAGTGTTTATCATTTATCAGGCCATCATAATCCCAAGTTTGTGGTACTTGAATTCCATGACTGCCCAAAAGCCGGGCGGTTAATTCTTTGTCCCTCGCTACACGGACGAATTCATCCGATCCGATGTGCAGTTGGATTCCAGCATCCGCAAACAATGATTTATTTTCAACGTAAACCAAAAGCTCTGTATCAATCGTGGGAATAATCAGATTGATATCATATTGATCGCAGATCTCCATTACCTGATTGACATAGCGATCAGATGTGCATCGGTCGACTTTCACCGCGTGGTCTGCTACCTGACATGCCGGACTCCATTCCGGGTCCATATCGATGGCCACAAATTTTGCTTCAATTCCCAAATTTTGCGCGGTTTTTCTAAAACATTGAATGAGTTCGACCCGTCGGCCAGCCGATGAAAAAAGTAGACTAATCATGTAGTGAACCGTCGTTAAAAAATTTGGGCATAGTCGCATGACCAGCCGCGCTAATTCCTTCTCGTTTCAAGATCTTCCAAATTGTCATGCCGATAATTTTGATGTCCAGCCACAACGATCGATTATCTACGTACCAAACATCCAGCTTGAATTTTTCTTCCCAGGTGATGGCATTGCGCCCGTTGACCTGTGCCCAGCCGGTGATGCCTGGCATCACTTCATGACGACGCGCCTGCTCGGGGATATAACGATCTAAATATTCCATCAATAAAGGCCTGGGTCCAACCAAGCTCATATCGCCCTTGATTACATTCAACAGTTCTGGTAACTCGTCCAGACTCGTGCCGCGAAGAAACCGACCGAATAGCGTCAATCGCTCAGCATCTGACAGCAGGTTACCCTGCTTGTCGCGGGCCTCGGTCATGGTGCGAAACTTGAGCATTGAAAATGGCCGCCCACATAACCCCGGTCGTTCCTGACTAAATAGAACAGGTTTTCCTAATAAAATCAAAATAAATGCAGAAATTATTAAACCGCATGGTGAGAAAATGATGATGGCAGGTATTGTCAAGCTCAGATCGAAAATTCGTTTGATTACTGGCATTGCAGCATACCTTTATGATCATGAAACCCATCTTCAGAATTTTATTTCTTTCCACAATTCGGGTACTTCAAAATCCAAATATCTTGAGATTTCCTCAAAGAAGCCCGCAACTGTTCTGCCATCCTTGATTACCGTAATATCGTTGTATTGTATGTTCAGTTTGTCCATTAGGTATTTCAGATAGCGGATCTTCCGCGGGTCAAGTCCCATAAGCCTAACTGCTACAATATCGGCTGCCAGTAAATCGTCGCATGCAATCAGGGTATTTGCAAACTTCGACGTCGGGCAAAAAGGCCCCTGACCTTCGCCCGCGATTATTCCGTCAATTACCGTAAAATATTTTCTTTCCTTTTTTATAAGCGCCTGATATATATCCACTACCATCCTCCAGATGGTGTCGTTACCAGGCCAAGCCCCTCGGTGTTTAACCTTTGCCTTTTGGCTCGCTTCATAGCAGCTTTTATCCGGATATCCATCACCGTCAATTTCTGGGTATCCCTCTCTCCAGTGGACCAGCTGATTCTTGTCTGTTATGGAACCGACCAACCCTTTGAGATTCAGGGTCGCACCTATTTTCTGGTGGATTTTAAGCTTAGGAATAGAAATATAGACATCCGCATTATATAGGCTGCCAGAATAAGTATAAAGCTGAATATCCTTAGTATGGGCAGCAATAGTGTCATCCCTCTCGTCGAATACTCCCCGGAAAAGGGTCGAGTCGATATTGTAAAGAAGGGATTCACTTCCCAAGTTGACCTGGAAATTTCCCATGGGATCTCCCGCTTGGGTAACCATTTTATTTTTTTTACCGTAGTTCTCGAGATTATCGCAAACCAACGGTCTCAGATCATATATCCTGCAAGGAACATCATATTTGTTTTCCAGTTTCCTGATGCCTGTAAATTCCATAAGCTCTTCAAAATCCGCATCGATTGACGGATTATCGGCGATAATGATCTCACCCTTCCCTTGAAGAGCACCTACCACGTTATCCGCTACCACTTCGATAACTGAAGGATGGGTTATAACGGAATACAGATAATCCCTGTGAGGGCATGATTCTCGCCATCTTGACGCCACCCAATTGGGCTTTATAAATACTTTGTCTCCCGGTTTAACTATCCCTCCAAGTGGGTTCTCGGCGGTCAGTCCAAGCGCCTAAAACAATTACCTAAGTGCTTTTTCTACCGATTAAAGCCTATAGCTGTCTTCGCCGCCAATGACAACGCTTCTTTTCTCCCAAATCATATTTCTGTATCTCCTTCGACATCCAGAATGTCCAAAAATTGCTCTAGCGCATATATCATCCATTTCTGGTCGCCGCTCATATTATCTGAGCAATGCGCCAAAAAATCGTTCCTCACAGGACCGCACCAGTCTTTCATCCATTCGTTCATTGGTCTGGGCATAGGAGTTTTGGGAAGCTGCTCAAAACCAGGATACAACTTTGAGAATGCTTCCCTAATCAGATATTTTGTGTTTCCGCTTCTGATCCTGGTGTAGTCCATTGGAGCATTCATGTAAGTTTTTGAAAACGGACCAACAAATTTTATTCCGCAAGAATCGCAGGCATTGTTATAGGTGCCTAATGCTTCCTGTCGGAAATATTTATTAATAAAATCATGCGCGTCTATACGGCCGTCCTTTTCAAATTCCCTAAACGGATCGAGAATAAGCGCATAGTTTTTCAAGACTTTATACGGCATAACATACGAATATCTATCTACGAATTCCCCGAACAGCCAGTCTTTTGACAACAAGCCGTCCATGCCACCATATATGATATCTGCGTTTTCGCCGAAAATTAGTTTTCTAAAACCGCTTTTTCTTGCTCTTAAAGCTGCCTTGTATATTTGCACCTCTATCGAATGGATAGGTGCGCCTTTGTGCCGCATGAGCAATGAGGAATACTCCTTCATGTCCTCCCAACAGACTTCGATAACCTCGTGCTTCAGGCCGTTAATCTTAGCAAATCTCGCAGCAGCAGCTGTCTCGTCTATCAGTTGTATGCCCGGCGCTATACACTTAAAAGTATATGCAGTAGAATTTTGTGGCATAAATTTCGCTAAAACAGCTGAATCTATTCCCCCACTAAGTGCCAAAGCTGCAGCGCCATCCGCCGTTGCTTCGTTTACTTGCAGTCTCAACGTATCGATCAATTCGTCGCTGCTACTTACAGGGATTCGGTCAAAGGCCAGATTGACAATGTTGGGTTTTTTTTTCTTGCTGAACGAGACATTTTCATTATGAACGGCCCTGAACATAAGAAATGAACTGGCGCAGAATATTTTGTCTATTTCTACCATAAATTTCTCCTGCATCAGAGGTAGTCAATACCACCAGTAAACTGGTGGCATGAGGTTCCACCACAAGTGGCGGTCTGAAAACCCACAGGAGTATTGGAGCCCAAGTGGCAACGGCAAGCAACAGCCGACGAAAATCGTTTTTGGACCGCATGCTCGATCTTCGCCCACCGATCTCGCATTTTGAGCGCACCGGCGGAAAGATCTGTCATTGGATTCCCCGATCACTAGAAGCCTTTTTATGACCGCACCTCCAATATCGTATATGACCAAAACTGCGAAATTATCGATACTAATCAATGGCATAGCCATTGTTCATACCACTGGCATGCCAGTGGTTTATTCCCTTAAATTAGATCCGCTCATTTCTGAGCTTAATAAGTGTTTCGTTAAGGAGAGTGGACGACGTACCTTTCGTGTAAGGGAAATAGACTATTTTGATACCATTTTCGTTAAATTCTTTTTCATAGTTCTGCCATTTCGGTGTTGCATACCAATCATCTCCTACAAATAGAATATCAGCCTTAAGCTTTTTACACATTAAAAGCTTATCCATGTCTTCCTGCGCAACAACAGCATCTACATATTTAATATTACTAACTATTTCAATTCGCTCCACAAAAGGAATGACCGGTTTTTTATTTTTGTACCCCGCTTGTTCATCAGTGGTCACTCCAACAATTAATCGATCGCACATACCTTTGGCATTTTTGAATAAATTTAAGTGTCCAATATGGAACAAATCATATACTCCCGCGGTATACCCGATAATCATTCTATTCTCCTTTCTCTTTATGCCCCATTAGAAATGCAATGCCAATGTCGATCTGCCTCTGTTGATGTCCAGTTTAACTAATTGCATAACCAAGGGCTTTCCTCATTGAATAGGTTTTAGATGAACCGGCACACGCTGTTCCTCTGGCGGAAATTTCATATATTCACCATATCGAACAGTCAAATATGTATCGGTGTCAGTTATCGCACGCAGTGTTAATCCCTCAAATTGAATATCTTTGTAATTACCAAGTATTTTTTGCGGTAACCGCTGGTTTATTGCCTCATAACCCATGTTGAACGCATTGACGTATCTTGTTTCGTTTCTATTTCCCCATTGAATCACTCTGTCATAGGCTCTATTCTTACTTCTACTTGCGAAAACCATTCCGAGACATTGCGTCACAAAAGACAGGATTTTCCCGCCAAAAGAATATTTTTTATAATTTGGATTTTTCTTAATCATACCTTGCAACATCAAAATTACCAATTTCTTACAGAGATAATGAATCTTGCCGTCTGGGACATTATCAAAGGTGAAAATATCAAGCATTAAGGGAGGATCTTTCTCCAAATGATTACTGTTTTTGAGCCTATAAATCCAGAGATCTTTTTCTATGTAAAATCCTTCTTTGGGTTCGCTCATTATTTTTATGAGCCTTTCATAGTCGCTTCGAGGAAGCGCTATGTCGACATCGTCATCCCATGGGATAAACCCTTTGTGTCGGACTGCGCCTAGTAGCGTCCCTGCAACAAGGGAATACTCTATGTTGTTATCTCTGCATATCTTGTCGACATAGGACAAATATTCAAGCATTATTCCTTTATTGATCTTTAGTTGAGGATAACTGATATCAAGCTCATCATTGTTCAATCCAACAACCCCTTGGAAAGCCTTGACATGACTAATTCAAAACTTTGTACTCCTTGATCGAATGACAAACAATTGAGGTAATAACAATGACCCCGTTCACCCATCTTCCGTCGTTCACTCTCTGGCATTTCGTACATGGTTCTAATCGCGTTCATCATTTCTTCCGGGTCATCCGGCGAACACAACAAACCTGCTCCCGCTTTTTGAACAAGCTCTGCTGCATCCCCGCGCATGGCTACGATAATTGGCTTTCCCACATAGAGATACGCTTGGGTTTTCGATGGAATGGTAATCCGAAAGAGGGGGTCATCTTTTAAGTGAACAAGCAGCGCATCGGCCATTTTGTAAATTTCCCCCATCTTTTCCATCGGCCGTGGTTGCAGAAAAGTAACGTTTCTCAGTGCCATTTCCTCCGTTCGCTTTTGAAGACGCTGGCGGTCTACACCTCCACCGATAAGTAAAAATTGAACATCCAATCCCATTTCTCTGGACAGGCTTGCACAATCTAACAGAACGTCAAGCCCTTGGGCGAGTCCAATTGAACCGGCAAATAAAATAACGAATTTCCCATCGGACTTTGGGAGTTCTACCGAATTAACCGATTCCATATTAGCCGAGATGCTAGCCTCCTCACACCAGTTGTAAATTACTTTTATTTTCTTCGGAGAAACACCTCGCGCCTCCAAGGTCCGTCTAAATCCTGGTGACAATACGGTTAAGAAATCTGCCTTTCGATAAATCCAGCCGCAGATAGCATTGAGAAGACATAATACAGCCTTACTCCTGATCATTTTGGACATAGCCACAGATTCCGGCCAGAGATCCTGGATATCAATAATAACCTTGGCCCCGAATAGAAAGCGCAATAGGAAGGCTGGTGGTCCCAGCGTAACGAGATTGTAAACGTAGACGAGATCTGGTTTTTTAACTAACCAAGGCCCCAGAAGGCAGCAGGAGAGAGAAAAACTGAGGTACGTTATTATACGGTGAAATGCTGACTTATCGTGGCTAGGAAAGTGAATCATTCGATGGACTGTAATACCGTCCATCACTTCCTTTTTGTATGGTCGCACATGATATCCTTGATAATACTTACCACCTGGATAGTTTGGAAAACCCGTTATGACTTCAACCTCATGCCCCCTCTCCTGAAGGGCTTTGGCAAAAGTCAAACCCTTGAAAGCGGGTAAGGGCTGAAACCCTTGTTTGAGAAAAAGAATCCGCATTAATTACAATTTGCGCCAGACTATCCGATTGACGTAATCCGTATAGCTTAGGATGATCCGGGTGACTTTCTCCGAGACATTGGGAACATCATAATCCCGAACCAAGCGGAGGAAGCGCTTATGACCCCGAGATTGGCTTTCCAGTATGCCAAGTCCTTCCCGTACCCGCGCCAAATTCAAACCAACCATCATTACGGCGCCTTCCTCCATCCCCTCCGGTCGTTCATGGGCCTGGCGGATATTGAGGGCGGGGAAATTCAGGATGGAGGATTCTTCCGTAATCGTGCCGCTGTCCGAGAGAACGGCTTGGGCGTTCATCTGGAGATTCACATAATCGCTCAGCCCGAAAGGCTTGTGCAGTTCCACGAGCTTCGGCAGTTCAATCCCATCTTCCTCAATACGTCTTCTTGTGCGGGGGTGGGTCGTCATGATGACACGCTTACCGTAAGAGGCAACCAATCCCTGCAATACTTCGGCAAGCCCATAGAAATTGCCTTCATCATCAAGATTCTCTTCCCGGTGACAGCTCAGCACAAAATAATCCAAGGGATTCAAACGCAATGTTTCCAGCACGGCGGATCGTTCGATCTTCGGCATGTAGTGGTGCAGCACCTCGAACATCGGGCTGCCCGTCTTGATCACGCGATCCGGCGGCAACCCCTCGCGCAGGAGATACTCACGGCCGATAGAACTGTAAGGCATGTTGATGTCGCTCATGTGGTCCACGATTTTGCGGTTGATCTCTTCCGGTACGCGCTGATCGAAGCAGCGGTTTCCCGCCTCCATGTGAAATACGGGGATCTTCCGCCTTTTCGCCGGGTAGGCCGCGAGACAACTGTTCGTATCTCCGAGAATCAGGACCGCATCAGGCTTTTCAGTGACCAGAACCTCGTCCACCTTCGCGATGACAAGGCCTACAGTCTCCGCCGAGGTCTTACCTGCAGCCTCCAGAAAGTGGTCAGGCACCCGCATCTCCAGATCATCGAAAAACACCTGGTTCAATTCATAGTCGTAATTCTGGCCTGTATGGACGAGGA
>Ga0172375_10013404_pt1 | contig 10164 bp, 9 predicted proteins | sample LakKiv1m_FD_114537 | JGI IMG/M metagenome (GOLD analysis project Ga0172375, IMG submission 114537) | Freshwater microbial communities from Kabuno Bay, South-Kivu, Congo - kab_092012_11.1m | ecosystem: Environmental > Aquatic > Freshwater > Lake | place: Democratic Republic of the Congo...
ATCTGGAAAAACAATACTGAATATATCCCTAACTACAATCCTTGTTTGCTAAAGTAAAACATACTTTTGTTTTTGTTCTTTGAAATACCCTCTCTTCTACTCTTGTTTTTTAACACAGTACCTTGTTAGTTGCGTTTTGGATTAAATATTTCATTAAACTCATAAAATTCCAAACTCCATTTAAGATGGAAATGATCAGGTTGATCCGAATGACATTTTACACAAAGACATTTAAGATTTTCACCTCTATCATCAGATTTCAATCCGTTAATGTGGTGAATATTTAAAAACTTTTTATGGCTTATTAGATTAACTCCACAACTTTGGCATTTCCAATTATTAAATGATTTTATTTTATCGTATAAACTCATTGACTCACGATTATAAAGATCTGGAGGAGCTGTTGTATCAGTATATTTTGGTTTTACTGAAAACTTAGTCTTATAATTATCAAAAAATTCCTTTAGACTGAACATTGAATATATAGATGTATAATGTGTATGATCAGAATAACCTTTGTATGACAATCTTAATAAACAATTTTTGCAAACTCGCATCTCCTTAATTACATTTTTCTCTATATATTCATTGCTTGCGACATTAACAACATTCACAAGAAATTTGCCATCGGTTCTTGTTGAAACAACATATCTATCAAATCGTTTATTTCTGATGTAAGTGTCAATTGTAGAACAATTGCAAATATGAAATTTATATTCCCCTTGACCGTAACGTGGATTCATTCGTTGATCTCGAATATAAACAAGAACTTTCTGATCCTTATATTCAAATGTTCCGTCTTTGCAAAAAGTTATTTCTTCAACATCAACAAGAATTCCTTCCAAACTATTTAGTTTTTCGAGAAGGTCAGCAGTATCTAATGAATGCCAAGAGATAACTGAAATATCTATAAGTTCTGCATTCATCTGATTGCGAACTTTATTTAATAAATCAGCTTGTTTGAAATCTGGTAATCTCATTCATTACCATCGCTTATAATCTTAACAATGCGTTTTTCTGAATTTGTTTTTACTCTGAATTCAACACGACGAGATTTGTCTTTATCTTCAATTCCATCTGTCATTATAAGTTTGCTAGATGACAATCCATTAGCTGTTAAGTAATTTTTTAACCATTCGTTTTGATTTGAAACTTGGGATAAATTCATAACGTATTCTAAGACACTTCTAGTTCTATCTTGAGATAACTTCATATTTAAAAAATATGCGATGTCTGGGCTTACATCGACTTGCCATTCGCTTGATGTGTGTCCTTCAATTCTAATTTCTTCAATATCATTTTTATATTTTTCATTTGTTAGTATTGATAGATAACGTGGGAAAAAATCATTAAGTATTGATTTAAATTTATCTTGTAGTTGATATGAACCTTTTTGAAATAAAACATCAGGTGCTTCAAATCTAACAGATAAAGACTGTCTATCTATTATTGCATTCCATTCATCTAAATCATTTTTAAATTCGTTAAAGAGATCATTATAAAGATCATTTTGCAATCGATTATATGTTATTGCAATTTCTTTTATTGTATCACGCTCTTTTACAACGTTTATCATATATGCTATAGATATAAATAAAAATACCATCATAAGCCCAGACATCATATCAGAAATAGATATCCAGTGTTCGCCATTTTCCTTTTTTGAATGAAATATTTTCAAAATTATTTCCTACCATCTAATGACTGAATAATTTCCTTTAATTTATTTGTGATAGGTGTATAATCTTGCGCGAACTTATTGGAAAGTGAGCCCAATTGGCTTGCCAAGGAATTTAGTGATTTTGTCAATTCTTCTTGTAATGCTTTGTCAAGTTCCGAAACTTGCTTTGCTATCCTTTCTGCATTCTGTTTCATAAACGAATCTATTTGTGAATTCATATTGCTCAGAATTTTAGTAACGTTATCAGAAAGATTTTTACTAGTTTCAGTTATTAGCTGGACTTGCTGATTTGAACTATCTTTTTGACGCTTGGTTATATTATTCAATTCTTCGGTTGCAAGATTTACTCGATCTGAAAAATCTTTAGTGAGTTTTTTAATATTTTCTTCAATTATTGGGAACGCATTTTTAGCACTTTTAGAAACGGCATCAATAGTTTCAATTTCGTATGTAAAAATTGTAATTAGACTTTTTAAATCTTCTCCAGTCTTAGCTATTTTTGAAAATTCACCTTGAATATTTGTAATAGATTTCTCTGTCTTGTCAATTCCTTCAATACTCTTTTCGAATTGTTTAATCATTAACTCAATTTGTTCTTTATAGTTTTCTTGCCAAATCAGAATTTTTCCAACAGCATCGTTTAGTTGCTTAAAATTTTCGCCAAACTGTTCGTTAATTTTTGTGTTAAAATCTCTCATCACTTGAGTTAGCGCATCAATTAAAGCTTTGCTATTATTTTCTGCCATTGTTTTTGCAAATTCACGGAATTCTTTAATCAGATCATCTTGTTTATCGGAAATAAGTGTTCGTAATTTTTGAATTTGAGTGAGTAATGTTGTGTCGCCTTCACCACATAAAGCTCGTTCAATTTTGCGCAGTTGTTCAGTTTCTCTTTTTGAAATTTCCATTTGATTAGCATTAATTTCATTAAGTATTCTTATCATAGATTCGATGGCAGAATCATCTGAAGTCTCTTCGATTTTAATTCCATATATGGCGGGGAAAACTTTTATTAATACGCCAGCAATCATTCCAGCAATGGAAGTAAGAAAGGCAATTTTCAAACCCTCTAATAATTTTGGTACACTACCGTAAATATCGGTAACTTGAAATGTAATAAGTCCAAGGAAAATCCCTATAAAAGTACCTAAGATTCCAAAGGTAACGACTAAACTTGATAAGTTGGATACACTTTGTTTTTTCCTTAGTAAAAAAGGACTGAGTAAAATCAAGATCGAGAGAATGATACTAATCGTATTCTGTTGAACCATTTTCGCCTCTTAAATTATGAAGCAACTAACGGCGTGGTTTTTAAGCCGCCGCCCAACACAACTATGCAGCTTTGAAAAACTATGCCGATGATTATTTATTAATTCATTTTGCTAACTAAATTCAAAAGGCAACTTAGTATTGCCAACCTAATTTTATTTTACCTCAACCGACCGCATCGAAGAGGCGGTCGGCTTGAAGAACTTGTTATAAGGCATTATTAATTATTTGTTCATTGCTTCTCTTCGTTTGACTTCAAGAGTAATATCATTAAACAATTTTTGATAAACTTGTTCATCATAAATTTGCTTGATATTATTCTTGCCACCGCTACCAGAATAATTTGTCTCTTGAATATTTAAACGAAGTTCTTGAGAACTATCATTTAATTTATTAACCGTTGCGCTAACTTCAACAACAGTGTTTTTATCAGTTACTTTACCAAGAAAAAGTGCTTGAGCAAATTGAGAACCACCAGACGTTTCCCGGTCAACATTAGCAACGATTAAACCACTATTCATATCTGTATTTTTAATTACATAACCTTGGTCTTGAAGAATTGTCATCGTAGCGCGGAAAACGTTATCATATGTGCCATCAATCATCTTTGTTGTCAACTGTCTAATTTGCATCTGTGTCAATTGTGGACCAGCTGCACAACCAAATAATATTACTGATAATAAAACAAATAGGAACAATTTTGTAACAGATTTTTTCATTTTTCACCTCTATATTTTTTAGAATGATGCTGCGATGATACTGTAATCCTTGACTACATCTTTATCATCAAAAATTATAATTAAATCAAAAGACTTTGTTGTTGCGGAAGAAACTGCACGGCTTCCACCCCAAAAAATAAAACCACCTCCATCAGAGCCATATGCACTCTCGTATGACATTCTGTTATAATTCCATACTTCGTCATTTGAGCGGTTTTTAGTTACAATATTTGGCGAACCAAATATTTGCAGAATTTCTGCTTGGGTTGTAACTCCTTTTTTAATCTCCATCTTCACTTTTCCAGAAGTAAGATTGGTGTTGCTCATTTCCTTAACACCAGAAGTTGCACAACCAAAAAAGAGAACAGAAACAATACAAAGAGAGATGAACCCGGAGAATATTTTTTTCATATTTAACCTCATTGATTAATGTTTGCCTTATAACGGCGGCGGCGCGTAACCCGCGCACGGGGTTTGCGCGGTGTTGACGCGTTAGTTACCCATGCGAGCGAAGCGGACATTGAAAAGAGTAGCAGAATAAACAACTAATTAAACATTGAAAAATTACGAGGCGACAATTGAAAGCAATAAAGACAGCCGTAACAAAATATCGGTTGACAGAGGTTGAGAGATTAGACCCAATCGAAATAATTGTTGAAAATTATAAAATAGGGCAGGGCAAAATAATAATTACATGTTGGGATAAATCATGGGTCTATTCATGGTTTGGTATGGGTGAAAATAATTTGGAAACATTTTTCCAGCAATGTGATAATTGTTACTTAGCAGGAAAATTATCGTCCTCAAAACAATATGAAATTGATTGGGATAAGATTGGGGAAGATTGTATAAATGCAGGATTCGATGAGGTTCCAGAAGGTGATGGCTATTCCAAAGAGTCAACCGATATTTTGACAAAACTTTATGGCGAAGATTGGCAAATTGGTGGATTACCCCAAAAAGTAACATCTGAATACGATTATTTATTAAGAGTTATTAAAGCAACTAAGGAAGGTTTGAGAATATTAGCCGAGTAATTTTTATTACGCGCCGCCGCCGTTACCCACGGCGAGCGCAGCGAGCTGTGGGTAACGCCGTTGTGCATAAGCCGCAGCCCAGAACAAGAATTTAGCTTAGAACACAACTGCCAATAATTTTAAAATAAATTTGTTTAATAGAACAACCTGGAACAAGATAGCCGATACGGAACGACTACCTTGAAATTTATACAAATGCCGAAGGCGAAAACGCTGTCGGCTTGATGCACTTGTTATACCACTTTTTAATTTGATTCTCTTAGTTCTAAAATTTTTTTCAGCAAAGGAAATACGATAAAGATGATTGTTCCTACCACAAAGTATAAAGACATACTAATGTGACGATATAATTGCAATTGTATAAAATCTTGTTCTGTATAAAATGAAGTAATGAAACCACTACCACCTAAAAGGATAGGAAAACTAATACAAAGCGGGATTATGAATTTTAATAAATCGAATAATTCTTGATATTCATCTTTCAAATTGGAACGCTTTTTTAGAAAAACATTCTGAATTATTAGTGCAAAAATGACTACTAAACAAAAAGAAAATTCGTAGGCAAACCTCATTGCACTTGAAAATATAATTTGAGATATCAAACAAATAATTATGCTAATAAATAATCCTTTTTTAAATATTATGGTTCCTTTATATGACCTTTTATTCATTAAGATAAGTTTCATAAAAACGTAATTTGCTATCAAAAACAGAATGCATATTATAAGTACTAGCTTCACACTCGGTTCATAATTATAAATACCAAATGATTTGTACCACGTCATTAATTTTGTTGCTCCCCTCGAATTATAAGAATAGATATTGAATAACTGACTGAAAAGAATTCCTAATGATAAGTAAAGGGATATTCCAAAATCATCTTTATTGAAAACCGCTTTTATTTTATTTAAAAAAGATTTCGATATTGAAAGAAAATATCCAGATAATAATCCGATATGTTCTTGAACTACTTTGTAATAATATTTAATCTTTAGTATAACCAAAGCAATACTACTATCTCATCATTTCAATTTTATTTCTTAATTAAATACAGTAAAAAATAATGTCTTAACTACAATACCTTCTATTGAACAATCAACTTTATAAGAATCAGGAACTAAATTTTGAATGGGGATATGCATATAAATGTTACTTTGCTCTGGTATATAAGTATTATTTTCATTGACTAATTTATTAGCAGAAATTGAGTAAACTTTTATATTCGCCAATTTTCCTTTATAACCTATAATCACTACTTCCGGAACTTCAGTTTTACTAAAAGAATCTCTTTTTTGTGGAAATGAACCGCCTTTAGTTTCTGTAAAAGATGAAACATAAAAATCATCGGATGATTGAATATAAGTTCCAGATTGTGTTGGATTACCTAAAATCCAGAAGTGTTTATTAAATGTTTGAGAAGATTCACTAAATTTTATATCGACAGTATATTCTCCTTGTGAAAGATTAATTTTAGATAAATAAACCCAACGAACCCAGGTTGGTTTTACATATTCATTTTCTGAATAAACTATATTACCATTTGCATCTAGTATCTTCAGGTTATAATATTCTCCGTCACGTTTTGGAAAAATATAAATTAATCCTTCCCCTTGTTCAAAGGAATTCGCTCCTAAACCAATGAATTTGTTTTCATCTTTTATAAAATCTTTGGCAAAGAATATTTCACCATATTGTTCTCGTGCAGTTTGATATGGACTTGAACATCCTTCAAACAGTTGGACAGACAAAATAAATAAGAAAAAAAGGGCAAAATATTTTTTCATATTATCACCTTTATATTATAATTAGATGTAATTTCATATTAGTGGTATAACGGCGTTGTGCCTAAGCCGAAGCCCATAGCAACAATGCTACATTTATTAAATAACTTTTTATTTAGAACAAACTATCATTTGCAACTACACTATACAGCTAAGGCAAAACGGTACTACAAACTTTTAATTTGCTCAAAAGCCAAGTGCGAAAACGCTTTCGGCTTGAGGCACTTGTTATGCCTTATTTTAAATATTCTAATATGATTTTTTTCTTTTCAGTTTCAATTTTAGCATATACCTCTTCGATGGTAGTGCCTTTTTTCTTAAGATAAGAGTTTCTCTTTTTTTCGATAGCCTCTACGCTTGAAATTAATTGCTTTTGAACAGGAATGGGTGGGATAGGTATTTTGATTTTTTTAAGATATTTCATATGTCTCATATACTTTGAAGCATTTTCAATCTCCAATATTTGACATATATAATAAAAAGCTTTTGGAAGAATTTCGTTTGGATCAACTTTTAATAGTTGCAATCCATCAGCTCCTCTTACAAAAGGGAAATCAATATATTTAAATATCGTTGTATGGTCACCAAATACAATTAAAGGAATATCGTCTATTGGTGATACATCAGCATCGGTATAGCCGGAGATGAATTCTTTACCTTGAGTTATTACAGGTAATTTCCCTTTATCCTTGATTAAGGATTCTAATATTTTTTCAGTAGAACCTTTTATAGGTTTTAATAAACGGCTTATGCGTTTCGATGGGAACTGAGACTCTATTACTTGTTTGTCTACATCAAGACTAATGACCTTTTCAAAATTAATGTGGGAAAAATCTAAGCAATCAGATAGTTGAACTCTATTAATAATACTTTCTAAACTTTTATCACAATCGTCTATTATTTTACCATCAAAAGCATTTAAGATGTATGAGTTTATTTTTGACTTATCACCTAAGTCTCTTTCATTATACAATTTAGTTATGTAATTATCTGTTAGTTCTTCCTTTATCATTACAACTTCTTCGAATCCACGCCTTTTACTAAATTCATAGCCCAAAATATCTTTTTGTGATTTGACCGAAGAATCCCATTTAATAATTAGCGTTTCTTGTTCTTTAGTCAACATAAAGAAATAGAATTTTTCCATTTCTATTGGCAATATATTATCAAAAAATAATTTGGCAATTTGTTTTTCTTGTTCTTTGGCTTTTAATTTTGTAAAAGATGGTTTTGTTATAAAAGTATTATAAGTGCTAGAGTTAATAAACCACTCCCAATACTCTTGATACATTTCACTTTCAATAATTTGCTTATTAGGCTTTCTTGATAAGAATGTTTTATAATCTTTTATTGTTATATCAATAACTTCTACATAATCTTTTAATAGTGCTTCGCTATCAATAAAGTCGTGTGCTCTTTTTTTATTTTTAAGTATATAATCTATAGCAATGAATTTTCTGTCCAAGGCAAAACTGTCATTTCTCCTCTTTAGAAAAAAGATTGCGGTGTCTTTACCGGTCGCGATAAAAGTTTTAGAACCAAGACTAACAATTGAAATGACTTCGAAGTATTCAAGTATTATTTCTCTAGCCTTTGTATAAATCCCTTCGGAATTCAGCAAAGAATCGGGTAAAATAATACCAGCGACACCTCCAGGTGTTAATAATTGTTTAGTCCTTTCAACGAATAATACTTCTATTTGAGATGCGTCTGAAGTTAATAGGGAAATTAGATTATAATCTGTTTCCTTAACCCTTAAATGTTGTTTAAAACTTTTTATTGCATAAGGGGGATTTGCTACAACAATTTCATATTTATCTTTTAGTCTATCGTGCTTCTCTAGTCCATCACCAAAAATTACATTTGCTGCTCCATCTCCATTCATAAAACAAGCAACTTTTGATGTTCTTGCAAGACGGTAATCCTTTTCAATACCAAAAATAAATTCCGCAGCCCATTCAGCACTTTCCTTAAAGTGTTTTATGGTGATATTTGTATCCTCATCATAATCATAGTTTAATACATTTATTATATTTTGAATTTTATCAATAGACTCTGTAAGGAAATGCCCACTTCCACAGGCATAGTCCATAACATATGGTAAAAAAGCACGTGATTTATTTGACAGTTTTTGTTTAACCAATTTTTCAAATGGTAAAGAATTTATTATAAACTTTACAATAGGCACTGGAGTGAAGAATTGACCTTCGTCTTGTTTATAACCCGCATTAAGCAAAAGTTCAAAGAAGGTCCCAAGATATTGTTCCTTTTTCGAGTATTTAAATTTTTTGTCTTGAAATAATCTGATAACTTCATTTAATACTTTAGCATTTTCTTTGAATAGTTTTTTATTATGGACTTCTTTAAACGCAAATTCATTATTTGTATAAAACTTCAATTCCTTCAATATTTCTTTTATTCGTAACCGTGATGTTTGAATCGGGAAATTGTTTACTATTTTGTCTATATCTTCTTCAGAATAGTTAATTATTTCTTCTTTTAAGTATTGCTTCATACCAGAAGTATACAATTTCAATAAACGATCTTGAATACTTTCCGGAGTATCAATACCTTCTTTTACTTGGAACTCTAATACTTCGTTGTCATTCTTCTGCTCATCGACAATTTTACAAAGGAACAACGACATTATTTTGTTAAATGCATTAGACTTATCGGAGATATTGTTGTGCCTTAAAATTTCGAGAAACTGATTGAATACATAGCCTCCATCACCTTCCTTAAATGGTTTTAAGTCTTTCTTTTTTAGTGGCTTGAGCTCAATATTATATGGTTCAATTTCTTCATCAAAGATGCCATTAGGATGGAAATACAGGTTATGATTTTCTTTCCATACTTCATATAATTCTTCTGCAGTGTTGGCTGTAGAATAAGTTTTGGCATCTTCAATATTATTTTTAACAGCTTCTATTTGTTCTTCACTGTCCTTGATAGGTATAATCGAATTCTCATAAATGATATTATCATCAAATAAACTAGAAGCATATAGACACAAAAATTTTGTGTTTCTATCTTGTTGCAAATATGAGAATAATTGACCACCGTTTTCAATCATTCTTTTTTTCTCTTTGTCATATTCCTCGCCGAATGTTTTACATTCAATAATTAACAATGCCTTTCCATCTTGGCTATTTACACTTATATCAGCTTTGCCACTCTTACCAGTTCTTCCTAACGCCCATTTTTTCTCCAAATATAAATGTTCTGGTTTATAGCCTTTTTCGAGTAGTCTATTTACGCACTCAAGAACTACAAAATTTTCTGGTTTTTCAAAATTAGACGTGGTTTCATCACCAAGTAATATTTTATCACCGTATAATATCTTTTGTGCTTCAAATTGTATTTGCAATTCATAGTCATTGTGATTGGTAAATACTTTGATAAATAACTTATCATCGCCAGTTCGATCTTCAAAACCAATTTTTAACAATAATTTTTTAATTTCAACAGTTGTCATATTTTCTCTACATTTATCAGATTATTTTGTTTTTCAAAATATAATTAATATAACCAAAACTTTTTGAGCCAGAGGCATAACGCCGTTGTTTTTAAGCCGCCGCCCAAAACAGCAATGCAACATTGAAAACGAACGCCAATAATTATTTATAAATTTATTTTGTTCATCACACTAAAAGAGCAACTAACTTTTACAGCGCAAT
>Ga0172375_10013408_pt1 | contig 10162 bp, 3 predicted proteins | sample LakKiv1m_FD_114537 | JGI IMG/M metagenome (GOLD analysis project Ga0172375, IMG submission 114537) | Freshwater microbial communities from Kabuno Bay, South-Kivu, Congo - kab_092012_11.1m | ecosystem: Environmental > Aquatic > Freshwater > Lake | place: Democratic Republic of the Congo...
AGAAGTATCCTCAATCTTGACGCCTTTACTATGAAGGGCTTCAACAGCGTATAGATTGTTGGCGTAGATGGCTTCTCGAATCGGTCGATTTGAATGTGGTGGTTGATAATCGAGCTTGGTCTTTGGATTGTCGATAAGAAAATCAAGACAATCCTTGTTTCCAAGTTTGATGACAAGATTGAGCACGCTGCCATGTTTTGCTTTTGCATTGAATCCGTAGTAGTTCTCAATCAGATATTTGAACATTTCAAGATGGTTGTCTTCGATGGCTGTACGAAGAATGGATGGTTGGTACTGAATTAAGGCTTCCCGACCATTTGGGAATCTTTGTAGCATATATTTTAGCTGTTCTACATTATTAGTATAAGCAATCAAATTGATTAAATCCATGACTCCGTCATCGACGTCCAAATCAATTTGATTCAATACAAAGTCAATACATTCTTGAGAAGGATTATATACAACATGTGTATATACTTTTAATTTTCTTGGGCGTTTTTCACTTTGAAGATAGCTATGGAGATGTCCTCCGTAGTTCAAGCATAGAGTAATGAATTCCAATGACCCTTCTTCGAGGATTTTACTAAAAAAAGTAGCGGTGATTTTCGGAAACTGTGTATTGAGATCGATGCAGTTGTTTTTCAGTAACAATTCAAATTTGTCCAAATTAGCTTCAATCAAATCCATGTCAATTAACTGATATAGGTGGTCCATATCAATCGGAGAGTTTCCAATGAGCTTCGATAAATAATCAATGTCGAGATTCAGTGCGGAAATGGCAAAATCATGCAAAGATTCTGCCGGATATAGTCTTTTTACAGTTTCCAAAGCGTACTCAAAATCCTGTGATTGAATAGAATTATAGATGACACTATAACTCACATAGGGTTGAGCATAATCTTGTTTGAAATTCGCTTCAAGAAATTGTATTACTTTGCTTGATTTGTTTCTGTAGGCGGAATCAACAAGATGATCCACAATCGATTTTTTGTTCAGAGCAGTAATGCCGTAGGTATTGATTAACAATTCAAACTGATTCAAATCATCTATTTCTCCAACAAGTCGTATCTTATTGAGATGCGGTCGAAAGGTGTTTTCCTCTAGTTCCTGAAAATACTGCTTTAACATGGATAATGCATTGATGATGGAGGCGACAGGACTAAAATGAATCATGGAGTCATCATCACTCAAATGGATGGAGTTTCTTTCAGATAAGGCATCCATATCGATTTCTTTATATTCAAGAAAGACCTCTATGATTTTATAGACACTAAAATAGTTTAGGTGAGACAAGGTCCACTGTAATCTGATTTTTTCCTCTTCGCTTAAAAAGCCTAAGAAATATTTGATTCGATTAATGTGATGTAGCCTCTCTTGATTAGTTCGATCGAGGAAATCCATTAATTCGGAGGCATATTGGTCCTGTTTTGACAAATCGATGCTGAAGTAATCAATATTCGATAAACCTTTCAAAAAAAGGAAAACGATGTCGGAGGAATCAAAGTATGAAGCATCGTTCAACTTGGATAAAAAGTCATCGAGCAATATGGTATTCGAAAGAATTTCTTCGATATGCATTTCGTTTTGTTCCATGATGAAGTCCTATCTTTCTATGAGAATTAAGTGTGCAAATCTAGTTCATCATTTTATCATAAAGAAAACAGCAAGTTCAATATCAATGAAGCCATCAATACTCACTTCAATTAAATAATAAAGACGCGCTATCGAATACAGGTGTTCTGCACATAATAATTCAAAGAGATATTTAGAGAAATATACTCATCGCATCATAAATATTCCCTAATTATCAATATGGACGGTTATTGAATCATAAATAATTACTTATCTATGCTATTTGAAAGGGGTACTAGCGTGAATTATTGAGTTTCAACTGTTCCAGATTCTTCTCCACTAGGTATATCATGTTCATACTCGTTTGATGAAACTTCGATTTTATCGAAAACAAGATCCGGGAGTATAATCCATGTTTCTAACGGCTCCTCTATAGACTTCCAACTAAGCACAAATCGTACTTTAGCCTCTGTTAACTTATACCCATTGTCATATAAATTCTGTATAGATGCAACATAGTTTTTTGAAAATCGCAGTACTTTTCTTCCGCAATAAGTTAAAAATTCCTGATCCAAAATGTCAAGATTCATTCCGCTCATGATGCCCTCGAGATTTTTTTGAATGTATTTAAAAAAACCCAAATTTACATCTCGATGAGATAACTGAAATGCCATTCTATCTGGTTCCTCATATAATACAGGATCATATTGATATTTCATGGTTTCTGTTTGTAAGCTGTCAAAGAAGGCGTTACGATAATGGATGTGCAAGGACTTCTTCGCGCGAGTCATGCCCACGTAAAGCAATCGTTTTTCCGCATCATCGATGTATTGAGCATTATCATAAAGAAGGAAAACATGATCAAATTCTTTTCCTTTTGCCTTGTGGAATGTTGAAACAGAAACGCGATAATTATTCATAAAATCGCTCAACTCTGATTCAATCAAAAAATCATATAGATCTGAGATGTAAATAGTACGGTCACAAGAGTCTCGAAACGCTTTGAGGATAGTAAATACTAGCGAAATATTTGAGCTATCTTTATATTTGTCACTGAGAATTTGAAGAGCATCATCCCATGTTTTATCACTGATAACTGTTAAATGGTCCTCTTGTCGTATGATATTCAAAAACGTAATGATTTCTTGAATATTGGTTAAGCGAAACCCGTCATTATTTTGAATCAAGTGAGCTTGCACATGATGTTTGTTCAAGAGACCAGCAACTGCCAATGCTTGTTCATTCGTCCTTGTTAACACACATGTTGTTCCTTGAAGTTCTTCAGCTAGAACATGCTGGACAACGGGAATCACCAAGTCTTCACTGGCATGTTTGATTGACGTGATTACACCATTTGCGTCTGAGTGAGAACGAATTGGTATTTTCTTGATTCGGTTGGGAATACGTTCAACGAACTTATTGGCATACTCGACGATATTTTTTTGACTACGGTAATTAGTAGACAATTCAAAGACAGATTCTTGAGATTCTGACAATTGCACAAGATATCTTGAGGATGAACCACGAAACTCAAAGATATTTTGATCATCATCACCGACAGCAATAATGCGAAGATTTTCGTTATGCGCAATTAATGCTTGAAGTAGATGGTATTCGTCCTCGTTTATATCTTGAGCTTCATCGATTACCAAAACCATTTTTGTGATTTTGTTGGGATCAATTTCACCTTGTTCTATTTTCTCCGTAGCTTGTCGGATAATGACATCAGTTTTTTCTAATGACCCCATTCTTCCTAGAATATCAAATGCATAAGAATGGAACGTTTTTATATCGATATAGTTAGCCGCAGTGCCGATGAGTTTTGTTAGTCTTTCCTTGAACTCTGTTACAGATGAACGTGAAAAAGTAAGCATCAGTAACTGTTCTTGGCGAATATCTTCGGTATAAAGAATCGAAGCTAGTTTATGCACAAGAAGTCTTGTTTTCCCACTTCCCGGACCAGCAGCAACAATCACACGGCTGTTGTCTTTTTCCATTACTATTGACGTTTGCTCTGGGGATAGAGCGCCAAAAAGCTGTTTGAACTTCGACTGTGAAAGATTGATTTCGATATCCCTTTTTCTTTTTCCAGTAAAATATTTATTTAGGAAGTCTTTGTATTCCATTTTAAAATAGTCGTCTACAAAAAGGAGTGCTTTCTGATAGTCCTCAACCATTTTTGTAGCATACTCGCCTACGATATGAATTTGTTGCATTTTTCCTTTGTAGAAGGTTTCAAGTTTATGATAGTCCGCTTTAGTGTAAAGTTTGCGATTGTCTTTTTCAATTCTTTCAATTTTCATTGGATTGTAAATGACCATAAATCCGCCTTCAATTTTCAGTGCCGAAATTTTCTGTAGGAAATATAGCGCATCTTCAATCTCTTTGGGTGTACTAAAATCATCAAACATCGATTTTGTGGATTCATAATATTTCTGCAACTCAAGAACAGAGAACTGAACTTCAATATATTCAATTGCGTCGTTGTGATTTGATGAAACTCTATCAAATAGAAACGTTAATATGGACTCCGACAAACGAGAAAGTTTTTCGAGCCAATGCGTAAACTCGTCTTCCTTTTTGGCCAAATTCAAAATCAAAATCTCTCGATCAAGTTTCTTCATTTCAAAAACATTCTTGATAGCCATATAATTGACAAGGGTTTTAATCATTTGAAGATTTGACTCGTGCCCTTGTTCAATCAATAATTCGTTCATTTCCTTTAAATGATATTTCTGCGTCTCAGGTCTAATTAAATGATAAATAAATGACATCAACTCGGTAGCGTTTCGCAAAATCTTCAGTGATGTATTTGTTCTAGATGATTGACGAATAAAGGCGACCAAATCTTTGGCATCCGCAAGTATATTGATTTCACGAAACACATTGAGGATGTTGATTACATCTTCTTTAGGAATCCCCAAATGATCAGAGATATAATCCACGCGAGATTCCGCATCCTCATCCGATGCTATCTTCGAATTTTTACTTGAGATCAGTTTCCCAAATATCCGTTTTGCATAGCCTTTTTGAGTTTCATCAAATAGACCGCAAGCGTCAATTATCTTGGACGCATCAATTAAACTATTGACAAGAATACTATTTGCATATATTCGAGGAGCATTTTGTCCTCGCTTCAAATAACCCGAATCTTCTAGTGCAGCAATTGCAGTTGTGATTCGGGTTTGCAAATCATACAGATTCTCATCCCATCCTGCAACTCGAGCAATTTCTAAAGCAGATTGAGATATATTTTCTCGTGTTTTCGTCACATCTTTAATTGCCTTCCAAACTTGTTGAATTTCTTTCAAATTCAACTTTCCTCGATTTAATAGTTCAAAATGCCTGTCTAGATCGTCTTCGCTATATAGAATATAGCAATTTGCATTCATTTCCACCTTTCTACCCGCGCGTCCAGATTCTTGAACATAATTCTCGAGTGAATCGGAGATGCTGTAGTGAATTACACACCCGACATCATCTTTGTCGACTCCCATTCCGAAGGCAGAAGTCGCAACCATAATGGAAGTTTGACCAGACATAAATTGATTTTGCTGTTTGACTTTTTCATCAGTATCCATTCCTCCATGAAACATAGAAACGGAGTATTGATCCCACGAGAGGTGTTCATATATTTCTTCGACTTGCTTTCTTCGAGATGCATATACGATTGTCGGACACGCCTCTTGATCAATCAGATTACGCAATAAAGTATACTTCTGTTCGTCAGTTGGCGCGTCATATACTTTGTAATGTAGGTTTGTTCTTCTTCCTCCAGTCTGAAAAAGAAGCATTTCGATGCCAAGTTTAACTCGAAAATATTCTTGAATATCCTGTATGACATTCTTTTTTGCGGTCGCAGTAAAACATGAGACTGGAATAGGGTTCTCGTGTCCTTTTCGCTCTTGGATGTTTTTTATAAAATCACCGATATACAAATAGTCAACTCGGAAATCATGCCCCCACGAGGAAAAGCAGTGTGCTTCATCGATGACAAAGCGAACAACATGTCTCCCAGTCAGAAGACGCTCTATAGTTCGCGATCGTAAGGATTCTGGTGCAATATAGAGAATTCCAGCAGACCCATCCCCTACTCTTTCAATTGCCTGAGAACGTTCAACCGGACTTAATAATCCATTGATAGTGACCGAAGTAATAATGTTCTTTTTTTCAAGATTATCAACTTGGTCCTTCATCAAAGATTGTAAAGGTGAAATAACTACCGTTAAACCGCGTGCATTTTCGCGACTCATTAATGCCGGTAATTGGTAAGTTAATGATTTTCCACCGCCAGTGGGAAACACCGCAATTAGCGATTTGTTTTGTAAAGCTGCATTGACTGCATTCTCTTGTAGCGGAACGCCTTCAAAATCACGAAATCGATCATATCCGAAGTACTGTTTTAGGGCTTTTGGTGCATTCAGTTTTGTTCTGCAGTATTCACAACCTTGTTTACAAGGGGTGCTACGAAGTAGTAACATTATTTCCTCAATATGAGGATGGTTAACTAGCACCCAAGGAGGCATCAATGAATCATGTCTCTTTGTTTGAATCAGCGCCAGACAATAGGCTAATTCTACAGGGAAATTCTGAATCAGTGATACCAGATTCGCGTTTTCACACATCATTTTATCAAAACGAGTCAAGATAATTTCATCTACATTTTTGAGTTTTCTAGAAAAACGAAGATGTCTGAAAAAAGCGCTGAATCCATCTACATTCCAAAGCAAACTAAAGTAAATATCTTGAAGATCTCGATCTAGTGACCGAAAAGCAACAACTTCATCTTCAAATAGTTTTTTTGCATTAATTGCGTCATTAAGAGGGTTATTTATAGCATCCGAATCGCGTTTGTCGTCTTTGACAAGTTTGTGATATGGGTTTTCTGGAAACAATAGAACCGATATGTAAAGCGTGTCGATGCAGTCCCACTCACGAATGAAATTCCTTGGGCAAACAGGACGTAAATATTTCACATCATGTGACACAATATTATGTCCACAAAATATATCAACATTCTTTGCAAAACGTACAAAATCCTTCACAGATTGTGTATGAATGGAATCCCCATTCTCTTTAAAACAACCAATATCGTGTACCTTTTTCGTGTTGTTGCCAACCTCTGTATCTATGAATCCAATCATATAGCCACAACTCCATGTTTTTTATCGTATTTAACAGCGAAAAAATGCAAAAGATAGACTTCAAACTATAGTTGGTCATCCTTTATTAATCATCGGAAAATGCCAAAATGCTCCGATAATCAAATCTCTTTTGCTTTGTGGGCAGGGATATTTAGGTTTTTTCACATCAATTCGATTGTAAGCCATTCGAACCGGGAGTCCTAATTGTCTTTTTACGTCCGCAATCCAGCACGTTTTAATTGACTGTCCATATTTATCTTGAATATAATCAATGACTTCCTTATATGTTGCCATATGATGCCTCCTAATTATAATTTTTGATTTGATTGTGGTGACGAAAGAACCAACTATCTGAAATTAAGCTTGGCAATGGATGTGAGTTTTTCGCTGATGCTTTTGAAACTGTCATTAAGGTCCAAACATGCAACCTCAATCTCATTAGAATCCAAATGATATATATGTTCTGGCGAGATTGATTCATCCGTTTTTGCATACAACAAAATACCTTTAACTTTTCCTGAATGGGTCTTATCTTTATTCTTCACATAACTATAAATTTGATACAAATTTGAAGAGTGTTGAGTCTGTTTCCCGTACTGATTGGTCTGTAAAGAATCTTGATAGAACTTCGTATCGATAATGACCACTTTTTCTGCTCCAAATAAAGAAATATCAGTTTTCATTATTGGCAATAAATCAATTATGTCGTCATCAACATTCCAATTGATCCTTTCTGATTTCGGATGCAAATCAGGAAAATGCTTTTGATAATATCGCAGGACAAATCGTTCATATAGAGCTTCAAGTTGAAAGTCTTCCATGAATCTAATCAACTGTGTAGTTCCAGAATGTTTATTCTGAATATGTCCTGATATTGCTAAATAGCATATATTGAGAAGCAAGCGATATGTTTGGTCATTACGATTTACTTGAATTCGAGTCCAGTCAAGATGGTTTATGTCTATGACATCAACATCATTGAAGAAAAGCATCGTCTTTTTAAGTAACTTTGTATTCTTTGGTGATACCTGGGGAGATTTTATTAGCAAAAACGCTGTAGACTTAAGCACTTGATTGAGAATATGATTGGAAGAAAACTCGTCATACGTGCAAACAGCTTCTTTCTTCAAAAAACTGTTTTGCTTTATAGATGTCGAAATATCTAGTTTTCCTCGAATTGTCTTCAATGTATCTGATTCTTCGATATATCTCTTTCCAAGTCCTTTACGAATTTGATTTGATATTCCAACACCTAAAACAGCTGCATACATGTCTAGCGCATTGTTGAACTCTTCAGTCCCGAGTTTTTGATAACACTCCTCATTCAACACGTTAAATGCATATGCAAGCATATAATATATATTCTGAATCTTAATCACGAATAGCTCCTAAAAGTTTTGATGACCATAGTTCTACTTTTGCTCGATCATCAAACCAATATTCCTGGATAAGTGGAATAATCTCATGTTGCACGACAGAAGTCATCCATTCGTTGGTAACTGTCCCAGCATAACAAAAATAACTATGCCCGATTAGGAAACCTGCTCCGAGATTCTCATCCATATATATTTCTTTGTTTAGAAGTTTGACTGAATCGATTAATCGACTAAACTTGACATTGTCAGCTTTTTTCATAATGCCTTCAAATCCCTTTGAATCATAAGCGGGGTCCATGTTAATAAATGCAAAGCGTCTCCTTAGCGCATAGTCTATCATAGCTAAAGAACGGTCTGCAGTATTCATAAGTCCAATGAGATATACATTTTCGGGGACAGAAAATAATTCATCTCTGTACATTAATTTGATCGAATCTCCTCTTTTATCTTTCTCGATGAGCATTAACAATTCCCCAAAAATCTTGGATAGATTCCCTCGATTGATTTCATCGATAATGAAGAAATACCCTCTTTCTTTATCGTCCATAGCTGCTTTAACACAAAAATCATAAAACGGACCGTTCTTTAGTTCAAATCCGTCTTTATTTGGACGATAGCCCATCATAAAGTCTTCGTAACTATAACTTTGATGGAATTGAATTATCTGAACTCGATTAGGATCTTTTTCGCCCATAATCGAATATGCTAGCCGTTTCGCCGAATAGGTTTTTCCTACACCTGGAGGGCCTTGCAAAATAATGTTCTTTTTACTATTGAGAAGCGATACAATTCTTTGATATTTATCCTCTTCAACAAACACTTCACTCAAGAAATCTAGTTGCGAATAGGATTCGTATTCATCAGCATCTTCCATAATCATATCTTCTTTATAGAAGATATTTTCAAGCTTTTTGACGTATTCAAGATAACTAGTGATTTCTGTAAGTGTCTTCATCGACGCTTGACCAGGGTGCTTAAATAATCCCGTTTTAGTCCAATGTATGGCTCGGATATGCTTGTATCGTTCGCGACTAGAGTCGTAGACATATTCGCCCTCAACTACGCCTCGGGCAAGCAGTTGAAATAGTCCTTTTTTCACATAAACTACATCGCCAATTTGAATTTCGTTAGCAAACTGCCATAATGCCAGAGCCCCATTTTTATATGAACGTTGTTCGTCATTTTGGAGCCGTAACTCTTCTGCAATTTGAGATTTCGTTGTATATTTCTTTATGTCGCCAATTTCATCCCAACCGATTCCGAATATACCTTTTTGACTGAACTCATCCCACTCCGAAGATTGATGCCCAGGAGCATATAGCCAGTATTTCTTATGTGACAACTCGATATCTACTGACTTTGTATTCACAATCTCTAATTCTTCAGTCGAAGTTGTCCATGCCGTCCAAGATAATTCTTGAAAGCTATGTTGTGGAAAGGATCCTCTTAAAAAAAGTGATTTGCATATCGTTATTAATTTTAGGTATTCCTCTGCGTTAGGCGGAGATTGTAACTGATATGATTTCCCTAAATCTTCTCGATACGGACTTTCAATGGATGTTAAATATGATCTTGTTCGTTGGTCCAAGTTTAGATATGCACCTGGTCGAATCCAAAATAACCCCATAGTGAGGTTCCACTTAACTTGTTTTTGTTGCATGACACGGTTAAACAACTTAATAAAATCATTTTTACTTTCAACGGAATTGGTATCGGCATATCGAATGGCGGATTCAAACAAATCCCATAATCTGTCAATGTCATGTTCCTCACGATTTTCTTTATACGCAAAAAACCATGCGCTCATATTATTGAGTAACGGAATGCCATCAAAGTCTTCGGGAAGCTTTGATTCAATATTAAATTTAGCTTTGTACTTTCTTAATATCTGTTTTCGATTTTCGTTTGTTATATTTTTATTAAATGATCCAAAAACGGTGAATGGACAGATATCAAAATACTCGACTCCCGACTCAACATAGGGAAACTTCATATGCAATTCATCATATGTTTCCTGAATTAAAGAAATTAGTCGTCTCCTATCCGATTTAAAGTTCAGTAATCGATTTG
>Ga0172375_10013410_pt1 | contig 10161 bp, 9 predicted proteins | sample LakKiv1m_FD_114537 | JGI IMG/M metagenome (GOLD analysis project Ga0172375, IMG submission 114537) | Freshwater microbial communities from Kabuno Bay, South-Kivu, Congo - kab_092012_11.1m | ecosystem: Environmental > Aquatic > Freshwater > Lake | place: Democratic Republic of the Congo...
TTCGAGCGATTGATGACGCGCGAAACAGTCATGGCGGAGACGCCCGCCCGCTCGGCTACGTCGTGGATCGTGCTCATGGCCTCTTTCGCACCTGTTTGCATCGAAGGAGTGGATCTATGGTCTAGTTATGGATAACATGTTATCGTTAGCTTATCACTCACTACCGTACAGAAAACTTGTTCGATGGGCGGGTAGCCGATTTGGCAGAGCGGCCGTCGTTCTGGTAAGCTATCGCGACCCAAACCGAGAAGCAGGAGCCGCTCATGAGCGACAACCTCAGACGCTATCGTGCCATCCAGCAGGCCTTGGTCCGCCTGTATCCCCAAACACCGACGGGCCACTTTCTGCAATCACTGAACGTGCTGGCGATGTTCATCAATGGCATTGTCGCCAGCAAGAGCACGCACACGCGCGAAGTGGCTAAGAAGACACCGACGGATGCGAAAGTCACGAGTCGCGAAATTCAACTGATCCGCTGGTACAAAAACGCCCAGGTCACGTATGCGCGGTACATGCTGCCCGTGATCGAACCTTTGCTGGCGGGGCTGGCCGACCAAACCTTCACGGTGGTGCTGGATGGCAGTGCGATGGGTCGGCACTGCGTGACGCTGATGGTCAGCCTGGTGTATCAGAAACGGGCGATCCCGCTGCTCTGGTGCGTGATGGAAGGCAACAAGGGCCACTTTCCGGCCGACACGCATATCGCCCTCTTGCAGGAACTGCAAACCCTCCTCCCCACCGGCGCTTCCGTGGTCGTCTTGGGTGACGGCGAGTTCGATAGTGTCGCCTTGCAGACCTTCCTGAGCCAGGAAGCGCACTGGGACTATGTCTGCCGCACCGCCCAGAGTACGCAGGTCTGTGTCGATGGCGTTTGGCAGCGCTTAGGCGACGGCGATGTCTGGCGCGGCAGTTGTCTGCCCCTGTACGATGTGCTGTTCACCGAACAAGCTTACGGTCCGGTGCTGGTCATCTTGTGGTGGGAGCGCCAGTACGCCGAACCGATCTACCTGGTGACGAACCTCGACACACTGGAAGAAGCCTGTCGCTGGTATCGCCGCCGCATGCGCATCGAGACCTTTTTCTCCGACCAGAAAACCCGGGGCTTCCATTTGGACAAGAGTCACATCCGCGATCCGCAACGACTGGCCCGGCTCCTGATCGCGGCCTGCTTGGCCTACATCTGGATCATCTATTTGGGCCGCTTATGCCAAGTGGAAGGCTGGCAGCCGCGCATTCATCGCACGGATCGGTGTGACTTGAGCCTCTTCCAACTCGGCCTCGACCTCTTGGATTACTTCCTGAATGAGGGTAAGCCGATTCCCGTTGATTTTCGACTCTTGCAACCGCCACCATCTGTCAAAAACCTACATGCTGAGTTATCGAACGTATTTTCTGTACGGTAGTGAGATATGATAGCGTATAATTACGCGTGTCAAGCCTGGTTTGACCACCTTGCGTACTTTCCCCGGCGTCGGCCGCGTGAGGTGCTCCTCGCCGACGATTTGCTTCTGGCGTGTCGTCCGAAAGCGGAGTTTATGCAGCCGCACGTTTGTTCAATTCACCAGGGAGGAACAATGAGTGAGCTCAAGTTTTCGAGACGCCTCTTCTTGAGGCACGTGGGGTTCGTCGTCGCGGGCAGCGCGGTGGCGGCATGTACTGCGCCACCCGCCGCGGCGCCAGCCTAGCCTCCGGCCGCCACCGCGGCTCCGGCGGCCCCGGCCGCACCCGCGGCCGCGACCAAGGCGCCCGCCGCACCGGCCGCACCCGCGGCCGCGGCTAAGGAAGTCGCACCGGGCGTCCCCCGGAAGGAATGCCTGATCCTCGAGAACCCGACCGGCCGCGTCGTGCCGGCGGACAACTTCAACCGCTGGAAGGTAGGCATCCAGAGCGCGTCAACGGGCCTGCAGCAGATTGGCCTCGACGCCCTGTGGTATATTGACCCCGACGCCGGCGTCGACGGCGTGTGGGACAACGCGCTGGCGGCCGAGAAGCCGATCTACAACAAAGACTTCACCGAGATGACGGTCAAGCTCCGCAAAGGCATCTACTGGAGCGATGGCGTCGAGTTCACGGCGGACGACCTGATCTACACGGTGGACATCCAGAAGAAGACGGCGGGCATGGCGTACACCGGCCAGTTCAAGCAGTATGTCGCCAGCATGGAGAAGCCTGACAACTACACGGTTGTCTTCAAGCTGACGAGCCCCAACTCCCGCTTCCATGGCCTCTTCACCGTACGCTGGAGCGCCTGCTGGATGATGCCCAAGCACATCTTCGAGAAACAAGCCGACCCCGTAGCATTCACGTTCAACCCGCCGGTCAGCCTGGGCGCCTACACGCTCAAGAGCTTCGACCCCAACGGCGACTGGTATCTGTGGCAGCGCCGCGACGACTGGCAGCGCACATCGGTGGCCAAGTTCGGCATGCCCGGCCCCAAGTATGCGATGTACATTTCCCCCGGCCCCAGCGACAAGAAGGTCATCGCCCAGACTGCCAAAGACCTGGATGTCATTCACGACATGGCTCCCGAGGGCATGATCACGCTGGCCAAGACCAACCCCACCTCCAAGGGCTGGTTCAAGTCATTCCCCTGGGCGCATCCTGATCCCACGCTGCCCGCCGTGATGCTCAACCATGACAAAGCGCCCTACAACATCAAGGAAGTGCGTTGGGCGCTGACCCTGGCGATTGACATCGTGCGGGTGGCGATGGCGTCCTATCGCGGTTGCGCCACCATCTCGGCCATCCATGTCCCGCCGACAGGGATGTATCCGAAGTACTACTTTGATCCGCTGGAGCAGTGGCTGAAGGACTTCACCATTGATGTCGGCGGCGCGCCCTACAAGCCGTGGGACGCCGACGCGCCGAAGCGCATTGCGGACTCGGCGCGCGCCACCCTGGGCAACCTGGTGCCGACCGATGCCGCCGAGATCCGCAAGTCCATCGGCATGGGCTGGTGGAAGTACGATGTTGCTACCGCCGAGAAACTGCTGCTGTCCAAAGGCTTCAAGCGCGACGGCAACAAGAAGTGGCTGCTGCCGACTGGCGAGCAATGGAAGATCCCGCTGGTCTGCGAGGGGGAAACGCGGGCGATTATGAACCGCGCCGCCGCCCAGATCGCCGAATGCTGGACGGAATTCGGCATCGAATCGTTTGCCGATGTGCGCGACAGCGCGACGCGATCAAGGCTGTCCTCGCTGGGCGAGTTCGATGCCTTCTTGAGTTGGACGATCGAGACCTGGGGCGGCCACCCGGATCTCTTCTACTTCCTCGAGTCCTGGCATTCGCAATACTACCGGCCTGTCGGCACGGCGGCGGTTGCCCGCAACTGGATGCGGTGGAAGAACCCCGAGCTTGACCCGATCATCGAACAGATCCAACGGCTTGACTTTGACGACCCCAAGGTGCTCACCCTGGGCCAGGACTTTGTCAAGCTCTGCTGTCGTGAGCAGCCGACGATCCCGATCATGTCCTACAACGTGTTCTCTTGCTGCGACGAAACCTACTGGACGGGCTTCCCTGATGCGGAGCACCCGTACACGGATCCTGTCCCCAACTGGGCCAACACCAAGTACATGTTTCCCATGATCAAGCCGAAGGCGTAGTTTGATCGCGCTCCCCTCCGCGGTGGACGCCCCCGGGCTGCCGCCGCGGAGGGGATTCGTTTTCCCGGAGGCGGAACGCATGCGCAGATTTGTCCTGGGTTATCTTCTGCCGCGCATTGTCCAGTGGGCCGTGGTCATCTTCATCGGGGTCACTGTGACCTTTATCATCCCCCGGCTTTCGCCCAACGACCCGGTGGAGAAACAGGTCGCCGAACTTATGGCCAGCGGCGCACACATTAGCCCGCAAGCCGTCATCGAAATGCGAGCCGCCCTGACCGAAATGTACGGGCTGAAGGGCAGCTCCTGGGAGCAGTATTTCGGATTCTGGGGCCGGCTGTTCAGGGGCGACATGGGGCCGTCGCTCTCGACATTCCCGACGCCGGTGACGGCGCTAATTGTCCGGGCCATGCCCTGGACGCTCGGTCTGCTGTTGACCGCCGTTCTGATCTCATGGGCGCTCGGCAATGTCCTCGGCGCTTTTGCCAGCTATTATCCGAAGAGCCGCATCATGGGCGTGATTGACGTGCTCAGCCAGGCTGTGCGACCGATCCCCTACTACGTCATGGCCCTGGTCATGCTGATCATGTTCGCCTATGTGGTCAGGATCTTTCCGTTCAGCGGCGCCTACCCGCCGGGCACACATGTCGAATTCACCCCCCAGTTTATCCTGACGGTGCTCAAGCACTCGGCTCTGCCGGCGCTCAGCCTGGTGATCCTGGGCATGGGCGGCTGGTTCCTGGGCATGAAGTCCTTGACATCGAATATTATCTCTGAGGACTATGTGGTCTACGCCGAGACGGCGGGGCTGCGCGAGAACAATATCCTCTTCAATTACATCATCCGCAACGCCCTGCTGCCACAGATCACCGGGCTGGCCTTGCAGCTCGGCTCGATCTTCTCCGGCGCCTTGATTATGGAAGTGGTCTTCGGCTACCCGGGGATGGGCACGCTTACCTTGCAGGCGGTTATGGGCAATGACTATAGCCTGATTATGGGCATTGCGATCTTTTCGATTATCGGGGTGGCGACCTCGGTTCTCATCCTTGATTTGATCTACCCGCTGTTTGACCCGCGGGTCCGTCACCAATAGGAGGATCCGCCATGTTGAAAATCGTGAGCGATCTCCTCAAGCACGACACCCGGTTTCGCATTGCCGCCGTCTTCCTGCTGGCCGTGCTGATTCTTATTGCCTTGACTGCTGTTTCGCCGTATGATCCCACGCGGACATTCAAGGTTCCCGCCGATATCCCGCCATCGCTCAAGTATCCCTTCGGCACCAACTCGCGCGGCCAGGACCTGTTTTGGTGGATGGCCTTTGCCTTGCGCAACTCGCTGTTGCTCGGCCTGCTGACCGCGGCGGTGTCGCGCGTGATTGCCATCCTGGTGGGCCTCACGGCCGGTTATCGGGGCGGGCTGGTCGACCGGGTGCTGATGTCAGTCAACGACAGCTTTGTCGTCATGCCGGTGCTGCCGGTCTTGATCCTGCTGAGCTTCCTGCTGCGGGGCCAAATGAATATCCCCTTGCTGGCGCTCATCCTGGGCCTGTGTGGCTGGCCGGGGGATGCCCGCCTCATCCGCGCCCAGGTCTTGAGCCTGAAGGAACGGTCGTTTACGCGCACCGCGGTCTATTCCGGCAGCACGCCGCTGAACATTTCGCTGAACGAGCACCTGCCGTTTGTCCTGCCGGTCGTTTTCGCGACTACGATTGCCAACATGCTCTGGTCAATCGGCATGGAAGTCACGCTCAGCGTTCTTGGGCTATCGAACGTGTCGCTGCCCACCATCGGCACGGCGATCTATTGGGCCAATCAGCACCAGGCGCTGGTCGCCGGCATCTGGTGGTGGCTGGCCGCGCCCATCATCTGCGCCATGGTCTTGTTTCTTGGGCTGTACCTGCTCTTTTCGAGCGTCAACGAGTACATTGACCCGCGCACACGCTTGCGTTTGATGGGAGGTTGAGCCGTGGTCCTGCTGACTGTTGAGAATCTGCGTGCGTACTATCGCACCGAGATGTACGGCATCTCCCGGACAGTGCGCGCAGTGGACGGCGTCTCGCTCGAACTCCAGCGCAACGAGATCTACGGCGTGGCCGGCGAGTCGAGCTGCGGCAAGACAACGCTGATCAAGGTGATCGCTGGCGCCATCAAGCCGCCCCTCAAAGTCGAGGAGGGCCGCGTCCACTACCAGTTCGGCGCGTTCGATGTCGACATGCTGCGCATCAGCGCCGACGACTTGCGCAGCAACGTGCGGTGGAAAGAGATCTCCTACGTCATGCAAGGCTCGATGAGCGTGCTGAACCCGGTGCGCCGCGTCATCACGACCTTCGAGGACATCGTCGCTACCCACCAGGGCTACACCGACAAAAAGGCGTTCCTGACACAGGTGCAAGAACACGTGAGCAAGCTCGGCTTGCCGCCCGATGTGCTCAACCTTTACCCCCATCAGCTTTCTGGCGGGATGCGGCAGCGGGTGGCGATCGCGCTGGCGACGATCTTCCATCCCAGCCTGATTATCGCGGACGAGCCGACCACCGCGCTCGACGTGGTCGTCCAGCGCGGTGTGCTCCAGATGCTCAAGGACATCCAGGCCGAGAGCGGCAACACCGTGCTGCTGGTGACGCACGATCTGGCCGTCCACGCCAACGTGGCCGACCGGGTGGCGATCATGTACGCGGGCCGGCTGGTGGAGGAGGCGCCGACGCAGCTCATTTTCAACGCGCCGCGCCACCCCTACACCCAACATCTAATCCACTCGCTGCCGATGATCGGCGACAAATCGCCGCGGGCCAGCCTCGGCGGCCGGCCGCCGAACCTGGCGAACCCGCCATCCGGCTGCCGTTTCCATCCGCGCTGCCCCCATGCGATGGACGTGTGCCGGGGCCAGGCGCCCGAGATGGTCAAGCTCACTGGCGGGCAACGCGTCGCCTGCCATTTGGTCACGCAATGACGCCGAGACTGGTGGTTGGAAACCCACCGGCTAAACGTGAGAAGGCCCCTCAGGGCCTACGGTAAGTGGCTGAGGCCACTTCTCAGGTTGAGCCGAGACCGGTGGTTGGAAACCCACCGGCTAAACGTGAGAAGGCCCCTCAGGGCCTACGGTAAGTGGCTGAGGCCACTTCTCAGGTTGAGACAGGGGGTTTGCAACCCCTGCTAACTGCTGACTTGGTCATAGGGGAATCCGATGGGTTCAAACGGCAAGCTGCTCGATGTCCAACACGTGACCGCGGCCTTCCACATTGGCGGGCTGCTCGGCGGCACGCGGCTGATCGCGGTCAACGACATCTCGTTCGCGCTCGAAAGCGGCCGGCCGGAAATCTTCACGCTGGCCGGCGAAAGCGGCAGCGGCAAGACCACCCTCTCGCGGCTGCTGCTCCACGACCTCGACCCGACCTCCGGCAAGGTGATCTTCGAGGGCCGCGATCTGGCGACGATCCGCGGGCGGCGCGAGACGCTGGACTTCATGAAGCAAGTGCAGCCGGTATTCCAGAACCCGTTCGAGACTTTCAGCCCGCTGCGCCGCGTCGAGGAGTACCTGTACGACGCCGCCATGAACTTCGGCATGGCGCGGGGCCGCCGCGCCGCAACCCCGATCGTGGATGAGGCGCTGCACCAGGTCGGGCTGTCGCTCGAAGAGGTGAGCAAGCGCTATCCCCACGAGCTTTCGGGCGGCCAGATCCAGCGCGTGTCGGTGGCGCGCGCGCTCATCCCTCACCCGCGGCTGATCCTGGCCGACGAGCCGGTCTCGATGGTGGATGCCTCGCTGCGCATGGCGATCGTTAACCTGTTCCGCAAGCTGCGCGACGAGCAGCAGGTGAGCGTCCTCTACATCACCCACGACCTGGCGACTGCCTACTACATCAGCGACCGGATCGCCATCATGCTGCGCGGCTTCATCGTGGAGTCCGGGCCGGTGGAAGCGGTGCTCGACCGGCCGCTGCATCCCTACACGCGGCTGCTCAAAGAGTCCATCCCGGAGCCCGCGCCGCAGGGCCGCGCTTCGTGGGCCGCGCACATTGACCTGGGCACGACCGAGGTCAAGGAATACGGGCGCATCGGCTGCAAGTTCGCCGGCCGCTGCCCGCAGGTGATGGATGTATGCCGCCAGGCCGATCCGCCGGATGTGGAGGCCGATGGGCGGACGGTGAAGTGTTATTTATATCAAAAGGGGAACCCATGAACGAACTCACCCTCGACATCCGACTCGCCAAGACGAAGATAGACCGAAACATCTACGGCCACTTCTCCGAGCACCTGGGTCGCTGCATCTACGAAGGCTACTGGGTGGGAGAAGACTCGGCCATCCCGAACGTGCGCGGCATCCGCCAGGATGTGGTTCAGGCGCTGCGCAAGATCAAGATCCCGGTGCTGCGCTGGCCGGGCGGCTGCTTTGCGGACGAATATCACTGGATGGATGGCATCGGCCCGGCCGAGAAGCGGCCCACCATGATCAACACGCACTGGGGCGGCGTGGTGGAAAACAACGCCTTCGGCACGCACGAATTCATGGATCTCTGCGACCAGTTGGGGTGCGCGCCGTACATCTGCGGCAATGTGGGCAGTGGCACGGTGCAGGAGATGTCGCAGTGGGTGGAGTACATCACCTTCGACGGCAAAAGCCCGATGGCCGACTTGCGCCGGGCGCATGGCCGGGGCGAGCCGTGGAAGTTGAAGTATTTCGGCGTGGGCAACGAGAACTGGGGCTGCGGCGGCCGCATGACCGCCGAGTACTACGCGGATGAATACCGCCGCTACGGTCTCTACGCCCGCAACTACGGCGACAACAAACTCTTCCGCATCGCGTGCGGGCCGCGCAACGACGACTATCACTGGACCGAAGCCCTGATGGACAAAGCCGGGAGCAACAGTTTGCTGGGCGGGCCGTACATGGATGGCCTGGCGCTGCACTACTACACCGCGGTCAAGCGGCTGCCCGACGGCTCGCGCATCGGGTCGGCCACGCAGTTCGACGAGGCGGAGTGGATCGAGATCGTCTCGAAGGGCCTTTTCATGGATGAACTGGTGCGCCGCCACGGCACGATCATGGACAAGTACGATCCGCAGAAGAAGGTCGCCATGATCGTGGATGAGTGGGGCACGTGGTATGCGGTCGAGCCGGGCACGCACCCGCGCTTCCTCTACCAGCAGAACACGATGCGCGATGCGATCGTCGCCGCGACCACGCTTGACATCTTCAACAAACACTGTGACCGCGTGCGCATGGCGAACATCGCGCAGACGGTCAACGTGCTCCAGGCGATGATCCTGACGCAGGGCGAGAAGATGCTGCTGACGCCCAGCTATCACGTGTTCGAGATGTATGCGGCGCACCAGGACGCCACGCTGGTTCCGGTAGATGTGCAGAGCGAGCGGTACGAGCACGCGGGCTGGAGTGTGCCCGCAGTCTCGGCGTCGGCGTCGGTGGATGCGGCCGGCAAGCTGCACATCACACTGAGCAACGCCAACCCACACAAGGACGTGGCGGCGAGAACCTTCGTGCGAGGGATGAAGGCCGGCAAGGTATCAGGCCGCGTGCTGCAGGGCGCGACGATGAACGCTCACAACACCTTCGAGACGCTGAATGCCGTGCAACCGGTCGCGTTCAGCGGCGCGAAGTTGACGACCGAGGGATTGGAGATCGCGCTGCCGAAGATGTCGGTGGTGGCGCTGGAAGTGGGGTAAAAGCAACCGATCAACGGGCCGCGGATTGACGCGGATAAACGCGGATATCTTAATCTGCGAAAATCAGCGTTGATCTGCGACCTCTATCTTCGATCGTCGCCATTGCTCTACGATATCAAACGAGGCGATCAAGTGATTTGTGGTCAGCTCGGAGAACACCGAAGCAAGATATTCGGCCGGCGTCATGGTAACTGTTTCACCAGGTCGGCTAAGCGCTTTTCGGTGGCCTGGCGCATATCCCAGAAGACGCTCCATTCCACCCAATCCATGTCGTCGCCCAATTCGCCGCTGCGAAATCGGCGATAGAATTCATCCGATGTCATCTGGTATTGTTGTTCATAGCCGGACAAGCGGGCTGTGAGGCGTTGTAATTCGGCGCGACACTGTTTGGCTTCGAGCGCGATGAGCTTGCTGACTGCCTGATCTACGATCGGGCTGTGGTATCCGCCGCGATAGAGATCTAGCAGGCTTTGCAGACGGTTCACTGTTTGAACGTGGACGGTCATCGTATACTCCTGTCACATCTGGGTTCCGAGCAAGCTCCCGTGGCTCGATTCTGTCAACAGTATACGACCGCGCCAACAGACTGTCAAGACGTTCCGGCCATTCTCGGCCATTTGGATCTATCCGGCTCACGCTTTTGCCCGTCGTCGGCTCGCTACCCACAAAAACCCGATCCCCACCAGCGCCGCGATGCCGCCCCAACGGAACGCGGCCGCAGGGCCGAAATACTGGAACAGCAGCCCGCCCAGCAATGAGCCGAGCATGGCGCGCACGCCCCACGACACGCCGCTGAACACCCCTTGTGCGGTCGCGCCCAGCCCTTTCGGCGCGATCTCGCCCGACAGCGCCACCCCGGCCGCCCAACTGGCCGAGAA
>Ga0172375_10013411_pt1 | contig 10160 bp, 6 predicted proteins | sample LakKiv1m_FD_114537 | JGI IMG/M metagenome (GOLD analysis project Ga0172375, IMG submission 114537) | Freshwater microbial communities from Kabuno Bay, South-Kivu, Congo - kab_092012_11.1m | ecosystem: Environmental > Aquatic > Freshwater > Lake | place: Democratic Republic of the Congo...
ATCCTCAGTATTACGAGGATCTCTGCCTATCAGTGCGGGAATGCAGTAATTTTCGAGGTAAGAAGCAACTGCTTTCTCCATTCCGTTAAGTGTGGCATCTCCCAGCCCGTAAACACCCTCATCGGTAAATACCTTAAGTGTCACAAAGTTCCTTCCCGGGGAACAGACAATTACTTTTGCATCTGTTATTTTCATTCCATTTCTCTTTTATCTTTTTGATTCAAAAACCACCCTTTCCCCTCCCCCCATCTCGCCCTCACCCCCTCTTTCTTTGGTCTTTGGTCTTTGGTCTTTGGTCTTTTATCTTTTATCTTTTATCTTGAAAAACCCACCCCTACCCCTCCAGGGAGGGGATTATTGTTCACTCACTCCTTACTCCTTACTCCTCACTCCTTTCTCCTTTCTTCTCTACCTGCTTATTCCCGGTATATCTGTATATCTGTAATTCCTGTAATAATCAAGTGTTTTCTCAGGTTTCTCAACAGTTTCAGGAATTGGCCGTTTTGAAAAGGTCTGGAAATAGAGTATGCACCCGTCCTTCCAGATCCTGGCATCTCTCTCCTGCTTCACCAATAAAGATGAGACCTCTTCAAATCTTTCCCTGTCAACTAATCCCTTCGATTTTTCCCATTCTGTCTGAAGCCACCTTACCGACTTCACCCCGCTGTCATAATGAAGACAAATTTCATCCCACAATGTATTTCCTGATTTCAGCCTGTAATCCCATGGCACATGGTGAAACCACAGTAAAAGGTTTTCAGGGCAGGAAGTGATATTCTCATAAATATCTCTCACAGGTTTAAAATACTGCGCAACGGCATCAGATCCTTTCGATGTTCTGTCAAAACCTGCCCCTGAGGAATCTGCTCTGTGATAATATACTGATGTCCAGTCTTTTCTACCCCTGTCGACCCATGGACCAGGGCCATAATGGTGACCTGAGTACATTATATGATGTAAACCAAGAGGTGTCATGTAATTAACTGCGATCTCACGCGAATCGAGCATCATTTTTTTGATCCTCGATACTGCTTCATCATCATTGGTAAAAGTCATCCTTATCCATTCATCAGCAACATCGGACGAATTCATATAAGGATCCCATGCAAGTCTGCCAAAGGCATACCAGTTTGCCTGGGCAAATGGATGGCCTGTCCAGTTCCTCACATTTCCGATGTTTGCAACTCCTGCCATCGCAGTAAGTTCGTGATTATCGAGACTGCCATCAATCACCGTTGCCACAGGTGTTCCTTTTCCTCCGGCATAAGTATCCGACTTCAGGCACTCCTCAAATAGCGGAGCCAGGAAAACAAGATGAACTGAAGAGCCAAGGTATTCCTGTGTTATCTGCAGTTCAGGCATTAGTGGTGTTTTTGGCATAGCTCCGAAAAGAGGATGAAAAGGTTCACGGGGCTGGAAATCAACAGGTCCGTTCTTAACCTGGATAAGAACATTTTTCCTGAATTTCCCGTCGAGCGGAACAAACTCATTATAAGCCTGTTTAGCACGGTCATCGGGAACATTGTTATCATAAACGAAAGCCCTCCACATCACAATTCCACCATGCCTTGCAACCGCATCAGCAAGCATGTTGGCTCCATCAGCATGCGACCTGTTATAATTCTGCGGACCGGGTTGTCCTTCCGAATTTGCTTTTACCAGGAATCCTCCGAAATCAGGAATGATTTCATAGATCTCATCAGCTTTGTTTTTCCACCATGCTATAACTTCAGGATCAAGGGGATCTGACGTCTTCAGCTTACCGATCTCAATAGGAGCGCTGAACCGGGCTGTGAGGTATACCTTTATATTATATGGCCTGAAAACATCAGCAATGGCAGCCACCTTTACAAGATACTCCTTTGTAAGGATCAGGGCATTTGCATTAACATTTGTAAGAACCGAAGCATTAATCCCTATTGACGCATTTGCCCTGGCATAATCCTTATACCGGGGATCTATTGTGCCGGGAAGATCCTCCCAGTTCCACAATGACAATCCTGCATAACCACGCTCTACACTGCGGTTAAGGTTGTCCCAGTGATTGAGCAGCCTGATCTTTGTTTTCGGGGAGCTTCCTGCAGCCAGTGAAGATATATCCTGATGTGTCTGAATCATCCTCAGAAAATGAAATGTGCCGTACAAAACTCCGGCATCGCTGTTTGCTGCAATTACAAAAATATTTTTGCGTTTATATTTTGAAGATATGATAATATAACCTTCATCGCCTTTATCTGCCAGTTGATCCTCCAGTCTGAGTGAAGCAATAATCCCTGAATTTTCAGGAGTTCCTATAACGATAATTCCATGTTTCTTTACAGAAGTGAAATCAGGGATCTCTTTACCAAGCATTGACTCCAGACCATTCCTCATTTCCTCTCCTGCAATGAGTATGGTTGGCGACGATCCGTCAATCACCAAACCATTGATTGATTTACTGTACTGCCCGAGCAACTCCACATCAGATATCAGATCATATCTCATCCAGAGCCTGTATCCGTCTTCAGCTTGTGCTGCCACAGATAATGCAAGTAAAATCAAAAAGATAGAATATATCCGCTTCATGTCTCTTTACCTGATATATTTGAATGAATATTATTTTTTCTGAGAGACGATCCCCTGACGATGAGTTTATGCTTCAGAACAACAGAGCTCAGATCAGCCTTCGTGGAGTCTTTCAGCTTATTAATAAGAGATGTTGCAGCCATCTCACCGATCTCCCGTGCCGGATAATCAACCGTTGTGAGGTTAGGCTGAACAACCTGGCTCACCGGCTCATTGTTAAACCCTGCAATGGCTATGTCGTCAGGAATTTTAACTCCGGCTTTAGCGAGTTCAACAATTGCAGCTATGGCAGTAGTGTCGTTTGAGGAAAACAATCCATCGGGACGGAATTTCATTTTAAGAATTTTCTGAGCAGTCTCCTTTCCTGACTGGCTGCTCATGTCGCTTACAATGAGGAGGCCCTGATCAAACTCTATTTTATTGTCTGCCAGCGCCTTCCTGTATCCCATGAATCTCTCGGAATAAACATTGCGTATCATATTTCCACCCAGATGAACAATCCGTCTGCAACCCTGATCGATCAGGTGAGTTGTAGCTTCATACCCTGCTTTAAAATTATCGATAATAACACTCATGCAGCCGTTGCAATCGGCAACCCTGTCAAAAAATACAACCGGGATATCCCTGTTGAACAGCAAGTTGAAATGGTTCATGTTTTTTGTGTCGTATGCCAGAGAAACCAGCAATCCGTCAACCCGGCTGTTAAAGAGAGTGTTTACGCATGATATCTCCTTCCTCCACGACTCAAGCGACTGACTGATAATAAGACCATAACCGTTCTCAGATGTTACTTTTTCTACCCCTGCGATCGCTGTTGCCATAAAGTAACTGTTGAGTCGCGGAACGACGATTCCAATTGTATTTGTGTGCTTCTGCCGAAGGTTGCTTGCAAATTTATTTTGCCGGTATCCCATCTCATTTGCAGTAGTCTGAATTTTTTTCCTTGTCTCCTTCCTGATATGAGGATGATTTTTTAAACCCCTGCTGACAGTTGAAGGAGAAAGATTCAAAGCTTTTGCAACGTCATAGATTGTGACCTCTCTGCTGCCTTTCATAATGATCAGGATAATAATACAAAATTATTATTCTCCACGACTTTCTGAAATAAAACAATGAAAAATCTGCAATCGGTTGCAAATAATTGTTAAAAAAGATGAAACAAGTTGCTTTAATGAATAGTTTTGGATATTTTTATGAGAATAAAATATGACCCAAACAGATACCACCTAAATCTGAAAGCGATGCAAAATCCTAAAAAACAAGTTATTACAAGAAGAAAATTTCTTGACACTTCCGCCAAGGCAACTCTGTTCTCCGGAGTGGCGATGGCTGGTTTTCCAACAATCATTCCGGCAAGAGTTATCGGAAAAAATCCACCCAGTGATAAAATCACAATAGGCTGGATAGGTACAGGAAGACAGGGAACCGGTGATGTACGTGGAACACTCAGGTTCGACACTGCACAGTTCGTTGCTGCAGCCGACGTTGATTCAAACAGGGTGGCTATGGGTAAGAAGATGATTGAAGATTTTTACTCCAGACAAACCGGAACTACCTTTTCGGGTGTTAAAACTTATGGAGATTATAAGGAGATGCTCCTTGATAAATCCATTGATGCTGTAATGATAACAACTCCCGACCACTGGCATTCACAGCCAGCCATTGAGGCGGCTCTAGCCGGCAAGGATATTTATCTTGAGAAACCGACGTCGCTTACAATTGCCGAGGGAAGACTGCTCAGTGATGTAGTAAGGCGTAAAAAAGTTATCCTTCAGGTTGGAACACAACAGCGCTCAAGTTCCCAGTTCAGAATTGCTGCAGAACTCGTAAGGAACGGCAGAATAGGAAAGCTCCATACTGTAAAAATAGGTCTCCCCGGCGATCCGTCAGGACCGGAAGCAGCAGAAATGCCCATTCCTAAGAACCTTAACTATGACATGTGGCTGGGCTCGACACCTGTGGTTTATTATACTGAAACCCGTGTGCACCCACAGAACAGCATAAATGATCGTCCGGGATGGCTGAGATGCGAGCAGTTCGGTGCAGGGATGATAACCGGATGGGGACAGCACCATTTCGATTCTGCAGCCTGGGGTATGGATACTGAACTGACAGGACCTGTTTCGATTGAAGCAGTTGCACAGTTCCCAAAATCAGGACTATGGGATGTTCACGGCGACTTCATGTCGAAAGCAGAGTATGCAAATGGAATAACGATGCTGACGAGCGGAGGTTACCCGAATGGTGTCCGTTACGAGGGAACCGACGGCTGGATATTCGTTACACGCGGAAATTACAGGGCAACAGAAAGTGATCCTATACCTCAGGGTCAGGCTAATGCACCTCTTACCGCATCAGATCCCAAGGTTCTGACTCCACTAAGCGAGAGTGAAAAACATCTGTATGTGAGCACTAACCAACAGGGTAACTGGCTCGATTGCATCAAATCGCGCCAGGAACCGATCTCCCCGGTTGAAATAGGTCATCGTGCATGCACTGTATGCCTCGTTACACATATAGCTATGAAGTTAGGCAGAAAACTTACCTGGGATCCGGCTAAGGAGAAATTTGTAAAAGACGATGAAGCCAATTCATGGCTGTCACGTCCGCAGAGAGCTCCCTACGGAACCAATTACATAAAGATGTAATCTGTGAAAGTATGAGAAAATTATTATTAACTACTTTGCTGATATTCGCAGGGGTGATTATCTTTTCACCCCTGTCGGCAGCAAAGATCACTGCTGTGAAGGTCGGTTCAAAGATCAACATCACCATAAACAACAAGTATTTTACAAGCTACATTTTTTCGGAAGATGAAAAATACCCGTTCTTCTATCCTGTAAACGGTCCTCTATCAGGTGGATCTGTAACTTCGATGAGAAACGCAGAGTATCCACATCACAGTTCTCTCTTTTTCGGCTGCGACCTGGTTAATGGTGGAAACTACTGGCAGGAAGGACTGGAACGCGGAAGGATAATTTCCGTTAATGCCCAGATACTTAAGCAGGGCGGAGATACCGTGATCTTTACCGATGAATGTATCTGGAGCCGTCCGGGGGCAATCTCTCCCGTAAAAGACACACGTACATTCACAATTACCGCTCCATCGGCAACAATGACTCAGATCGATGTCGAGATCACCATGGAGATGCTTATCGACGTAGCAATTAAGAAGACAAACCATTCCCTTTTCAGTGCAAGAATGGCTGCCGACCTGTCAGTGAAAAACGGCGGGACAATGATTAATGCGGAAGGTCTGCTTGGTGAGCCGGGCACTTTTGGAAAAGGTTCAGCCTGGATAGATTTCTATGGCAAACGGGGAAATATGATCGAAGGTCTGGCAATCATGCAGCATCCAAAAAATCCCTGGTATCCTTCACCCTGGTTTACGAGAGATTACGGATTTATGTCGCCCACGCCAATGTACTGGCCTCAAAACGGAACAGACACGCAGATGAAAAAAGGAGATACTTTGTTGCTCCGTTATCGCGTTCTTGTGCATGGAGGTACAAATACAGATGCTGACATAGCTGGTCAGTTTGAGAAATATAAAAACATAAAATAAGGACACGCGATCGCGTGTCCCTGTTTTATAAAACCGAAATCATCTTCTTCAGTATCCCTGCTTCACGCCCGGTAGTGTTTTGTGAAGGTTGATGACCGCCGATTGTGATCAGGAATTGTCCCGGATCAATAACTCTTTTGTTATTCACATCTATCACTGTGAAGGCTTCAGGAGCAACTTCAAAGGTTACTGTTTTGGTTTCACCCGGATTCAGATGTATTCTCTTAAACCCTCTGAGCGAACGGATCGGAACCGGAACAGTTGCAGAAAGATTTGAAATGTAAAGCTGTGCTACCTCATCTCCCGACATCATACCCGTATTCTGTACCTGGACTGAAACCGTAAGCGGTTCTGTTGCAGAGATCTTTTTTTGCACTTTGAGTTTGCTGTATTTGAAAGTGGTATAGCTCAGGCCATAACCAAAAGGATACAATGGTTCACCTTTGAAGTAACGATATGTCCTGTTATCCATTTTGTAATCTGAGAAATCCGGAAGGTCGGTGATTGATTTATAAACAGTCACGGGTAAACGCCCTGCAGGATTATAATCACCAAATATAACATCAGCAAGTGCCTGACCGGCAGCCTGACCGCCATACCAGGTTTCTACAATAGCGGGTATATTTTCATTTTCCCAGTTTATAGCAATAGCGCTACCGTTAAGCAGTACAAGTACAACCGGTTTCCCAAGAGTGTGAATTTCCTTAATCAGTTCCTGCTGAACGTCTGGAAGGTCAATTCGGGTCCTGTCACCTCCACGGAAACCATCGATCATAACTCTCATCTCTTCACCTTCAAGTCTGGGAGTAATTCCCATGCACATAATAATGACATCGGCTTTTTTCGCAACTTCGGCAGCTTCTGCTTTAAGCTCAGCCGCCGGTTTCTGGTCCGGTAATCCTGCTGCCCAGTTACAGCCCTGAGCAAAAATTACTTCCGATTTACCATCAAGCTTTTCCTTTATCCCTCTGAGAGGAGTAACCGGATCAGAAGGGACTCCATTATAATTTCCAAGAAGAACAAATGACTGATCCGAATTTGGCCCGATAACGGCGACAGTTCCAATATCCTTTTTAAGAGGCAGTAAATTATTCTCATTCTTCAGGAGAACTATCGATTTCTGTGCTGTCTCCTTAGCCAGAGCTTTATTTGCTTCTGAGTCGTTTACACTGTAGGGGATGCTTGCATATTTAACCATAGCCTCGGGATCGAACATTCCAAGACGAAAACGGGCAACAAATAATCTCTTCAGTGCGACATCTATCTCCTGTTCGGTAATCATATTTTTCTCCAGAGACTCTTTAAGATTCCTGTATGCCGAGCCGCATTCAAGGTCGGTACCAGATTTTACACCCAGGGCAGATGCTTCTGCAGCCGTTGAAACAACTTTATGTCCGCGGTAAATGTCGTTTATTGCACCGCAGTCGGAAACGATGTAACCGTCAAATCCGAATTCGGTTCTTAAAATACCGTTAAGAAGATTATCGCTTCCACATGCGGTCTCACCATTGTACCTGTTATAGGCGCACATTACGGAATAGGCCTTTCCTTCCCTGATACCCATTTCGAACTGAGGCAGGTATGTTTCCCTGAAATCCCTTTCGTCGGTTATCGCATCAAAGGAGTGTCGCTCGGGTTCAGGTCCGCTGTGTACAACATAATGCTTCAATGTAGCTATGGTTTTGAAGTATTTAGGATCGTCACCCTGAAGTCCTTTCACGAACTGAACCCCGATTTTTCCTGTCAGGAATGGATCTTCGCCATATGTCTCCTGTCCTCTGCCCCACCTGGGATCCCTGAATATATTTATGTTTGGTGTCCAGAAAGTAAGTCCCTGATATCTCTTTCTTGAACCATTTCTCAAAAACTCGTGATGCTTGGCACGTGCCTCATCGGAAATGGCAGTTGATACCCTGAAAATAAGATCTTCATCCCATGTAGCTCCCAGACCAATCGCCTGTGGGAATACAGTTGCAACACCCGCTCTTCCCACGCCATGCAGACACTCATTCCACCAGTCGTAGGCTGGTATACCGAGTCTGTCGATTGCCGGTGCAGTATTCATCATCTGACTTATCTTCTCCTCGACTGTCATTCTGCCTACAAGGTCATTCACCCTGTCATCGACCGAAATTGCAGGATTCTGATAAGGAAATTCATAGGTCTGCTGTGCTGAGAGAAAAGGGGTAACCAGCAGATACAGTAAAATGATTAATAGTCCTTTAAGTGTTTTTGATTCCGATTTCATATACATATTGTATTTTAGTTAAATCTTTTTTACCACGGAGTTACACAGGGTTTTCACTGAGTTACACTGTTTTTCTCCACCTCTTTCTTTAAAAATGCCGGTGTGCCTCTGCACCGTTGTACCGCTGTGCCCTTATACCTTTTTTCTGTACAAACAATCCTTCATATCACAAAAGCTACACGTATAGGGAAGTCGCTTTACATTTTCACCTATCCCTATAATACCGCTTACTGATTTAACCGGATCCATGAGGGCTGATTCAGTAAGTTTTATTCCGCAATAGTTATCGGGAAGCAGGCTGAACAGCTTATGTTGTTCAACCACATTCCAACCGCAATATCCCGGACTGAAACGGTTTGTTATCCTGAATTCAGTTTCCATAACAGCCTGCATAATATCTGTAGCTGCCTCCACGGCCTCACTGCCGATAACATCATAAATATAGCCTTCCAGCAGATCCCCCTCCTTCATTGCCCGCCTGCTCCTGAGGCCCAGGTTTTCTCCGGCGGTACAGACGAACAGGGCAGCAGACGCTGATTTTTTCATCTGCCCGTAAATGATCCTGCCTATATTGAAGGTTACATTGTTTATTATTATTGTCTTCTCAGATTCAATGAAAGATATATTATCAAATATTCTGTACTCTGCTCTCAGATTACATAATGTTTCTGCCTCAATCAGCAGGCGAGCCACAATTTCAAAAATTGTCTCCTGCGATTCTCCCTCCCTGTAACCCATGACTCTTTCAACCTGATCAACTGTTAGTTTCAGATCACTAAAATCAAATTGAAAGGTCTTTTGTGTCATTCCTGTTAACCTTAATCATTAATCCTTTGTGATACTTTGTGTTACCTTAGTGATCCTTTGTGGTAAAACATCTAACCACAAAGGTGCACAAAGTACACACTAAGGGACACAAAGACCAGATTATCTCAAATACTCCCCAACCAAGTCCGAATCGACAACAATCCTCTCCACGATCTCCTCCCAGCCTATCGTCATCAGGTGTATTCCGTTTATACCTGTTTTATTCTTTACTTTCTCAATAATTTCAAGTGCAATCTGGATACCTTCCTCCGACGCTCCATCTCCTGCTTTTTCCATTCTATTCAAGATATATCCGGGAAGGTAGACTCCCGGCACTTTTGAATGAAGATATTGGGCTATCTTTAGATTTTTCAATGGCGCAACACCTGCAAGAATATAAACCTTGTCAAGCACATTTCTCTTCTCAAGCTGCTCAAGCCAGGCATCAAGCCTTTCCGGTTCAAAAATAAGGTTAGTTTGGAAGAACTGGGCTCCGGCGTTTATTTTCTTCTGATCTCTGACAGCCTGAAATTCAGGATCTGATGCAAACGGAGATGTTGCTGCACCGAGAAATATCTTTGGCGGACTCTTTATTTTTCTGCCATCGAGATAAACTCCTTCATCTCTCATCTTCCTTATTATCCACAACATCTGTATTGAATCGAGATCAACAAAATTCATGCTGGCAGTTGGAGAAGGACCAATAACCGCATTATCACCGGTTACGCAAAGTATATTTCTTATACCCATGCTGTTGGCCCCTATTACGGTCGATTGCAACGCGGTCCTTGTTGTATCTCTTGCGGCAATCTGCAACACAGGTTCTGTATTCATGTCATTTGCCACTTTGCAGCAGGAGAGGCTCGACATTTTAGCATTTGCCGATGATGAATCGGTGAAATTAATTGCAGCTACATAAGGTTTCACAAGTTCAATGTTCCTGATCAGTTTCAGGGCGTTTGCGCCGAGCGGGGG
>Ga0172375_10013414_pt1 | contig 10158 bp, 4 predicted proteins | sample LakKiv1m_FD_114537 | JGI IMG/M metagenome (GOLD analysis project Ga0172375, IMG submission 114537) | Freshwater microbial communities from Kabuno Bay, South-Kivu, Congo - kab_092012_11.1m | ecosystem: Environmental > Aquatic > Freshwater > Lake | place: Democratic Republic of the Congo...
AAGCGCAACAAGAGTAATATAGCCGGCGTTACGCATCGCCTGCCACCAACTGCTGTCTTGAAAAAGTATCTCCTTGAAGTTTGCTAGGGCGACGAAAGTCTTAACCGGCAGAATCCCATCCCAGTCAAATAAGCTCAACTGAAAAACCCATATAAAAGGAATAATATAAAATACGGAAAAGATTAATAATGCCGGCAGCACTAAAATATAATTTTCCAGGCTAGATTTAATTCTCATACTATTTGCGCTTTCTGGCTAACTCCCTCTCTTTCATCCTTTGGGTTTCGGCGGCCACCTGCTCCGGGGACTTCTTACCGATAATAATCGATTGAATGCCCTTGCCAAAAACCTCAATCACCGGGGCAGATTCCCTTACCCCCCAAATATTAGGATGCGTAGCACAATCCATGCTCTTAGCAAAACTCGCCAGGATCTCCGGGACCCTGCTAATGCTGTTTTTATTTGCCGGGAGATTGTTAGTCGCCTCGGCTAAATACGCCTGCTGGTCATCGTCGGTAAGCCAGCGTAAAAATTTTACTGCCTCCTCTTTTTTAGGCGAGCGGGCATTCACCATAAACGAAGACCCTGCCCCTCCCCGGATAACCATAGGATAATTATCGCTTGCCTTAGGCGGAAGAAAAACGGCATACTTTAATTCAGGGTTCATTCCTTTGTAAACATTGACACACCATGAGCCGTTAAATGCAAAAACCGCCTTCTCATTGGCAAAAATCTGCTCTGCGGTTTTATTAACCATGGTAACTATACCGCTGGCTAAAAGCCCGGACTCCTGCATATCCTTAAACAGGCTTAAAACTTTAATCCAATCCGGGTCAGTATAAGGCACCTCTCCTTTTATGGTAGCAATTACCTTATCCGGACCCATAATATTAAAGGCATAGTTGCCGGCGAGGCAATCAATCATCCATATCTCCCCCCATCCGGAAACTAATCCCTGTAAGCCTGCGGCTTTAATTTTCTTTGCCATACCTAGAAATTCCGTAAAATCTTTCGGCGGTTTATCCGGATTTAACCCCAACTTCTTGAATAAAGATTTATTGTAGAGCATCTGAATGGTCATTATGTCTATCGGGACGCCGTAAATACCCGGTTTAACGCCATAGGTGTTCCCGTCGTTAAACCCGTTGACTGCTAAAGCTTTAGAGAAAAAAACATTCTCCCATTCCCCGGAATTTTCACCCATGTAGCCGGTAAGTTCAAGGACAAATCCGGCCTTGATAAATGAGGCAAAATCCCTCTTCTCGCCCAATATACCGAAGATATCAGGAAGGCTTGCTCCCTGCGCGGCAGCACGCACTTTCTGAGAATAGGCGTCAGAAGGCGCATAAAGTTCAAAATTTATTTTTATTCCGGTTTTAGCTTCGTATCTCTTGGCTAGCTCTTTAAGGGCAGGGTCGCGGTCAGTCATCCAATGCCAGACAGTAACCGTAGACTTTCCTGTACCATGGCTTGGCATACATCCTGAAACTATCGAAAGCATAAAAAAAGTCCCAAAGACAAAGAAATGGAACTTAAGTTTTAGCATCTAACCTCCTTAAAATATTTTTAAAGGATTATAAGATGGCTTGGCTGCTATTTCTTTACCTATATAGATATAGGCATAATATTAAAATGTAACATATTTTCATATCAGGGTCAAGTTTTTTGCCTGCTTTATTTTACGCCCTTAATATCCGGGATAAACCCATAAGGTCCGCGCGCTCAAGGTCTATGCCTAAACGGTATTCACCCTGCGCATCAGGCCTTGACCATGCTACGCTTCCTCTTGTATAAAGAGGCTCTCCCCTGTCCGGTATCCTCAACCATGCCTCCAGCGGCGTATTGCGGGGTATCTCATTGTTCAACCATACCCCTATACCCTTAGCGCTTATATCGCTTGTCTGGCCGGCGACTTCTTGGCCGCTGTTTAAATCCAACAACTTGACCGGGAAACGGATATTAAACCTCTGGAATATTCTACGGTCATCCATATTCTTATCCCCCTCTTTCAGAGCATCTTTCCACCAATTCCGGGATATCTCGTTTGGAACGCTCTGATAAACAAATTTATATATATTCTCTTTATCCGTATCAGTAAGTTTTGTAAATAAGAACCCGTAAATATTATGCCCGTCGGTATGCTTATGCCAGGCTATCCAGGCTTCGCACTCTATAGCAAAATTATCCGATAGCTTCAGGTTAAATTTTATATAAGTATCGACCTTAAGCCTTAAAGGCAAAACAACCTGGACACCTTTAAGATTAATATCTTTAACCAGGCAATCAATAAAAGCCACGGCACCAGCGAGCTTAATTTTCGCCGGCTTATTAATGCGCCATCTAGTTATCTTCCTGCGCTCGTTCATATTATAGGCCCTTCCACCACTGTTCCCTTAAATCTTTAAACGAATTATCTCTTATAAAAGCAGCTATTTTGTCCTTATCAGCATCATCAATCCTGTTAAAGGATAGGCCGTATGTATTTTTACCCTCGTACTCATCATGCCAGGCAACGTGCGCTCCGATATTAAATGACAGCGCGTCTGAAATAGCCAGGCTTATATTAGAGAAAACTTCCGGCAGGAGGTTTTTTAACATCGTAATCCTTACTCCGCTTAAGCTTATATCTTCGACATTGCAAGCAATCGGGGCAACGCGGTTTTCAATCATGCAAGCAGCTTCCTTGTCCACCTTCATTCTTGGATAAACTCTGCGTTCCTCCATCTTAAAACCCTTTCTCCGTGGCTTCCTTATTATACCATAAATAGGGGACGGTTCTTAAGGTTTTATCCCCATACCTACCAAAGAGTTACACAACCTCATAATTTGCGTTTCGTTTCCGGATAAAACAAACTCCCCTCCATTATCTCTATATTCAAATCTACTGGCAGAATTCTTTGCCTCCAGGAATACGCTCTTTAAACCAACTAATTCAAGAGAATTAAATTCCCTCCAGCCAAAAGCATACTTAAATAAATCATAAATCTTTCTTATATTAGGCCTAATACTATCATACGGATAAGAATAGGCTATATCGCCATTTACTAATTGACGGAAATTATCACCGTTAAGCACGTAATACGCAAACATCCGCGCTAAATAAGCTTTTAAATCTTCTAAACTTCTTGCTTCAATAAAATCAAAACCTGCCTGATGGGACTCTTCTAGTAGAAACTCTCCGCGTAACTTAATTCTGGCAAAAGAATCAAGCAGTAAGTTAAGTTTCTTTTCATCCTGCGACTCAATAAAGACTTTTCCTAAGCATCCAAATAGACCAAAAAGAAAATCGCACTCTTCCATATTTAAAATAGTGCGGGAACCGATGCTCAAAGTCCCGCCCTTGTACGAAAAGAGCTCATTAGCTCCGTAGTCTTCTGATAAATTAATCCTTTTAAACCCTGAGCCTACCATGCCAAGCAATATTTTAATTGGCATGAGGCTTAACGCCTCTGCTATTATATCAATATAATAGCGGCATCTGCCTGCTTCAACAGAAAGCTCAAATCTCTTTAGTATCTGGTTAAGCGCCTTACTTTTGTCATTACCTAAATTCACTCTACAAGCTAAATCCTTAGCGATTGTATACTCAGAATGAACTACCCTGTCCTGAATTAGCCTAGCTATGGCCTGTTGTTGCGCTTCTTCAGTATTAACCCCCTTTACGCTAAAATCTATATCTTCTGCTAAAACTAAAATAGGGCTGATTATACCTGGCATCGAAGCAAGCTTTCTACGATAATAGCTACTCAATTCTCCGGTTGAGTCCAGAATATCAAGGATACCGGAAGTAAATATACTATCAAAAGGAGGCTCAGCATCTCCAAGGTCTATATCAAAAATCCCCAACTCTTTGCCTATATACCCAAAACTAGAAAACTTAATCTCGCGTGGGTAAACTTTTCTCGGGTAAGCCTTGGCTCTTAAAAGAATAAAAAGCTCATCAATAATTTTCTTAACACCCCCTATCCCTTCTTGCTGCATAACTTCATAAAGCACTCCTTTATAATACTCCGGATCATAAAGAAAATTATCACTATTAACTAAACGCCTGGTAAAATGTTGAACTAATAACCATTTAATTTTGATATTGCCCTGTTTATCTATTATCGGATTAAACCCGTTTCTCTCTAGATCTAATACATCATCTCCAATCCTGCCTAATACTATATTTCTTGCGTCCTGATTGAGCTTTGAAAGGTTTAAATTTATACCATCAAGGTATTCAACTGTCCCCGTTAATCCATCTCCTAATCTAACCCGTAAATTCCTTAAACAAGACTCTAAGTAACCGAAATATTCTCTCCCTAAAAATGGTATTTTAATAACTAAGCCTGTCCCGGTTATATTAAAAACGCAGAAAGTAATACCTGCCCCTAAAAATGTAATGCTGCCACCCTTAACATCTTTTAATAATTCTAAAAACCTTAGGCGTATAAGCCTTTTCATCAAGTTTTTTATCTCAAGATGGCTCGTGCCCAAACGATGTAACTCCTCAGCATGCTCCTTAAGCTGCATAGTCTTATACCAGGAATAAATCTGTCTGCTTATCCGGCTTAATCCTTCTGGCGAATCACTATCTCCGCCGTTATCGCGGGAGGCATCCACATTATCTACGGTGATATTCTTTTTAAAGGCAAATGGCTTTAATGAGAATCTAATTCCCCAGCTGCTTGCAGAAATCCAGGAACCGAAGATAACGCCTAAGGTTGCCAGCCAGGAAAACCCGGAAACAAAAGGCATCGGCATTTGTTTAAACCCGGATATATTTAATCCTCCAGATAATAAAGCAGAGATTACCGGACTACAAGCCGCTCCCGGCCTAATTTTAGAAAGGTCATAGCTTATCATCCGGTATAATTTCCAGTGGAAAAGCCAGTGAACCACATAGAAGAATGTCGAAGTTATGATTGCTACTAAAACAAAAGGATGCGCAAATATAAATTCTCCTTTAAACCTAAATAGCGAAAATCCGCTCCATGCCTGCCAAACTGCCAAAGGAATAAACAAGACGACAAAGATTGATCCGTAACGAAGAGCGGTAAGCAAGAGAGGGAGAAAATCTAAGACTTTTCGGCTTTCATCTTTATATAATAATTCACCTTGGGAGTTTTTTGCATAAATCTCTTGAAACATCTTACGTATATATACCGCCGGTATACCAGCTATAATATTCACTAGTACTACCAAGCTTAATAAAGGCAAGTTAATTATAAAGCCAGGGTTAACCTTCCATTCCCAAAAAATCATCCAAAACACGGACAATACACTGACTAAAATACCCGTAAGCTTCCTTGGCCAATCCTTATTTTCGCCTAAATGCGTAACCGACATATGTAATATAGGCACCATGCTTAATTGTGTAGCAACCAAAATAATTGCCGGGGTTATATCTTTTTGCGCTAAGGCAAGGTAAAAAATAACTGAAGTAATTAAAGTACTGAACACAAACATCCAGATATACCTCTTGTGCTTCGGGTTTAAAACTTTCCATAAGCTTAGCACTTCTTTGTATGCACCCATCGGACCTGAAGAAAGAAGTTTATAGCTGCCTAAAATAGGGATAAATATCAACGACCAGATAAATCCAAAAAAGAAAACCAAATAAGCAATTTGCAAATAATGGGTATGCGCAGAAGCAAATTTTAATACTGTTGCTCCAGCCGCATTACACGCAGAGCCAATAAATACCATCGCAACCAACTTATCCTGGAAAAAATCAGATATTTTCTTTAAACGGCTGTTTTTACCAAAAATGGAACCGGATTTAAACGCAGCAATTCTCCGGAATAGATCATAGTAGCTCATTGTACTAGCTACATGATGCTTACCATAAACTATTTTCCGGACATGCATATTATGTGAAAGCAACTGAGAGATAAAACTCATACTGAAACCGATTTTTGAATATCCGAGATCTCCTTGCACCTCTTTAAAATCTAAGATTATTCCAAGCGCCTTTGCCTTGCCAAGCAAATTCCTATAAAATAACGTATTTTCCGCTTTCTTATGAGTAACTACCAAATATGCCTCTTTAATTCCGTAACTTCGCAATTCTTCTAGGGCAACAATCATTAAAAATGAACCCCTACCCCTTACCCCATCTTCTTCTCTACAAATAAACTCTATCTGCGCAAGGCGACCCTCTTCCCAAAGAGTAATATATATAAAGGCTTTTATTCTAGCGTTCTTTACTAAGACAAGGACTCCTTTGGCTCGAACACTATTTATCCATTTACCTTTTGGTTGGAAATCCGCCAATTCGCTGGCTTGCATTTTCTCTCCCCAAGTTCTTTTAAATTCAATTCTCTCCAAGATGTGTCCAACCCTTACAGCTTCATCATCAGTAAGATTAATAAAACCTAAATGTACAACATCACCTAAACCATCCTCACTAGAAATAACGGCTTCTGAAGGTACATCCGAGATTATCCCGTCGATCTTTATCGTACTCTTGGATTCCGAACCGCCATTGTCGCGGTGGCCGCCTACGCTCACCACAGCCCCCAGCGCGCCTAAACATAATAATATCCCCGGGGTCGGAATTAATTCCGACCCCATTATTGATCCCATTAAAAACGTAACCACCCCAAACACAACCAAACCCACAGCAATCAAGAATCTAGAATTATTCAAAACAAACCCGTCGCGGCGAGAATCATCCGAAGCGTCCCCTTGGGGAGCGTCCCCTTTTGCTTTTGAAATATCGCGCACGGGATTTATTGATGCGTCTCTAAGAAGCCCGGCCAAAGCTGTTAAAAGCCTATCCCGAGCAGCATAAAACTTTCCGACTTCTTCCTTAAAAACTGCGAGTTTACGATCCCCTTCCTCATCCAGTGAAAAGATCTTCCGGGAGAGTGCGGCAGGAGCCATTTGATAGGCGAAAGAAGGCTCTTCTTCTTTACTCATCGGATCAATATCGACAGGGGCGCTGCGGTATGCACCTTTGGCCATATCCTCCAGAATCGCCAAATCCGTTACCAGATATTTTGCTTTCTCGCGGACACCGCTCATATCCTCATCCCTGCCCTCCATAAGGCGGCGCACGGCAGATTCAATTACCAAAAGATCATTAAAAGCATCGTGGAATAGCGCTGCCAAGGAATAATGAAGCCCTCCATGCGTCCTAACCGTCCTGTAGTCGATCTTGGCAATCCGTTCCTTAATCCGTAGGATTTCCTGATGTGCTTCCAGCGCTTCCGGCAAAAACTTTCTATCCCACTTATCTGCCTGAGCGCTTCTAGAGCTAAAGCATGCGCCAACTAGCGCCATCGCTCCGAAAGGCATAAACGCCGGAACAGCAAGAAAATACGGGGCGATAAGAATAAGCGCAAACGCGCAAAGCGCCAATGCCGCCATTAAAACTTGCGCGGCAATTCGGGCTTGACTTTTCTCTCGGTATATTGTATATATTATTATAGAGGTGATTAAAATGAGGCTCAAAATTGTATTAGAAAAAGATGAAGACGGATATATTGCGGTAAGCGTGCCTTCTTTACCCGGATGCCACAGCCAAGGCAAAACTAAGGCAGAAGCTATAAAGAATATTAAAGAGGCAATCCTCCTGTACTTAGAACCAAACCCTAAAGATATACGCCCATCTTCTAACCATAAAGTCTTAAGCCTGGCAATATGAAGCCCCCGCTTCTTTCCGGCAACGAGGTAATCCGTGCTTTTATCCAAGCAGGATTTATGAAAATCGGGCAGCGCGGCGGCCACGTTAAACTTTTTCACCCCGCGAAACAAATCACCCTCATCATCCCTAACCATAGAGAGATTAACCGCTGGACGCTTAAAGGCATTATTAAAGACGCGGGCATATCGATAGAGGAATTCATTAGTCTTCTTAAGTGAATACGCAATACCCTCCATCCATCCTATATAAATAAAGCCCGCTCTGGATTTATTTTGCAAAGATATAGCATTCTTAGCCCGGTAAAAATCCCCGGAGTTACTACTTCTCTTACTTGCGCATATTAATAATTTACCTTTTAATACCGCACCTATTTTTATATCCGAAAGCCCAAACTCAGATAAAACCCGCGTATATTCATTTTCACTCCACTCATCCGGCCAAACTCCTATTGCCTCTCCTAAAATCAATAACTTACCTTGGGGCTTTAACATCCTTACTGCCTCTGAAAGCGCTTTATAACGCAAGGCGTGCGGCATAAAATACAGGACAAAGTCAAGGATAACCACATCCAAGCTTGCCTCTGGCAAAGAGAGATTTAATATATTCATTTGCCTGTAATTTACAGGTAAGCCCTGCGGCCGGAGGAAATCTTTCGCTGCCTCAATTATAGATGGATGCGCCTCCACACCGACAACCTCTTTAGCACCTGCCTTACAAGCCCAGCCATACGCAGAATCCCCTAACCCGGAGCCCAGAACCAATACCTTTAAGCCCTTAACCTCTGCTTTAAAACGCGCTGCGCGGATATCCATCTCTTTGCAGAACGCAGAAAGCTTCTTTCCCTCCCTTAGCTTGGTATCGGTTGCAGGAAGGAATTCTCTTAAATGATTAGCATGCCCTTCAGCAGCCCGGAAATAATCATTCTCTTTTTTATAATACCAACGGCTTATTTCATTGATAAAGCCGGCGGATATTTGCCATTTATATTTAACGAGCAATTTACGCATAAAATTTTTCAGAGACTCGGCTCTAGGATCGCCGCGCCAATACCCCCAACGCTCGTGAATAAATTGCATGGTTAACTTTACCAAATCTTCCGCGGCAGAAGGCCCTCTCCAAGGAAGCATTCTGATATAGTCCGGTGTATCGCGAGAAGTCATTTGAATAGCCCCAAGCAGTAACGGCGCGACTAAACAAATTTGCAAAAGCTCCGCAGTTGCCGGATGCATTGTAAAGCCGGCAATGGCTGTATGCAGCGCCGGCAGTCCCTCGACTGCGCTCGGAATAAACCACACCGACGCGATGACAGCTGCAATTACACCAACCAGCGCCACGATGCCCAAAAGCGCGATTAGACTTTGGCCGGAACGCATATTATTTTCGGGAAACACCACTACCTCAACCGGCCTTTGATCCTCGCCGATGAGCGAGATCCTCGAGAAAGGACTTGGGAAGAAATCATACTGGATAATATTGCGCCAATGATCAACCATAGTAACAATAGCCAGATTATCATTATAACCACGATGCGTGAAGACAAAATCCCACGGAAGAAGCCCGGCAGTATCCGTTAACTTCCTGACAGACAATGTGCTAATATATCTTTCTGCAGCCGCGATGATCTGATTGTAAAGGCCGGTCTCTACCGTTGCCTTTAATGGCGTCTCATGCGTATCCAGATTGAACCGCGGCGTCAAACCAAACCGCCTCACCAATTCCCTGACCACCGCCTTTAAATGCGGGTACTAACTCTCGGCCTTCTGGATCGATATTAAGAATGACGGATAATGCGCCTTGAGATCCGGGCATCCGACGAGCCAAAATTGCGCATCATGCAAATTCTTATAGGCATCGTGTAAGAGCCTGCCGAGCGGAGCCTTGGCCACGTCATAATGCGTTTCTTTTGTCTCAACCGCAGCAGCAGAAACCATCCGGTAAAGCCGCGGAGTCAGTTTCGTAAACTCCGTTTTAACTCGCGCCTTGACGAACCTGTCTTCATAAGATTCGTGGATATTGTCAGGGGTAATCGCCTCAATCCTCATATCCCACAGGTCATGGCACCGGCTTACATATGTGCATTCCGGAAGAAGCGCTTTATCGCCGATCAGACACTGGACAGCAAAGGCGGCATGATCTTGTTCTGAATTATCAGGGTAAGCTAATTGATGGGCTTGGCTTAAGCGGGATAATAATAACGTCTTATGATCTTCAATATTACGCGGCACCTTAAGTGCCAATGGCGGCGCGCGCGCTGGATCCTGGGTAAGGACATCAATAGCCTTAATAATGTTAGGATGCTCCTGCGCCAGAATCCTAGCTTCTGCGTCAACCTCATACAGATAAGCTAGCTTCTCCTTGGTAATGAGAAGCATGAGGCCACTCGGTCCGCCCCACTCCCTGCTCTCCCTTGCCCTTTCAAGATTAACAAACCCATCCTTGGGCATGCGAAGGTCTGACTTGGTTTGGACAAGCTCGTCGATCCACTCAATAAACCCTTCTGCTCCCAACCACGGGATCTGGAAGAT
>Ga0172375_10013415_pt1 | contig 10158 bp, 7 predicted proteins | sample LakKiv1m_FD_114537 | JGI IMG/M metagenome (GOLD analysis project Ga0172375, IMG submission 114537) | Freshwater microbial communities from Kabuno Bay, South-Kivu, Congo - kab_092012_11.1m | ecosystem: Environmental > Aquatic > Freshwater > Lake | place: Democratic Republic of the Congo...
CGGGCATGTCGTCTTTCATATCCTTGGCATTTTCTGCCGGGATAATGACTTCGAAGATGCCGTGTCGGTGCGCCGCCAGAAGTTTTTCTTTCAGTCCGCCGATTGGCAGCACTTTGCCATGCAGGGTGATTTCACCGGTCATGGCCAGATCATGCCGTATCGGGCGTCCGATGAGGGCCGAAACCAGAGCGGTGGCGATGGTAATACCGGCAGAGGGTCCGTCTTTGGGTGTTGCGCCTTCGGGGACATGGATGTGAATATCATTCTCCGAGAAGAATTTTTCTTCAAGTCCAAGCTTGTCGGCCTGTGAGCGCACCCAGCCTAAAGCAGCCTGGGCGGATTCCTTCATTACTTCGCCCAGCTTACCTGTCAGGTTGAGCTTGCCGGTTCCGCTGACTACCGAGACTTCAATGGTTAAAAGCGCTCCGCCGACTTCAGTCCAGGCCAGACCATTACAAAGACCAACCTGGTTTTTCTTATCGGCTCTGTCTTTGCGGTACTTGGGTATGCCCAGATATTTCTGCACGTTCTGCGGTGTTATGCGATAGCTCTTGCGCTTCTTCGCCTTGTCTTTCAGAACATCGATGGCGATCTTGCGCATCAGGCGCGCTGTTTCGCGCTCCAGACCGCGCACACCGGCCTCGCGAGTGTAAAGCTGTACTATTTCCGCCAGTGCGGCTTCCGATACAAACACGTCGATCTCACCCAGCCCGTTTTCCTTGAGCTGCTTGGGCACCAGATAACGTTTGGCGATCTGAACCTTTTCATCCTGCGTGTATCCGGACAGATCTATTATTTCCATGCGGTCGCGCAGTGTCGGATGTATGTTCTGCAGATAGTTGGCCGTACAGACGAACATGACCTTGGACAGATCATAATCCACGTCCATATAATGATCGTTGAAGGCATTGTTCTGTTCGGTGTCAAGAGCCTCTAATAGAGCCGAAGACGGATCGCCGCGGTAGTCGCTGGAGAGCTTGTCGATCTCGTCCAGCAGTATCACCGGATTGTCGCTTCCAGCGCGACGCATGGAGTGAATCAGCTTACCCGGCAGAGCACCTATATATGTCCGTCTGTGACCACGCACTTCAGCCTCGTCGCGCACGCCGCCTAAAGAGATCCTGACATATTTGCGTCCTGTAGCGCGGGCTATTGAGCGCACCAGCGAAGTTTTGCCTACTCCCGCCGGTCCGGCCAGACACAGTATGGGACCCTTTATTTCACCGGCCAGAGTCTTGACGGCCAGATATTCCAGCACTCTCTCTTTGGGCTTCTTCAGTCCGTAATGGTCTTCATCCAGCACTTTTTCGGCAAATTCGATATCGTCGATATCTTTTGTAAGCTCTCCCCAGGGCAGAGCCAGCAGCCATTCGAGATAGTTGCGAACCACAGTGGCTTCCGCCGACATGGGCGACATCATGCGCAGTTTCTTAAGCTCGCGCTCGGCCTTGCCTCGGGCTTCCTTTGAAAGCCCCTTGGTGCGGATGGTGTCTTCAAGCTCTTTCAGCTCATTCTTGAATTCTTCCGCTCCGCCTATTTCACCCCGCGCCGCTTCGGCTTCCTCGGGGTTGTCCTGACGGTTCTGCTCCATCTGCTTTTTAATGCGCGTCTTAATACGCTGTTCGACCTGCAGTATTTCAATCTCACGCTGCAGAATGGCGTAAAGCCGTTCAAGGCGCTGACGGGGATCGATGGTCTCCAGCAATTCCTGACGCTCGCGCAGTTTGAGGTTCAGCGACAGCGCGATCGTGTCAGCCATTTTCGAAGGGCTTTCGATGGCGCTCAACGACTTGAGCATGTCCTTGGGAATACGCCTGGCATGATCGAGGTAAGTTTCGAAAGCAGAGTACAGCGAACGCCGTATGGCCGACAACTCTACTGTATCGACCGTGGGTTCTTCGATAATTTCTACTTCGACTTCAAAGAAAGGTTCAAGCTTTGTAAAATGGCTGACACGAGCCCGATGTTTGCCTTCAACCATCACGCGCACGGTGCCGTCCGGCAGCTTGAGCATCTGGATTATACTGCCTACAGTTCCAATGCTGTATAGATCAGAAGCATCCGGGTCATCCATCTTGGCGACTTTTTGAGCCACCAGGAAAACCTGCGATTCGTCTTTCATGGCGGATTCGAGCGTCTGAATTGACCTGGCTCGTCCGACATAAAGAGGAACCATCATCTGTGGAAATATAACCACGTCTCTCAAAGGCAGAAGCGGGTAGTTCAGTTTGATTTCTTTATCGTTGCTCATTGTCACCTGTTTTCACTTTCAGGCGAATCGGAATAAGTCGCCATCGTGTATCATCAACATTGCAAATATAAGCATTATTCCGGGAATATCAAGCGGAGTCTCCACCCATGCCGCCCGCTTTATCAATTCCGGAGCGGCTGGAGCTGCTTGCGTTCTTATCTTTTTCGGTTGAATAATGCAGAATCGGCTTTTCGTTTCGTAGAATCGTGCCTTCAGTTATGACGATTTCCTCTACATTCAGAAGCGAGGGAATTTCGAACATAAGATCCAGCATTATTCTTTCGAGTATGGTTCGCAGACCGCGTGCGCCCATTTTGCCGCGCATGGCTTCGGATGCGACCGATTTATAAGCGCTTTCCTCGAACCGGAGTCTGGCACCTTCGATTTCGAAAAGTTTCTGGTATTGCTTAACCAGCGCGTTACGCGGCTTGGTCAGTATTTCAATAAGGGCGTCTTCGTTCAATTCGGTCAAGGGGGCGATAACAGGAATACGGCCTATAAATTCAGGGATAAGCCCAAATTTCAGCAGGTCTTCGCTCTGAACCTGGGCGAAAAGTTCGCCGGGAGTTCTTTCCTTATTTATCTGTACATCCGCGCCAAAGCCCATCTCTTTAACACCGATGCGCCGCTCTACTATTTTATCCAGTCCGATAAAAGCTCCACCCACAATAAACAGGATGTTGGTGGTGTCCATCTGGATAAATTCCTGCTGCGGGTGTTTGCGCCCGCCCTTGGGAGGAATATTCGCCAGCGTGCCTTCCAGAATCTTAAGCAGTGCCTGCTGTACGCCCTCACCGGAAACATCGCGTGTTATCGAAGGGTTATCTGATTTGCGGGCAATTTTATCAATTTCGTCAATGTAAACAATGCCGCGACAGGCCCGGTCAAGGTCCTGATCGGCCACCTGCAGCAGATTTACCAGGATATTCTCGACATCTTCGCCTACATAACCGGCCTCAGTCAGACTGGTGGCGTCGGCGATGGCGAAAGGTACGTCCAAAATGCGTGCAAGCGTCTGAGCCAGCAGAGTTTTTCCGGTTCCGGTTGGTCCGAGCAGCAATATGTTGCTCTTCTGCAGTTCTACATCACCGCGCTTGTTTCCCTTGTGTTTTTCGAAGTCTTCGATGCGCTTGTAATGGTTGTAAACGGCTACGGAAAGTATCTTCTTGGCGTAGTCCTGTCCAATGACGTATTCGTCAAGAATTTCCTTCATTTCCCGTGGTTTGGGCAGTGAAGTGTGCTTGGGCAGATTGCTTTCTTTTTCCAGATCTTCATTGACGATTTCGTTGCACAGATCGATGCATTCGTCACAGATGTAAGCCGAAGGCCCGGCGATGAGTTTCTTCACCTCCTTCTGACTTTTTCCACAGAATGAACAGCGTAATTCTTTCATATCTTACTTATCCTCTTAAACCCGAACGGCAAATCAGCCGCCGGTTGGTAATTCACAGACTATTATTCGACTTTCTTTTCAAGAACTTTATCAACCAGACCGTATTCGACCGCCTGCTGGGCGTCCATATAAAAATCACGCTCCATATCGGCCTGCAGTTTTTTAATGCTCTGGCCGGTGTGCAGATGCATGAGTTCGGTCAATGTTTTCTTCATTTTAAGCATTTCACGGGCGTGGATATCGATATCCGTAACCTGCCCCTGGAAACCGCCCCAGGGCTGATGGATCATTACGCGCGAATTGGGCAACATGAAGCGCTTGCCTTTGGTTCCGGCAGTAAGCAGCATGGCTCCCATACTGGCGGCCTGACCCATGCAATAGGTGCGCACCTGCGGTTTGATGATCTGCATGGTGTCGTAAATAGCCATGCCCGAGGTAATTTCTCCGCCTCTGGAGTTTATATAAATATGCACGTCCTTTTCTGGATCTTCTGATTCCAGGAAGAGCAACTGCGCCACAACCAGAGATGCGATTCTGTCGTCGATGTCCTCGCATATGAAAATAATGCGCTCTTTCAGGAGCCGGGAATATATGTCGTAGGCTCTTTCGCCGCGGTGGCTTTGTTCAATTACAGTCGGTATCAACATCATTCTTTCACTTTCATCAATTTTGCGGCTCATTTTTCACCCTTCAGGACTTAAATCAAGGATTATTTCACCTGACCTGATATTATACCTTACTATGCTCATTAAAAGCAATGTCGGCAAGGTGTCCGAGACTCAGAATATGATTTTTCTGATTAGAGGGACTATTTTTTTCGCAGATTCGCCCTGAATCAGGTAATGCCGAAGTCGATGGCGGACAAGTTCACGCACAGAAAACGGCAAGATGCTGAAAATATTTTCGAAATCGTTTTTTGAGCGCCAGAAAAGGCTGGATGTTGCAGAAGGCTGCCTGTAGTCCACCAGCATTTCAGCCGCCCGCTGTTGTTCATTTTTTGATGCTGCCGCCACAGCCCGGGCGGCGTAGCTCTGAAAATCCTTTTGTTGATGTGGTATCGGGCACTTGCGACAGACCAGACTGTCGCCGGACGCAGCTCGTCTGTCGCATCCTGACATGATGCGACGGGCTGCACGGAATTTCTGGTTGTTCCATAAGGCGCGGAATGACTCTGTGTTCAGGTCGCCGAAATCCAGGCTTTCTTCCGATACCGTGCAGCAGGGTGAAACAGTGCCGCATGCATTAACTGTAAGGTTCAGATAAAGCCAGTCGCAGTGATGTTTCTCGTTTGAACGCAGTTTTTTTATACGCTTTTCAAGGGGATCTGTTTCTTTTGCGTTTTCCGGCGCTGCTTCCTTCTTTTTGTATTCATCTCTTACAAAACGAGGATCGCTCGAAAGCCATTCCCTGGAATAAACAAAAGGCGCGGCGAAGCGCAGATCTGCGTCCAGTTCGCAGGCCAGGTCGGCAGCTTTTTTCATTTCGTGTTCGTTGTGCGAAAACACCAGAAATTGCCAGTCGACACGTGGTTTATGCGACTTCTTCAGATATTTCAACCGTTTCAGGCGACGCATGTTGTCGAGAACTATCGAAATGTCTCCGCCTACGCGATACTTCGAGTAAGTCTCCTGACTGATACCGTCCAGCGATACAGTTAAAATATCAAGTTTGCTGTCTATCAGTCTTTCGAGCTCTTCATCAGTCAATCGACGGTTGAAATTGGTGCTGATGCGTATTTCGGTATCGTTGCTTTTCACCAGCTCGATCATGTCAAAAATTCTGCGGTTCAGGAATGGTTCACCCCAGTTGAAAAGATCGCAATGGTAGAGATAGGGACCGATTTCATCAATGAGCTTTTTGAACAGATCCCATTCCATAACCGCTTTGCTTCTGGCGTCGGGATTGTCGGCCTGAAAACAGAAGGGGCAACGCAGGTTACAGGCCGAAGAGGGATCGATTATTGCGGCAATCGGGTATGACCAGACTTCCTCCGCTCCGGCTTTCTGTTCCAGAAGCGCCAGCAGAAGATTTTCGAATCTGTTGCGCGGAGCCGGTCGCTGCTCTGTGCTGTTGTTTTCCGCCATCCCCAGCCTTTCAGTATTATTGCGGCGTGTAGATTTCCATGGAATCCAGCGCGCCTTCCGTCTCGTTCCAGCCTCCGGCAATTAAAACATTGCCGTCAGGCAGCAGGGCGGATGAGTGTCCCACTCGGGCATGAGCCATCTCGATAGTGGAATAATGCGTAATTTTTGCATCTTCGCCGATCATCAGCACTTCGCAACTGGAAAGTACCGCTCCAGATGCATCTCGTCCGCCGCAAAGCAGCAAGCCACTTCCGAAGCTGCTGAGACTGGCGTCACTGCGCGCTGTTTCAAGCAGACTGTCGATGCGCTTCAACGTGTCGCAGCCGGACTCAAGGCAGCTCAGACGAAAAAGCAACGCCGAATCGACAGGCACGCCATCGATTGTTCCGCCGACCATAATGGCTCTGCCATTGGAGATCGTTGCAGCACTGTGGCCTGTAAGAGTCTCGCGCAGATCGCTTTCAATCACCCGGCTGCCTTCCGAATCGACGCTCCACCATTCGCAGAGCTTGTTATCCGAGTCTGTGCCGCCGCAGATCAGCATTCCGGCATACTCTTCATTACCATCGAAGACCGAAACCTGAGTATGCCCGCGACGCGGCGTCTTGAGATCAAAGACTTTAGTGCTGGTGTGCAGGTCATCATCGTAGAGGGCGGCGTCAGCCAGAATATTACCGTCTTCGTCCACACCGCCAGTAATGAAAACCTGCCTGAATCCCGGAATGGTCGTAGCGGCGTGCAGGGTGCGGCGCGGGTTGAAGTCTTTGCATTTTGTCTCGATGAGATATTCTTCCACGTTGGCGGAAATGACCAGCGGCGTTTCGAGATAGCTGATTTCTTCACCGCTGCGAGAATAGCCGCCTAATACCAGAATGTTGGCGCTGTCGAGATAACTGGCGCTGTGTCCAACCACGCCTGATGCCAGGCGCAGGTCTTCGTCGCCGTAATTCAGATTGCCGACAGTGTACTTTAACACCGAGAAGTTTTCAACTTCAGCAATGCTGTCCAGCTCCGTGCCGTCGATATTGGTATCGGAACCGCCGATAATAACGGCATCGTTGTAACCCGGAACCACAATACGCAGATTGTTGCGTGCTTTGCCCATGGAAAGCGGCGGCGTGGAAATCCCGTTGACTTTTGCAAAGTAGATGCTGAAAACGTCGTCTTCCATTTCGCTGGAGTTAATGACCGTACTCTGTCCGCGCGAAACGGTTTGCCCCTCTATATCTTCACCTCTGACTTCCAGTTCGAAGCTGGAATAGCGATCCAGATCTTTCAGGCGGAAAGACAGATCGTCGAAGCCGTCAGCCGGTTCGAAGGGATAAGTTGTTTCTCTTTCTTTGTCGCCTGCATCCTCGATTTTTATGGACAGGCGCACCACGCCTTCAAAGGGGTCCTGGTTGTCAGGCGTGACCAGCTCTAATGCCAGCCCCATGTTCTGCGTATCGTCGCATGCAATACAAACCAGACACAGGAAAGCCAGACAGAGCAGCATAAGCGTTCTTTTCATGGCTCCCTCCGCGTGATGTCTATTGACATGGTCTTGTTACTGCTCAGTCCATATTTCAGACCGATAACAACACCAGAAACCGCAGCGACGCCGATAATGGTCCAGAATATCCAGTGCTTATAGAACGGCGTTTCCTCATCAGCGGTGACAGGATCGGGTTTGGACGGCGAGTAATCGATGTTGAAACGCTCATTATCTTTGTCTTTCGAGGCGTCGAAAATGCGCTTGATAACACTGTCGGAAGCGTCTTTTTCTTTGGTCTGTTTCTGCTTGCGGCGGCTTTTTATTTTAAGCGAGTCTCTCAGTTTTGCAGCCTCTTCGGGTGAAAGTCTCTTTCTGTCCTCGGCAGGCTTCAGCACTTCGCCTTCACCTGGTTTAACTGTTTCTGCCGTTGCCCCGGTTGCAGGTTCCGCAGTATTTTCTTCTGCTTTCTTCTCAGTCCCGGTAGCGGTATCCGCTTCTGCTTGCGGTGTTTCGGCGCTGTCCGCCGGGGTCGGCTCTGTGGTTTCTTCCACAGGTGAATCAGCGGGTGCGGCAACGCCGTCTTCGGCAAAAGCCTGCGCCGGATAATATAGTCCGAGGCTGAAGCTGAATGAAATCAGGATCAGCCAGCCGGTTATGTAGTATAAATTGCGAAGCATCAGCTAAATCCAATCGATTCGGAATTTGCGCCTATAATATGCGCAAAGCCATTGGCTCTGCAAGTTTTGATGCAGTTGAAGGTGATAAAGGTTTCGAAAACAGCTCCGGAAATGTTATTCTGTTTTCAATTCTCAATCGACTGGAGACAGAAATGACTCAAACCGTCAACGGAAGCGCAACGTTCCCGCCGAATATCAGCCTGAAAACGTTTGTGTCATGGTATTTTCTGACAACACTGGGTGTTGCAGTCGTCAGCGCCGCTTCTTTTATTTTTATCAGTGTATATTTTCAGAATGAAGACAAGGATTTTATGATAGCAGTCAGACGCCTGACTTCGCTTATCTCCATGTATGTTTCTCCGCTTATTCTGCTGATCCTGATGAAACTGAAATTCAAAGACCTGAGTGGCAGCATCAGGGGCATCTGGGGAAAGCTGAGGCTGGAATTCAGAATGCCTTTATGTCTCAACATAGTCTTGACAGCGATTATCCTTGAGCTGATTTATTTTCTGTGCGGAGCCAACGATTATGTCGGCATGCAGACATTGGGTTCGTTTGGGTTCAGTCTTATAAAGTTTATACCTAATCTTGTAATCGATCTTCTGCTGGTATACGGATTGCTGCAAAGACGTTATCTGGAACGTCCGCTCAGAGTAAATCTGATGTCCATAGCCGCTTACTGGCTGATACTTAAAGCTGTTAACTACGCGTTCAGTCTCATCAAAATCGCCATCAGCCATAATTCGCCTGAAAATGCCGATGTCGGCATATGGTCTTTGTTTACCACCAGATATTTCTCGCCGTTGCCTGAACAGTTGGTGGCAATAGCAGGAAGCCTCATTGTGCTGCTTTTCTCAGCCTACCTCTACAAGCGCACGCGCTCGCTGACTCCGGCGCTGGTTTTCAACCTGCTGCTCTGGCTTTTCAATGGGATTCTGGGATTTTTCCCGGCAGAGTGGGTGCTGCTGTAAACCCCGGATAGCGACGGCATTATTATTCATTTGCAAAGCGGGCCTCAATATAATAACTTCTAGCATACGCTTTAGTTTTAGCATGGGGACATCTGCAAGCCTGGAGGAGTTGTCATGGAAAGTATTATGGAGTCTTTTGGATGGACGCATTTCTGGTTGATACTGGCGGTCGTCATGACCATCATCGAGATTCTGACCGTAGCCTTTTTCGCCCTGCCTTTCGCACTGGGCGGCCTTATTACGGCGCTCTTTGCCTGGCTCGAAATGCCTCTGGCCGGACAGATCGGCGTTTTTGCCGTTTCGTCTTTTCTGATGATGTTCGTGATTCAGAAAACCGTTAAGAAATATTTTATGGGCAAAGGCGGTTCTGCGGCCAAAAGCGGCACGGATAGACTTATCGGGATGAACGCCACGGTATTAAAGCGCATTCAGGGGCGCACCATGCGCGGCGAAATAAAGGTTGAAGGCGAAATCTGGTCAGCCGTGGCCGAAAACGAAGAAAATTACGACGAAGGCGAGCGTGTGAAAGTCGCCGCTGTCGAAGGCGCCAAGCTGATTGTTGAAAAAGCCTGAATAGAAAACATCCGTCTGCCGACGGTTTAGAAACAGAGTTGATATTCTTCTCAATTTGAAAGGAGATTGTTTATGACAGCCATAGGAACCGTACTGCTGGTTATACTGGCGCTGGTGTTCATTCTCATCGTCAAAGGTCTCATAATCGTCCGTCAGGCCGAACACGTAGTAATTGAGCGCCTTGGAAAATTCCATCGTATTCTGGATTCCGGTATGCACTTTATCGTGCCGGTAATCGACAATATCCGTCTTTTCCGCCTTGAAGGCCGCATGTTCAGGCGCATCGATCTGCGCGAGCAGGTTCTGGATTTCCCGCCGCAGCCGGTCATCACTCACGACAACGTCACCATGCACGTCGACTCGGTAATCTATTTCCAGGTGGCCGACTCGGTGCGCGCCAGCTACGAAATCGCCGACATCATTCTGGCTATTCGCCAGTTGGCGGTAACCTCCCTGCGTAACGTCATGGGCGAACTTGACCTGGACGAAACCTTCACTTCGCGTGAGACGGTCAACGCCAAATTGCGCATGGTGCTGGATGAAGCCACCGACAAGTGGGGCGTAAAGGTTAACCGCGTCGAGATCAAGAACATCAACCCTCCCGCCGAAATCGAAGAAGCCATGGCCAAGCAGATGAAGGCCGAGCGCGAGCGCCGCGCCGTCGTTACTTCGGCTGAAGGTGAAAAGAAATCCGCTGTCCTCAAGGCCGAGGGCGAACGCGACGCCGCCATCGCC
>Ga0172375_10013416_pt1 | contig 10157 bp, 10 predicted proteins | sample LakKiv1m_FD_114537 | JGI IMG/M metagenome (GOLD analysis project Ga0172375, IMG submission 114537) | Freshwater microbial communities from Kabuno Bay, South-Kivu, Congo - kab_092012_11.1m | ecosystem: Environmental > Aquatic > Freshwater > Lake | place: Democratic Republic of the Congo...
CAGCGTCGTTCGTTCTTCGGAAGACAGTACAATCGCTGGTGCTACTCTCATGGAAGAGAAGCATACGATATTCACCCTCTTATGTAAAGCTATTTATGACGCACTACACTAGATCCAAAGTTGTTGAAGACTCGCCGTTACCAAGGACAGATCGTAAGAACAAAGCAGATTGTAGAAGGGAGGGAGGTAGAGCGAGAAATGCGTTCGCCCCTCAGCGTGAAGAAAGCCCTAATTGCTCGATTGGATCCCCGTAGCCCCATGCATGACAAGTCCTCTCCTGCGGCACAGGTTCGGATGATGAGTAACATGCGGCTGGAATCGACGCCGCAGGGCGCGTGTGAAGTTGTGGGTGTTCTAAATAACGAATTCCTATTTCGTTTGCCTTTGGCTATCCAAGAGAACGATGAAAGCGTTTCTCTTGGGGAAATGCACATTGAGTCGCTGCCACAGGATCAACCGGCTAAATAGCATCGTATCCGAAACGCTTCTAAGTTGCGCTCCCGGCCTTACCCCGCACGCCGCCTCTTACGCGACGTGCCCCTACGCGGAACGCTCCCGCGCCTGTATAGAACGCGGCGGGCGGCGTCTGGCAACGCTGTTTCCCCCCATCAGTTCTTCCCTTTTGGAAACCCCCTTTCCCGCCTACGCTCCTTCGGAGCTACGGTGGGTTCCGGCCGCCAGGCGGCCGGAACCTGATCCTCCTTCCACAAGGACCATAGGGGACGCCCTCTGTAATACATTGCCGCAGAATGGCTGGGGCGGATATTCGCGGTCGCGGGATCGTCTCTCTCCGAGATTCCACACCGATCTCTTCTTGTGTCGTGTCCCGCAGTGCGACTCGTCTACCCGCCGTAGGATTTGCGGAACTTGGGGCCCTTCTTCTTGGCGTCGCTGTCCGGAGCCGGAGAGACTGGGGGCGCTTTGGGCTCGGCCGCGGCCGGTGGCTCGGCGGCCGGCGTTTCTTTCTTCTCTCCAGAACCTGCGGCTTCTGCCGTGGCCACGTAGTTGAGTTGGAGCGAGGTCAGCAGATCGGTCAGCATCTTCTCCTCGTCCTTGTCGAGATTGCCCTTGGTCTTGGTCTGGACCATGGTCAGCAGGTCGATCGTGATCTGGGCGCCCTCCAGGTTCACTTCCGCCTTCTGGGTCATCGGATTGACCAGCTTTCCCATCTGTTGCATGGCGGAGGACGCCAGCATCATGACGAGATTCATGAACAGAACCTTGTTGAGATCGTTTCGTTGTTTGGTGTCGTCGGGCATAGGGTGTCCTTTCGTATTCTACTCCGGCGTTGCCGGATCTTTCTTTTCGGGCAAGACAATCGAAACGGCGGCGCTGTTGGTGGACAACACGGCGGCGGCCGCCTTCTGGATATCGTCGGCGGTCACGGCCTCAAACCGGCGCTTGGTGTCGAACGCGTGCTGGTAGCCGAGCCCATACAGCTCGTCGAGGGCGCAGTTCATGGCGACCGCGAGGTTGTCCTGGAGGCTCATCTCGTAGTCGGCAATAATCTGGTTCCGGGCCCGATCCAGTTCCTCTTTCCGGATTCCCTTTGTGACAATCCGGTCGATCTCGCCGGCGAACAGCTTCTCCACTTCCGGCACGGCTTTCTCCTGGGTCCCGGCGTAGATGACAAACGCGCCGGGCTCGAGCCCGATCTGCTGGTAAGCGCCGGCAAAGTAGGCCAGGCCCCGGTTCTCCCGGACCGCGATGCCCAGGTCCGAAGACAGGCCGTTCATGATGTACTGCAACAGCGTCATGGCGTCCACCCGGGGATCCTTGACGCTGATGCCGGGGAAGCCGGTGAGGACAATGGCCTGCTCGCGCGGCTCGCGCCGTTCCGAGCGCGCCGGAAGCTTCGGCTGCGCCTTGGCGCACGCCTGCACGGGCGAAGGACCCTTGGCCATGCCGGCCAGGCGGGGCCCCGCCAGCGCGGCGGCCCGTTCCGGCGTGATGTCGCCGAACACGGAGAACACGAGGTTCCCCGCGAGCACATGCTTCTTGAAGTGCGCCACCAGGTCCGCCCGCGTGATCGCGTCCACGGTGTTCGTCCGGCCCAGCGGATGCAGGCGGTACGGGTGGCCGGGGAACAGCAGTTCCCGAAGGGCCTCCTGCGCCTGGAAAATGGGGCGCTCATGTTCCTCGTCGATGGAGGCGAGCTGGACGGCTTTCTGTTTTGTCACTTCCTGTTCGGGAAACGACGACTGCAGGAGGCAGTCGGACAACAGATCCATGAAGAAGTCCGCGTCCGAGGAAAGGCAGCGCGCCTGCAAGCCGAGACTGTTGAAGCCGGAGAAGGCGCTAAGCGTGCCGCCGCGGGTTTCCACCTCCGTGGCAATCTGTTCGGCCGACCGGGTGGCGGTGCCCTTGACGAGCAGCTCGGACATCAGCTTCGTGATGCCGTTGTTCTTCTCGGTCTCGGTGACGACGCCGCCGGACATGGCCGCGCAGACGTAGACGAAGGGCAGGCGATGATCTTCGCGAACGATCAGCGGCACGCCGTTGGGCAGGACGACCCGGGTTGCCTTGCCGTCGATGGGACCGGTGTCGGCGGCGGCTCGCGCCTTCTCCTCTCTGGCCGGCGCCAGGATGGCGACGGTCCGATTCTCGGGCCGCAGATAGGCGCGGGCGACGGCGAGAAGGGAGGCGGGCGTGACGGCGTCGAGCTGTTTGATGTAGACCTCGGCGTAGCGGGGGTCCCCAGCGTAGAATTCGCCCTCGGCGAAGGCGCCGGATTGGCCCCGCATGGTCTGAAGATCGGCCAGTTCGGCGGTGAGCACCATGCGGCGGGCTTTGTCGATTTCCTCCTGCTGGAAGCCGCCCACGAGCCAGGAATCGATCTGCGCCTGAACGGCCGAAAGGGCGGCCTCTTCCTTGTCGGGGTCCAGTGTGATGGAAATGCCGAACAGGCCGGCCTCGCGGGGTGTGTAGGACCAGGCGCTGATGGCGTAGACCAGTTCCCGCTTCTCCTTGATTTCGCGGACCAGCCGGGAGCTGCGGCCCTCACCTACGATCTGCGCGAGCACGTCGAGCGATGGCGCATCCGGATGGCTCATGGGTACGGAGTGGTACGCCCATTCGATGCGCGAGACGTTGTAGGCGCCGGTCGCGCGTTCCGTGCGCGGCGAGAGTTGGGGCGGCTCGACCGGCAGGATCACCGGGGCGCGGCTTCGGCGCTCGAAACTCTTATAGGTGTCGCGGAGCGCGGTCTCGACTTCCTGGGACTTAATGTCGCCGACAATCACCGTCATCATGTTGTCGGGCACGTAGTTTCGCTTGAAGAAGGCGACGAGGTCGTTGCGTGTGACCTTGCTGAAGACGTCCTCGTGGCCGATGATCGGGTAACGGTAAGGATGAACGGTGAAGGCCGTCTGCCAGAGCAGCCGCTCGAGGACGCGGTTGGGATCGTCCTTACACATGGCGATCTCTCGGATAATAACCTGCTGCTCCTGCTTCCATTCCGCTTCGGGGAGGGTGGCATGCATCACGGCATCGGCGAGGACGTTGAGGCCCACGCGCCAGTTCCGGGACGGCAGGTCGGTGTGGAACACGGTGCGGTCGAGCGATGTGTAGGCGTTGATGTCGCCGCCGGCATCGTTGATCTCCCGCGAGATGTCCGTGGGGCCCCGCGTCTCCGTGCCTTTGAAGATCATGTGCTCAATGGCATGCGACAGGCCGGAGCCGAGGTATTCCTGTTCGTGGATGGAACCGGTTCCGACCCAGATTTGGACGGACACGACCGGTGCGGAATGGTCTTCCTTGACCAGGCAGATCATTCCGTTGTCGAGGACGAAACGATGGAGACCGTCGTTCGACTTCTCGAGTGCGGCGAGGGCGCTTGCGGTAACATCAGGCGACTTGAGGCGCGCACACGAGGTCACGGAGTTGGTCAGGCACATCGCGATAAATACCAGAGTAATTTGACGAAAGCTCAATTCTCTAGTTTCCCTTTCTGGTTGGCGTCTTTCGACGACGACTGATTTTCTTTCGACCCGTTTCCGCCGACGGCTGGACTGACGCGGGAAGGAACGGCTTGGCGAAGACCTCCTGGAAATCGTAGCCGTTGGCGAAATCCTCCTTCTTGTCCTCGTCGGTCTTGCCCAGCTTGCCGGTCTCGACGAGGTTGAAGACAATCTCGCCGAAATCGAGCGTGTTCTTGACTCCCCATGAATTGAGGACAGTCAAGGCCAGCGGGCCGAATTCCTGCAGGGCGTAGGAACGGATGCCTTCGAGGAGCTCGGGGCCCGTCATGTGGCGGGCCGTGCCTTCGCGGGGCTTGTTCAACAGCTTGGATGTGAAGTCGAGCGATTCCCGCACGAAGAAGTAGGCGTTCCGGTCGTACCGGGAGTCCTTCCTGCAGATGTCCTTGATCACGGCGCAAAAATCACGGTCTTCCGGCATGGGGTGTGTTCCTCAGAGCGCTTGGCGGATACGGTCCGCCACCTGGTTCATTTCGTTCGGCGTGGCGTATTTGCCGGGGATCCAATTGCGGGTCTGGCCGTCGTTTTCAAAGCGGGGAATGACGTGGAAGTGAACGTGCGGAACCAGTTGGCCGGCGAGCGCCCCGTTCGCCTGGGTCACATTGATCGCGGCGGCGCCGAGCCCCTTGACCTGGGCCATGGCGATCTTCTGGACGGTCAGGATCGTCTTCTGGAGCGCGTCGGCGGGCGCCGCCATGAGCGGATCGCAATGGGTCTTGGGAATGACCAGGACATGGCCTTTGGAGACGGGCCCGATGTCCATGAACGCCATCGTGTCGGCGTCCTCGTAGATCTTGGCGGAAGGCAGTTCTCCGGCAATGATCCTGCAGAAAATGCAATCGCTGCTCATTTCCCTTGAAACCCCCAGAAAGAACTCTGAACATGACCTCAGATCCGATATAGAGTACATGAACCGGTGTGGACGGGAAAGGACAAATTGCGCGAGGAGGAATGTCGCATGGCAAAGGAAAAGAAAGGCGAGCTTAAGAGTACGTTCGATCTGGCGATGGAGCGGATGGCCCAGCGCGGGGAAGGGCTGACGAGGCTTTCCGATGGACAGAAGAAACGGCTGGCCGACCTGTCGGCCAAGACCCGGGCTAAGATCGTCGAGGTGGAGATACTGCTGGGCAAGAGCCTGGCGGCGGCCCGGGAGTCGGGCGATGCCGAGAAGATCGCCCAGGCAGAGGACGATATGCGGCGGGCGATCCAGAAGCTGAAGGATACGGAAGAATCGGAAAAGGCCAAGATCCGGGCCGAGGGCTGATCTTGGTGTTCAGTCCGCGTGAGCCTGCGAGGTGTATGCAGGGGCTCGAGTATCGGTTTCGTTCTTCAGATGCCAGAAACGGACGGCGAGGCCCAGCAGAAACAGCGCGAGGATGAGGAGCAGAACCTTCTGCTCGTCGTGGGTCAGTTCGAACCAGGATCGGAAGATCCCGTGAAGCGCGCCGGGGTTGTGGGTGGGTTCCGTCACGGGGATAGCGGCAACTCCAAGGTTCGGGTCCATTCTGCGCCAAGATTCCGTCTTCGGATCATGGATTCCAGTTCAGTCCTATCGATGAGTTCGCGGGAAACGTCCAGCATTCCGCGAATGTCGCGGAGGTGTTTGTCGGACCCGCCTTCCCTGAAGTATTCCAGTTTGCGAACGATGACGTACTCGGGCGGGGCCAGCATAACGGGTTCATTGAACATCTGCACATGTCGGCGGCGAGCCATGGCCCAACGGTGAAGAGGATCGTCGCCCACGGGATAGAAATCCGCCTTAAAACCCGTTTCCGTATGGATGACGTTGAAGTGCCCCCGGGAGGCGCGCTGCATTTCGATACCGATCACTTCGCGAGGTGGGCAATAGAACGCGTCCGGCGGAAAAGCATCCGGCAAGAGTCCTGTTTGTGCTGCCGTGAGTTCGAGCACCATATCAATGTCCAGCGTCACTCGCGGTTCGCCATAGGCCATGCTGGCGGCTGAACCGGTTACCATGTACGCAATGCCCATACGGTTCAGGGGGCGGATAAAGATGAGGAAGAGTTCTCTATCTTCCGACATGGAGGAAGCTCCTCTTAACTTCTGCGAGGACATCCGCTTCGGCCCAGTCCGGGTGAAACGCGCGCAACGCACAGGCTTTCCATTCACGAGCTGTGGCGTAAAGATTCTGGGCCACTCGCCATCGTTGCTCCATGGTCATGGCGCGAAGCGCCTGAGTCCGGCTGAATGGTTCACGATCCTTTTCGGGAGTGCTTGACATGGTCCACGCTACGATACGGCGATATTGATCAGCCGGCCGGGCACGACGACGACCTTGCGGACGGTCTTGCCTTCGGCGAATTTCATGACTTCTTTGTCCGCCAGTGCCCGGGCTTCCAGCTCCGCTTTGCCCAGGCTGACGGGAACGGTGATCCAGCCGCGGATCTTGCCGTTCACCTGGATGACCATCTCGATTTCGTCGCGGGCCAGCGCGGCCTTGTTCATGTCGGGCCACTTCGCCTTCAGAACGCTCGACGAATTCCCGAGCTCGGCCCACAGCTCCTCGGCGATGTGCGGCGAGAACGGCGACAGCAGGAGGATCAGCGCCTCCGTGGAGGCATAGTACACGGCCCGGTGCTGCTCCGGGCTATCGGCCGTGACCGCGGCCTCGTCCATGGCGTTGGAGAGTTCCATGATCTGGGCGATGGCCGAGTTGAAGTGGAAGGCGCCGTCCATGTCTTCCGTGACGTGGGCGATGGTCTCGTGCAGCTTGCGGTAGAGGTCCCGCTCCTTGCCGGTCATCTTCGCGAGATCGCACTTCAGGTTCTTGGAGGCCCGCAGGAGATCCTGATTCTCGTAGAAGCGATGCCAGATGCGCTTGAGGAAGCGGGCGGAGCCCTCGATGCCGCGATCGCTCCATTCAACATCCCGCTCCGGCGGCCCGATAAAGAGGGTGTAGAGCCGCAGGGTGTCGGCGCCGTAGTCCCGGATCAGGTCGTCGGGGCTGACCACATTGCCCTTGGACTTGGACATCTTCTCCAGTCGGCCGGTGACCTCCACTTCCTTCTCCAGCCGTTCGGCGAGGGGCATGCCGACGTTGCAGCGGCAGGGGTCGTGAACGGTGGGGTCGTCGCTGGCGATCTTGCCGCAGCGATGGCAGACGTAGGACTTCTTGCAGATCATGCCCTGCGTGAACAGCGCCTTGAACGGTTCCGGGAAGGCGCAGAATCCCGCATCGTGCAGGACCTTGAGGATGAACCGCGAATAGAGCAGGTGCAGAACCGCGTGTTCGATGCCGCCGATGTACTGATCCACGGGCAGCCAGTTATCCACGTCCTGCTTGTTGAAGGCCCGCTCGTTCAAGCGCGGGTTGACGTAGCGCAGGAAGTACCAGCAGGAGCACAGCCACTGGGCCAGCGTGTCGGTTTCGCGCTTCGCCGCGCCGCCGCACTTTGGACACGTGGTGTTGACGAAGCCCTGATGGGCGGCCAACGGATTCCCGCGCTCCAGCTGGAAGTCCACGTCGGTGGGCAGGAGAACCGGCAGGTCTTTCTCCGGCACGGGCACGGTGCCGCACGCGGGGCAATGCACGATCGGGATGGGGGCCCCCCAGTAGCGCTGCCGGCTGATGAGCCAGTCGCGGATGCGGAAGGTGATCGTGAACTCGCCAAACTTCCGGTCCTGGGCGTGCTGGATAACGTCGTGCATGGCCTCGCGGTTGCCCCGCCCGTCGAAGGGACCGGAGTTGACCATGACGCCGTCCTCGATGAACGCGGCCGGCATCGTCTTCGCATTCAGCGGCTCCTTCGGATCCTGGATGACGACCTTGATCGGCAGGCCGTACTCCCTGGCGAAGTCGAAGTCGCGCTGGTCGTGGGCCGGCACGGCCATGACAATGCCGGTGCCGTATTCCATGAGCACGTAGTTGGTGACCCAGAGCTGGGCGGCCGTGTCGCCGTTGTACGGGTTCTTCACATGGAACCCCGTGAACACGCCTTCCTTCCTGGCGGCGTCGTCGGCGCGCTGGGCGGCCGACACCATGGCCTGGCGTTCGCAGAAGTCCAGGACCTCTTTTTCGCGCGGGGTACCCTTGACCAGTTTCTTGACCAGCGGATGCTCCGGCGCGATGGCCATGAACGTGACGCCGTAGATCGTGTCGGGTCGAGTGGTGAAGACGGGACAGGGATCGCCGGTCTCGGTGGTGGTGAACTCCACGCGGGCGCCTTCAGAACGGCCGATCCAGTTGGCCTGCATCGAACGGACCTTCTCGGGCCACTGGTCGAGCAACGAGAGATCGTCGAGCAGCTTTTGCGCGTAGTCGGTGATCCGGAAGAACCACTGAGTCAAATCCTTCTTGGTCACGGGTCGTCCGCAGCGCTCGCAGGTGCCGTTGGGCAAGACCTCCTCGTTGGCCAGCGTGGTGCATAGCTCGCACCAGTTCACCGGCGCGTTCTTCTGGTAGGCCAGTCCGCGCTCGTAGAGCTTCAGGAATATCCACTGGGTCCACTTGTAGTAGTCGGGATGGCACGTGGCCAGTTCGCGGTCCCAGTCGTATCCCACGCCCCAGGACTTGATCTGGTTCTTCATCTGCTTGATGTTCTGGGTGGTCCATTGCCGCGGATGCACGCCGTGTTTCTTGGCGGCGTTCTCGGCGGGGAGGCCGAAGGCATCCCACCCCATGGGCGAGAGCACGTGAAAGCCGCGCATGGTCTTGTAGCGGACCACCGCGTCGCCGATGATGTAGTTGCGGCCGTGGCCCACGTGCATGGTGCCGGACGGGTAGGGGAACATGGTCAGGCTGTAGTACTTCTTCTCGGCCCGTGAAACATCAACCTTGAACAGGCCGTTCTTCTCCCAATGCTCCTGCCACTTGGGTTCGATCTCAGTAAAAGGATACTTCTCTTTCATGGCGTCGTCTTGGGGGTCGGCGCAGGGGCGGGCGCGGATTCGGGCGGCTTGACGGCAGGCTCGGGCTTGGGAATGGGCGCCGGTTTGGGCTGGGCCTTGACAAACTTGTTGGCTTCGAAATAGCCGTCGAACGTGCGGCCATCGGAGGTCTTGTAGAGCCCGCGTCCCCACATCATATTGTCGCGCCATTGGCCTTCGTAGCGGTCACCATCCAGGAACACAAACGCGCCGGTTCCGCTGAGCAGTTGGTTGTTCGCCCAGTTTCCGGCCAGGGTCTCGCCGTTGACAAAGGTGTAGGTGCCTCGGCCGCTCATGGCGTCTTCGCGCCATTCGCCTTCGTATTTCTCTCCGTCGGGGAAACGGTAGGTACCGTGGCCATCCTTCCTGCCGTTTACAAAGGAGCCGATGTACTTCTCGCCGTTGGGGAAAAGGAGTGTCCCTCCCCCGTGCATTTTGCCCTGAAGGGACTGTCCCTCGTAGGAGGAACCGTCCGGGAAGGAGAGCGACACTATTCCCGAGGACGACACGTCCGGGGGATTGGTCTTCGTCGGCTCGGAAGCCGCCACAAGCCGCTCCAGCATGTCGCTCACTTGCTTGCTCTTGACCAGGTGGAGCGGGGTGGTGCCATCGTCCGCCTTGGCATAGAGATCGGCCCCGGCTTTGACGAGCATCTCAATCAGAGGCGCGGAATCCCTGCGCACCGCCCAATGGAGGGGGGTGATGCCGTCATTGGCCCGGGCATTGACGTCCGCGCCGCGGGCAATCAGCAGCTTGGCAACATCGACCGAATTGCCGGTGATGGCCCAATGGAGGGGGGTAAAACCCTTGCTCGATTTCGCGTTGATGTCGGCGCCGTTGTCGAGAAGCAGTTTGGCGATCTCCACGGCGTTGGTGTTGGCCGCCCAGTGTAGCGGTGTGGACCCGATATCGGTTGCCGCCTTGACGTCGGCGCCCTTTTCGATGAGCAGCTTGACAGCATTGGTGAAGTTTCCGACGGCCGCCCAATGAAGGGCCGTCGATCCGCCCTTGACCTTGGAGTTGACGATGGCGGCCGGGTTCTTCTTCAGGAGGGCCTGCAGTTTGGCCAGGTCGTTCGTCTTGGCGGCGTCATGGATTTCGCCGCCCCAGCCGGCGTGCGCCGCCAGGATCGCGGCAGCCGCGCACGCGATCAGTTTGTGCCCCGAACCCATCAAAATCGACTCCTCTGCAAAGGGTTACGTTGCCATCGTCCTTTTCGGACGAAAGCAGGGCGATCATAGTAAGCGTTCCCTACCGCCGTGACAATCCCAAAAGGAGGTCCCGTGGGTGCGA
>Ga0172375_10013417_pt1 | contig 10157 bp, 8 predicted proteins | sample LakKiv1m_FD_114537 | JGI IMG/M metagenome (GOLD analysis project Ga0172375, IMG submission 114537) | Freshwater microbial communities from Kabuno Bay, South-Kivu, Congo - kab_092012_11.1m | ecosystem: Environmental > Aquatic > Freshwater > Lake | place: Democratic Republic of the Congo...
ACAACTGCCGCAATCGGAGATGTTCAATACGGCTCAGCAACAATGCCAGAAGCAGATGTTAACGTCGGTGCAGGGGCAAGTGAAAAGTTCACTGGAGTTCCATGCGTTAATCCGAGCGGAACAAGCCAACTTGAACTTAATCCAAACGCTGAATTCAAAGGAGTGATAAGCGTCTGGTACAACTTTGAAAATGACCCTGACGAAAACATAATGAGGCAAGCGTCTGCTACGTTGACGACTACTGTTCTGAAACAGACACAACAGTAAATTTTTTTATTTTTTATTTATTTTATTCTTTTAGTTTATCAGTTATTTCTGAGTTTAGTTATATTTAAAATAACATCCGTACAGACTTATTACAACATGTTCGGAATGCTTAAAAGCAATTTCTCTAGAATTAAAAGCGAACGTATTGGCAGTGAAACTTTTGGGGCCAAGACTACAGAATTAGACAGATTCAAGGATGTTGCAGAGAAGGCAAACGTAATTATTCCTCCGCATGTTTCCTTTCCATTGGAGTTTTTCAAATCTGCATTAATCAGAAACGGATTCCTTACCGACGCTGGAGTTTACACTGGAAAAAGGTATCAACGAGAGAGAGACGATGGAAAACTAATTGAGTTCACGGAGCAAGAAAAGAGAATTATAATTGAAGCATTCTCCAGATTCATGGATTTTATTGTTGCAGTTCGTTCTGATGAGCTTACTGCGAAAGGAGTTGGAGTTTATTCTACAAATTTCTTACGCGTAACTAAGAAAGCACTTAATGACGGAACAATATTCACAATGATTTCAGATATTCTTGCTAATCAGTTCAATCCGTCTGCAAATGCGTTTAAGCGCAGGGCAGCCATGCCTCATGGAATAGGAATCCAGATTATGCCGTTGGTTGGAGACAAGCATGGAATACCCCTAATTGGAAGACGAACTGTTTACCCTGATTTATCGCTTGCTGGCTTTACTGCACTTGAACAAAATAAGTTAATCGTTCATATGGGTCTTGGAATAGGAGGAGGGGTTTCAAATGATGCAACAGAAGACACGTGGATTCTAGATAAAAGAGATGAGATAGCGACACACGCCTCCTACTTTCAGAATGTTTTTTACCATAAAACCGGAGAGATGATTAGCCAAGCGGTTAAATTCTCTAGGTTTAAGTTAATAAGATTTCGTGAAATGATGCTACTAAAAATGATGAGCATGGCTAAAACTGCAGGCACTGACTTTTATTTTGAATGCCAGACGCTTTATGGCATTTCGGATTTATTTTTAACTCAAGTTAGCTCGCACGAATGGCCAAAAATAGAAAAACCGCATGGAACTGAAATTCCGCTTATTAAAAACAAACACACGCATAGCGACTGGGTTGTTGGTAGCACCGTGGTGCTTTGTAATGATGTTTTTAATTTTCCTACCTTCCGGGGAGATTTAAGTACTACGACCCCACAAACATTAAAACGTTTAGTTGTAACTATTTCATATCGAGATACTCCAAGAGAATTGAAGCCAAGTAATTTTGGAACATATGAACATGCGGCCGCAGTTTTGGATGAATGCGGTCATAGAAGCAGCAGATTTAGTTCCCACGCTGGCGGTTTGTTTCGTGAATTGGGTATCCCAATAATAAATGTAGAAAGTGCGCCATCTGGATTAAAGGGAAAACAATTCTACGTCTGGGCAGATGAACTGAACCAAAAGGCTGGGATTGTTCTTCCTTAGTGCTTGTAAATCTTATCGTGATGATCGTAATCCAAAAGAGTTACTACTTTTCGTTCCTCATCTACACAATAGATAAGAACGAAAGATTTCATTATATAAACTCGATACGTTCCTGACATGGAAAACCGTAATGGTTTGAAATGATGCGGATTTTCCAATATTTGCATGATCTTGGAATCGATCGCACCCATCTGGAACTTATCTTTCTTGCTGAGCTTCTTGAACTTCTCATTAACTGAATCTGAAATCTCCAAAGAATACATTTAGTCAAGCCCGTACTCCTTCCTAAAATTCTTTACTGGAATTCTTTTTTCATTTTTTATTATGTGCTTAAGTTTTTTATCATATTCTGGCTTAAGCTCTGGTTCAAGAACATCTTCCTCATATATTTGAGTAACAATATTAATTGCCTCAGACTTGTCCCTTAAGTTATATTTTGCCTTAACGATATTCAATATTCTGTTTGCATGATCTGAAATATTTATTACTGCTGAAACCATATTAACACCGTATTAATATAACATTAACATATTTATAAAACTAATGATTTGAAAGGAGATAATAACTAGAACAAAAATAAGAAAATAAAGAAATTATAAAATAAAAAACAAGACACTAAACTCAAGACGAACAGTTATCAGCAAGGCAGTTATTGCCAAGCAGGCATCCCAGCCATATACTCATCAACAAACTTCTCGGCCTCTGCACGCCCCAAGTGCTTTGACTTCATATAATACTTTATCATTCCTTCTTTTATCTCGTATCTTGGCTTCAGGTCCATTGTTCCAGGATAGGTGCAGTGTTTGCAATATCTGCATTCTGGATTGCTTGTCCCGAAATCAGAAGGGTTTAACATTGGCATTCCGCAACTTTCACATTTTTTCATATTTATCACGTTGTTTTCAATTCAAACTACGTTCCATACATCATAGATTTTTCTATGAGATTAAGTATTATTGGCAATACGTCCCGACCAGTTATATGGCCTAGTCCTCCTTTCATACACGATATTTCATCAAAATTTTTAACATCATCTGTACGTTCATCTTTTCCGTAAACTAATATTGGGATTTCATGGCCGGAATGGCCTTTCCTTGAACAAGGGGTGGAATGATCCCCGGTTATTACCAAGTAAGCTCCGCTCTTCGCAAGTATTGAAATCAATTCTTTATCTATACGTTCAATCATTTTTGCCTTTCCTTTGCAATCTCCGTCATGCCCGAAGCTGTCGCAGGCTTTTACATGCAAGAAAACGAAATCGTGATCTTTTAGGGCGTTAACTGCGGCATTTGCTTTAGCCTTAAGATTAGTGTCTTTTGTTCCGGTTGCGCCTTCAACGTTAATTACGTCCATTCCCACGTAACGGGCAACGCCTTTGTATAACGCACCGCCAGCAACGCATGCAGAACTTATGCCAAACATCTCAAACATAGATGGAACATATCTAAACGGACCCGGGCCCCTGAGCAAAATCATGTTTGCAGGCAGTTTACGTCCTTTATTTGCCTCTGCTTTCTTAAGTCTAGCATAAACCTCTTTTGAAAATTTATTAAGTATTCTGGCAGTTTTCTCTGCGCCTGGTTCAAGAGGAGCCGATTCAAGCACTTTTCCAGGACCATGCGGATCAGTAGGAGTTACTGAGGCGCTGAGACCCGGACCTCGAAGCACAAGCGCTCCGCGATGTTCTACTGAACTCTTGAATATTGCTTCAACATCTTCTATTTTCATGTTTACTGATTTCTCAAGCTCTTTTCCGATTGCCGTCTCTATGCGTCCAGCTCTCCGGTCAATAATAGAAAGATCATCAGTAACGGTTGCAAAATTAGCCCTAAACGCGATATCCCCTTGTTCTAGCTCAATTCCTATCCCTAAAGCTTCCAGCGGACCGCGGCCTGGATAAAACTGCATTGGCTCATAGCCAAAAAGCTGAAGATGGCTTGTATCGCTGCCTGGAACTATTCCCATTGCAATAGTACTCATAAGCCCAGTAATTCCGTTTTTCGCAAGTTTATCGAGGTTTGGCTTTTTTGCAATCTGCAATGGAGTTTTAGGAGTCGGAAGATCACCTAATCCATCAATCACAAGAAGCACTGCTTTTTTATAGGAATCCATGGAATTCATTCTATCAGAAACTTATTAAAGACTTATTTTCATATAACTTTCCAATACTACTTTTCGTTTTTGTAGGCGGGAGGTTCTAACCATGGATAAAGTAGATATAACCCCCATTGTAGCGTTGTTCAACGATTTCTTCACGATTATTTATAAGCAAAAGATAGACGAATTATTATTAGTATACCCTAACCGAAAAAGCATAAACGTAGATTATCAGGATTTGGAAAAATACGACGCAGATTTGGCAGACAGGGTAATAAAAGAGCCAGATTTGCTGATAGAAGCTGCTGAAGAATCAATAACTCAGATGAACCTCACGCTGGCTGGAGGAAACGTATTTGAGCCTCATGTGAGGTTTTTCAATGTTCCGACAAACGAGGTATTGATAGAGCAAATAGGGTCAAAGAGAATAGGGAAGCTTGTCGCATTCCGAGGAGTAGTCACCAAACGCGCAGAAATGATGCACAAGGTAAAGCTTGCAGTATACAAATGCGAATTGTGCGAAGAGGTATTGCGATTGCCTGTAACAAAGAAGTTTGTCCCTCCCAAGAAATGCCCTTCTTGTAAGAAACTTGCGCTTGGACCGCTTGAAGAAGACAGCAAATATACAGACATACAAAGAGCAGAAATACAGGAACTGCTTGAAAGAGTAAGAGGAGGGACCCCTGCCGCAAGAATGGAATTATTCATGGAAGACGATTTGGTCAACCAATTGGTGCCAGGTGAAAACGTAGAAATCGTCGGAATACTTAGATTAAGGCCCCCTTTAAAACCAAGAGGAAAACAAGACCTTATTTACACCAGATATGTTGAAGTCAATCATTTGAAAAGCATGAAACGGGATTTTGAAGAAATTGAATTAACCAAAGAAGATGAAAGGAGAATATTGGAATTTTCAAGAAACCCGAATATTGAAAGGATAGTTGTAAACTCAGTTGCGCCTGCCATTTATGGTCATGATGAAGTGAAAAGGTCAATGGCATTGCAGTTATTCGGAGGAACAAAAGGGAAAAGGATGAAAGGCGGTGCCGCGATAAGGGACGATATTCATTTGTTGCTCATAGGAGACCCGGGTTTGGCTAAATGCGTTGATGAAAACACGAATATAGTACTGGCAGACGGTTCTATATCAAAAATTTCAGACATAGTCGAAGAAGTATTAAGCCAAAAAGAAATTAAAAAAGTCGAAGACGGAGTTTTCGCATTTTCAAACCATGATATACTTTCGCTTGGACTTTCATGCAAAACTGAACAAACCAAAGCAACGGTGTTTTGGAAGCTTTCTTCCCCAAAAAGCCTTTACAAGATAAGAACATATACTGGAAAAGAGATAACAACTACTCCTGAACATCCGTTTTTTGTTTCTTCAAATGGGCAAGTTTCTTCTATTAAGGCAGCAGATATAACTGCAGGAGAATTTATCGCCAGCCCAAGAAAAATTGCAATAGCCGGGGCGCCTCAGAAACTCCCAGAAGGAATAAAAAAGAACAGGGCAACTAAGCTTAATCTTCCGAAAACAATAACTCCTGAATTTTCACGCTTGCTTGGGTATCTGATCGGCGATGGATACGTAAGAAAAACGACTTCTTATGAAATCAGCCTTACCAATAAGGATAATGAATTGATAACTGATTTTAAGAGCATACTTGAATCATATCTTCTGCCAACAACGGTAAAGAAAGACAAAAGAAACGGACTTCCAGCATGCTTTGCATTTTCTGTTGAACTAGGATCTGTTCTTGAAAAACTGGGAATTGTAAAGAACTCGTTTGAAAAGCAGGTTCCGCAAGAGATCTGCAAAAGCGAAGATTCTGTAGTAAAAGAATTCATCAAGGCGTATTTTGACTGTGAAGCACATGTTCGTCATGATAGCATTACTATAGTATCTGCAAGCAAAAAACTTTTAGAGCAGGTTCAAATATTACTGCTTCGTTTCGGAATAATATGCCAGCTTCATCCTACAAAAAGCAGGGCAACCAATGCCAAAAACCACAAGCTCACAACATATCATAGGCTGGTTCTTTGCGGAAACAATGCAAGAAAATATTTATCTGACATTGGATTTACTTCAAGCAAAAAGAATAAGCGCGGAAAGCTGCTTGATAAGAAATCAAATCCAAACCTGGACGTAGTTCCAAATATAGGAACTGTTTTAAATGAAATACGGCTTGCGTTGGGTGTTTCCCAATTCAAATGCGGGGTGCCACGCTCAACTTACCAGCATTTTGAAAGAGGAGATAGAAACCCATCACGTGAAACGCTTGGAAAGATTGTAGAGGAGTTAAAGAAGCATTATGAAAACAATAAGACAAACAGCAAACAACTGGCAGAAAAAATATCCATGCTTTTAACTCTTTCAAAATCAGATATTTTCTGGGACAGGATAGTCTCTGCTGAACAAATACCTTCTGATTCTGAGTATGTTTATGACTTAGAAGTGGATATCCTGCACAACTTCATTGCAAACGGACTTATTGCACATAATACGAGATTTGTTCAGCAGGCCGCAGAAATCGCGCCAAAAAGCATTTATGTAAGCGGAAAAACGGTGTCAGGGGTCGGTCTTACTGTTTCTGCAGAAAAGGACGAATTAGGAGAAGGAGGCTGGACGCTGAAAGCAGGTGCATTGGTTCTTGCTTCCGGAGGTCTTGCAGGAATAGACGAATTCGACAAGATTGATGAAGAAGACCGTGCGGCATTGCACGAAGTTATGGAAAGCCAAAAAGTATCCATTGCAAAGGCAGGAATTGTTGCGCAATTTTCTGCAAAATGCGCAATCATTGCGGCTGCAAACCCAAAATACGGAAGATTTGACCAGAATAAAAATTTGGCAGAACAGTTTGAGGTTCCGCCAACATTGCTTTCAAGATTTGATCTAATATTCCCGATTGTAGACGTTTTAGATCCTGAGAAAGATGCAAAGCTTGCGCAACATATTCTTGAAACTCATATGGGAAAATTCACAGAACAGGACAGTTCTGTTGTGATTGTAGAAAGGGATTTCCTTAGAAAATATGTTGCATACGCAAGAAGGAACTGCTCCCCAAAATTAATGCTAATTGCAATGGAAAAGATAAGGGACTTTTACGTTGAAATGAGAAGAATGGGAAAAGACGTTGGCTCAGTCACGATTACTCCAAGATATTTGGAAGGGCTGGTAAGGCTTGCTGAAGCCAATGCAAAAATGAGATTAAGCCCGACTGTTGAAGGAAAAGATGCAGAAGTTTCAATAAATTTAATGCGTTACGTCATGAGACAGATAATGACTGACAAGGCTACCGGAGTATTTGATGTTGATACTGTTGCGACAGGAAAGCCAAAATCCGAAAGAGAAAAGCTCCAGAAGTTCGATGTAATCATGGATATCATAAGAGAAATACTCAAGATGGAAGACAGCGCAGAAATAGAAAAGATAGTAAAGGAAGCAGAAACATATGATGTTGATGAAGCCAGCGCAAGAAAAATAATTGCAGAGCTTCTAAGAAAAGGAGACATTTACGAAAAAGAGCATGGACACGTGAAAATCGTAGGGGAAAGAAAATAAAGGCGACTGGAAGTGAACAGATGAATAAACTTATAATAGGAATACTTGCATTTTTTGTGCTTGCGCAGTTGCTGGGCGCGTTCACTGGAATAGTTTTATTCACAGACATGTTTGCGAATCCGTATGTCAAGCCGTTTTATGAAGAACAGCAGGCAAATCAAGGTCCGGAAAGCGCACTATATCTCATAGGATACACGCTCATTGGAGCAGTAATAATTGTTTTGCTTGTTAGAAAGGCAAGAAGCGAATTAATGTTCCGAATCATGGAATTCATACTTATTTCCACTGCATCTTCATTGGTTTTTTATTCGTTTCTCAGGATTGCGTTTCCATACATTGAAAGCATGGAGATCGGAATTATCCTCGGACTTGCAGTCGCAATTGCAAAACAATTTTTTCCAGATTTGAAAAATGCTGCCACAATATTGGCGGCTTCAGGAGCAGGCGCGTTATTCGGAACGTCATTTGGTTTTATACCTGCAATACTATTCCTTGTGCTTATTTCGATATACGATTATATTGCAGTATTCAAGACAAAGCATATGGTTGAATTGGCAAACTATATGGTGAAAAAAGATTTATCTTTCACAGTTACAAGCAAGGCAAAAATGCCTGGAGAGAAGAAAGAACGGAGAATGGATCTTGGAAGCGGAGATTTGATGATTCCGATAATGATAAGCGTTTCTGCATTTACAATAAGCCCAGTTGCTTCGCTCCTGGTTTTTCTTGGGGCAACTGCTTCTCTGAGTATTTTTCTGGTGTACGTTTCAAAGAAAAAAGCGGTTTTTCCTGCATTGCCACCTATTGCGTTTGGGATAATTTTATTTCTCTTAATTGGTTTTGCATTTAATCTTATTTAATGAGATTATGAAAACCAACTTTTCACCAGCCTTGCTAATGAAAACCCGGAAGCGGGTTGCGTATCAGCCTCACCAGAAGATCCAGCCACCTCCTGAACGGCCGGCACATCAATAATTGTATCAGAAATATCGATTGCACACTTTCTTTGTTTGTATTCTTTCCAAGCGGAACGCTTTGCTTCTTCAATCTGCTGCTCTGTGAACGCCATGGAACGATGAACGCCATCATCTTGGATTTCCGCGTATTTTCCCAATGCTTTTAAAAATAAAATTTTACCCTGAGGGGTAGCTAAGCACCTTTCTCTGTCAACAATATCTGCCGATTCTACTGCATCTGGCTTAGGGATAAACACCGTATCGCAGATGGAAGCAGAAGTTAGTTCATTTCCTGGTCTGGCAAGCATTTCTGGCGTTATCGCAGGCATGTTGAATACAGTTTTTCCAGGTTTCCAATCCTTAAACAAATCGCAATTTTCCCGCCATTCTGTCCATGCGCGCATTTTGGCTAATTCTCTGTCTTGGGGAGTTGGCTCTTGTGTGAACCAATCATCTCCGTACCGTTCTTTCATCACTCCTTGCAATGCTTTCTTATAAATAGCAGAACCTAAAGACGTTGAAAAAACAGAAGTCATTAAATCTCCTCTAAATAATTCAACCAGATCCGCATCTTTAGGAGCTTGATCAGTTCCACTTGCGACAAGATTAAATCTGGTTATGCCTCCATTCGCTTGTTTTGATGGTGAATGAATCAATCCGTCCAAAGACAAGTCTGGTGTTGTTTGTCTAAAAGGATTTGCCCCTGCGCCGGCACCAATGCATTTAGGAACTTGTTTTTGTTTCATTTAACCAAGAGTATTATAATCAAACTTGTTTTAAAAAATTACTGATAGTCATTAAAGACCACGCATTATCTTAAAGTCAGTGGATATCTGCACTATTCTTGGCGCATATGGACGGACGATCTTTTGGTTAACGATCTCTGATTTTACTCCTGATTTCTTTGCTGCGTTATTTACCATTGCTCGTGCGTCTTCAAATACTGTTTCCTCTTTCCCAAAGCAATAGAAATGAATTATTGCGTTGTCTTTTGCCGCCATGATGGCAACGTCTAAAAAATCAAACGCACTTTTTGGCAATGGCATGAGAATACGGTCTGCAAAACCAACGAATCGTTTTGGTATTACTTCACGAACATCTCCAAGAACCGCTTCGCAATTATTTAGCTTGTTTAATTTGATGTTTTCTTGAAAACATGCTGTTGCCGCAGGATTCAATTCTATACCAACAACTTTTGTTTTTGGTTTTTTCTTTGCAATAACCAGGGCGAAGGGGCCAACTCCTGCAAACATTACTAATACTGTTTCTCCATCTTTGACTAATTCTGCAATACGCTCACGTTCATGGCTAAGACGCACGGAATAATATGACTTTGCAGGGTCAATACGCATAAGACAGTCATTTTCCTTATGGATTGTCTCAGTCCTGTTTTCCCCTGCAATAACTTTCAGCGGACGGACACGAAATTCCCCTTCCATTGCGCCCGTCTTCTTTGCAACGACTTTTACGTTTGGATGTACGGATATTAACGCATTGGCAATTAGTTTTTCTTTATGTTTCATTTCTTCCGGAATTTCAATTATTGCCAAATCTCCGATAATGTCAAATGATTTTGTTGCTAAGCGAATTTCTTCATAACTAAGCTCTCCTTCCAGCGCTTCTTCCAATGTTTTTGGCTTTTTGCTTTTGAATTTCTGGCCTCTAAGAGTCACGATGTCATAGCCAGCAATATCTTTCTTAATTGCAAAGTAAAGATATCCGTCTTTATTGATTATTTTATAGGCAGGATCAAGAACTCCTGCTTGCGCTAACTCTTTTCTTGTACGTTCTCCTTCAGAGGTTTTCACTTTGACGAATTTCAT
>Ga0172375_10013418_pt1 | contig 10156 bp, 8 predicted proteins | sample LakKiv1m_FD_114537 | JGI IMG/M metagenome (GOLD analysis project Ga0172375, IMG submission 114537) | Freshwater microbial communities from Kabuno Bay, South-Kivu, Congo - kab_092012_11.1m | ecosystem: Environmental > Aquatic > Freshwater > Lake | place: Democratic Republic of the Congo...
CTCATTTATTAACAGATAATTGTCCGGCCCGGTTCTCCGGAATTCCCTGACCATGCTTCCCGTAAGCCACAAGGTCGTATCGCCGGAGAAAGAAATCCAGTTCTTATTGTTTTCGGTAACAAAGGGTTTGTTGCCGGATCTGGTAAGGGACAGGATTACAGGTTTATCTTTTCCCGGATCAAGTACGATTATACTGCCTGAACACAATATAATCAGGTTGCCACTGCCATCGGCGGCTATGTTGTGAATTATTCCGGTTGGTATGCCATCTATTTCGGTTATGGTGGTGAAATTATCAGTGTTCCTGTTATATTTTGCAAGTTCCCTGGTGTCTGTATATACCCATAAATTATTCTCACGGTCTACAACCAGTTCATTTATTGAGAAAAATGGTATTGAGCTGGTGTCATCCGGTTCATGAAAATAGTTCCTGAATTCATATCCGTCGAATCTGCTCAGTCCGTCCCATGTTCCAATCCAGAGGAATCCCGAACTATCCCTGGCAAAAGCTCTTACATTGTTGTGAGGCAATCCCTCGGATGTTGTATACGACTTTATTGTGAAATTTTGTCCGGAAAGATTTCCCGCAAAAATCAAAAGTGAGGTAAGCAGGATATTCAGAGTAATCAGATTCTCTTTACTTTTCCGGAACATGTGCTGTCAGCAATATTATTCACAAAAGAAAGCTATTTTTGAGATTTTAAAGAATAAAGTTTGAAAAAAGTAAATTTCTGCTTCTGACATGGATTTCAAGCTTGTATCAGATTTCGTTCCGACCGGCGATCAGCCTGAAGCTATTGTTCAGCTTGTAGATGGTTTGCTTAAAGGAGTGCCATACCAGACACTTCTTGGAGTTACCGGTTCGGGCAAGACATTCACAATCGCAAACGTTATAGAGAAAGTCAACCGGCCTGTTCTGGTTCTTAGTCACAATAAGACTCTTGCCGCTCAGCTTTACGGTGAGTTCAGACAGTTTTTCCCTGAGAACAGCGTTGAATATTTCGTTTCATATTATGATTACTATCAGCCTGAAGCTTACCTCCCGGTGTCGGATACGTATATAGAAAAAGATCTTTCAATTAATGAGGACCTTGAAAAGCTGAGGCTCAGCACCACTTCCTCTCTTCTTTCAGGACGAAAGGATGTTATTGTAGTGTCTTCTGTATCATGTCTTTATGGCATCGGAAATCCTGAAGATTTTCATTCAAGCACCGTACAGGTACTTAAAGGGCAGAACCTTCCGAGAAACTATTTCCTTCGAAAACTCGTCGACAGTCTCTATTCGCGCAATGAAATGGAGTTCAGGCACGGTACATTCAGGGTAAGAGGAGATACAGTTGATATTTTTCCTGCTTATGCTGACATTGCAGTGCGCGTGATCTTTTTCGGCGACCAGGTTGAAGAAATAAGCACCTTCGATCCTTTAAGCGGAAACAGGCTTGAGATCCTTAATGACTATATAATTTATCCTGCTAATATTTTTGTCACCACCCGCGACCGGATCAACCAGGCAATCGGATTTATACAGGATGACCTGGTAAAACAGGTTACCCATTTCAACGATATAGGAAAGAAAGAAGAAGCGAAAAGGCTTGAACAGAGAGTATTGTACGACCTTGAAATGATCAAGGAGCTGGGCTACTGCAGCGGAATAGAAAATTATTCGCGCTATTTCGACGGCCGTAAATCGGGAAGCCGGCCATTCTGCCTTCTTGACTATTTTCCGGAAGATTTCATAACAATAATAGATGAAAGTCATGTCAGCATTCCCCAAATTAGAGGGATGTACGGCGGAGACCATTCGCGGAAGCAGACACTTGTGGAATATGGATTCCGGCTTCCTGCAGCTCTCGACAACAGACCAATGCGAGTGGAGGAGTTCGAATCACTTACCGGTCAGATAATTTTTGTAAGCGCAACACCTGCTGATTATGAGCTCGAGAAGAGTGAAGGTGTCTACGTCGACCAGGTGATACGCCCGACAGGACTGCTGGATCCTCCGATTGAGATAAGGCCAAGCCTTAACCAGATCGACAACCTGATGGACGAAATAAGGGACAGGGCAAAAGTGGGGGAGAGGACGCTCGTTACAACAATAACAAAACGTATGGCGGAAGAGCTGTCGGCATATCTACTGAGGTTTGATATCAGATGCCGTTATATTCATTCCGACATCGACACTATTGAAAGGATAGAGATAATGGAAGGGCTCAGGACCGGAGCATTCGATGTTCTTGTAGGTGTTAACCTTCTGAGGGAGGGACTGGACCTTCCCGAGGTGTCGCTGGTAGCTATCCTGGATGCTGACAAGGAAGGATTCCTGAGATCTTCGAGGTCGTTAACGCAGACAGCAGGAAGAGCAGCCAGGAACCTTAATGGTAAAGTTATAATGTATGCAGACAGAATAACGGGAAGCATGCAGCTTACGATTAATGAAACCAACCGCCGAAGGGAAAAGCAGATGAAATATAACGAAGAGATGGGGATAACTCCTGCACAGATAGTAAGGAAGACAGGTTCCGCTCTTGCCGGGCTCACAAGGAAGGGTATCTCCGTAAAAGCTTATGTTGAACCGGATCGTCCTGATATAGCAGCAGATCCGGTTATTAAATATATGAACAGAGAGGCTCTTGAAAAGGTAATTGAGAAAACCAGAAAAAGCATGGAGAAAGCCGCCTCGGAACTTAACTTTGTTGAAGCAGCAAGGTTCAGGGATGAAATGGAAGATCTTAAGAAGCTGCTTAAAAGCAAAAACTGATTATTGCTTTGTTGCCGCCCAGTCGCTTTTGGATGATTCGTTCGTAACGGTGCCGCTCATTTTATTTCCGTCGACGGTGCCCGTATAGAGATCTCCCTTTATTTTAAAAGTAATCTCGTTTCCGCTGAGACGTCCGTCAGTAAAAGGAATCTCTTTTCCGTTGTTCACAAGATATCCGTATATCATTTGGAATTCCTGGTTTACCAGAAGCTGATTGTTACCGAGCTGCCAGGTACCTTCAACTTTTGCAGGGACTATCCACATAAGAGCCGTGTTCCAGCTGTTCCAGTTCTCCTCGGTTGTTACCTCAAAATCGGCTTCCCATTCACCCATTGTAAAAGTGTTTGAAACTATCCTTGTTCCTGGTTTGAGCTCAAGCAGTCGTGGCCTCAGCTTAAGGTTGATCTCAGGAAGAAGAAACATAGTTATAACAGTTGCCTTCGAGAGATCATACTCATAAAGATCAGTTTCTATAAATTCCGTCCTGTCACCGACTCCTTCCTGAATGGCGTTCCTTTTCGAAAGGGCAACCATATCGGGATTATACTCTATGCCAACTGCCCGGGCACCAATTTTTGCTGCTGCTATAACTGTCCGTCCGTCACCCGAACCAAGATCAATTACATAATCACCGGAAGTTACTTTCGACATTTTAAGCATAACATTAACAAGCTCCCCGGGAGTTGGAACCCACACCACATCTTTTCCCTGTTGTCCAACTTCGGGAACATATCCTGCGCCGGACCGGTTCTCCTGAGCAGACAGCCCCGTAAAAATTAAAATAAGTGAAACTGTAAAAAACAGACGGCTTGTACTTATTGTTGATCTCATGATAATTATATTAAGTTCAGATGATCGCCAAAAAGAATAAAATTATATGTTTTTTTAATTCCCGATGAGCGTCATAACATGTTTTGCTATTGCTATGCACGATGTAAGTCCCGGTGATTCCATACCTATCAGGTTTATGAATCCCGGATTTCCTCTTTCCGATTCTTCCATAATATAGAAATCCCTTACCGGTTTGCCAGGCTTCTGTATCTTTGGTCTTATCCCTGCCATTTCGGGGGCAATATCGTCATATTCAAGAAATGGAAGAAATTTTCTTGCCGATCTCCAGAAGGCTTCTTTCTTTTCGTCATTTACCCTGTAATCATAAACATTTGATTCAAGGTAAGTCACGTCGGGGCCAAGTTTTACCCCTCCGGCCATATCAATTGTAACGTGAATGCCAATTCCTTCCAGATTTGTATGCGGAACAGGATATACGAGATGTTTCAGCAGCCTGTTCTTTGGAGGGAGAATACGGAAGTATTCACCTTTGCAGAAAAGAATTGAGAGGTTTTCGTCCCTCATTCCTGCCATCTCTGCTATTTTGTCGGATGTCAGTCCGGCTGCATTTATAATTCTGCGTGTGGTAAAACTGTAATAGTTTTTATCTGCATCGAGGATTGTTATCTCGTAACCTTCAACTGTTTTTCTGATTCCGGTTACTTCACTTCCATAGACTATCTGACCGCCGTTGTTCAGGGTGTTTGTCTCGAAGCGTTTCATAAGCGAGTGTGAATCAACAATACCTGTTGATGGCGAAAAGAGGGCTTTAACGGCAAATATTTCGGGCTCCATATCCCTGATTTGCCCTGCATTAAGAACATCAAGGTGAACACCGTTGCCAGCAGCGGTTTTTTTAATTCCATCCAGAACAGAAGCCTCCTTCTGATCAGTTGCCACTATCAGTTTGCCGCAATTATTGAAAGGGATCTCATGCTTTCTGCAATAATCATAAAGGAGCTCTTTACCCTCCACGCACAACCTGGCCTTAAGGCTTCCGGCAGGATAATAGATACCGGCGTGGATTACTTCACTGTTGCGGCTGCTGGTCTCCTGTCCGAAAGTTGTATGCTTCTCAATAACAAAGAGATCACTGAATTTCTCAGATGCTTTTTCAGCAATTGCGAGCCCTATCACCCCGGCCCCTATTATCGTAATTTCCGCGTCCATTAAAACCTGTCTTAGTCTTTAGTCTTTCCTCACCCATCACACCTCACACCTCTCCCTCCCACCTAACTCCTAACTCCTTCCTTCTGCACTCACATCTGTTAACAACGATGAAGATTGCAACTGTTATAAGGAAGAAGCTGTTTGCCATGTGGAAATAGTTAATTACATGCTGAATAGGGAGGATCCTCTTGCTAATGAGTGCGGAAATGATTCCAAGGATCATCAGAATTACTCCCAATCCGGCTGATGTCCATCCGATCCAGTTCAGTGCTTTCATTACTTTCTTATTTTATTAATTATTCAGTGCCATCATCCATTCAAAGGTATCAATTTGTAAATCATATATCAAAATGTGACTGGAAACATTATGTTGTCGGGGCATGGAAATAATCACTTAAAAAATTAACTTTGGATCCACTCCGATAAGTTAAAAAGAAATACTTTCCGGAGGGGACTCATCCTCAGAACGCAATAATTTATCACTATGAGACAACACCTGATTCACTTTCTTATCCTCTCTGCCGGCTTTCTTGCATCCTGTTCTGATTCTGAAGTACAGCCACCGATAGACAGGTTTGCTGTAGTGACCCGGCACAATATTCATAATAGTGTTATCGACTCTCTATCCTCACTATCAGTCGGCAATGGAGAATTTGCGTTTACTGTCGATGTAACAGGTCTGCAGAGTTTTCCGGAGTTCTATGCAAAAGGAATTCCGCTTGGGACGATGGCAGAATGGGGCTGGCATTCCGAAAAAAATCCGGAGGACTATTCACTTCAGGATGTTTACAGGAGTTACGATGTTCATGGCAGGCAGGTAGATTATGTACATCAGTTCAGGCCTGCCGACGGAGCCAGGAAATTTGCAGCTACAGAGTGGCTGAGGGCCAATCCTCATAAATTCCATCTCGGAATGGTTGGTTTGAAGTTGTTGAAAAAAGATGGTACTGTTGCCGGCATTAATGATATCAGTGAAAATATGCAATCGCTCTATTTATCTACAGGTACTATTGAGAGCACATATTCTGTCGATGGCACCAGGGTGCGTGTACTGACGGTCTGCGATCCTGACCAGCCTGTTATATCTGCGAGAATAGAATCGGGGATGATAAGCGAAGGCAGACTTAACCTGGATATCTCTTTTCCGGCTGCCGTTGGCCTGTGGTCAGGTTATGATTTTAATTCTCCCGATAAACATGTTACGGGTATTGTAAAAAATAGTCCCGGAGAGGTTCTTTTTGAGAGGATACAGGATGACACCAGATATTATGTCGGTGTAACATATAAGAATGGTGTTGTTAAAGAAACAGATACTCATCATTACTACCTTGAACCGGCTTCTGCTGATTCGGTTTTTGAGTTTGTGTGCAGGTTTTATGACATCCCATATGACAGGTGGCCTGAATCCTTTGAGGAGGTTCATGAAGCCAGCCGAAGCAGCTGGGAAAATTTCTGGATGAGCGGCGGAGCAGTCGATTTTTCTGAATGTTCAGATCCCCGGGCATTTGAACTTGAGCGAAGAGTAGTCCTTTCACAATATCTTACAAAGATACAGTGCAGCGGATTTCTCCCCCCTGCTGAAACAGGACTTACATACAACAGCTGGTTTGGAAAGTTCCATCTTGAAATGCACTGGTGGCATGCTGCTCATTTTGCCTTATGGCAGAGAGAGGAGATCCTTGAAAAGCAGATGACATACTATACAAATATCATTGGAAATGCCCGCGGCACTGCAATTCAACAGGGTTATAAAGGTGTAAGATGGCCTAAAATGACCGATCCTGATGGCCGTGAAAGCCCCAGTGGAGTAGGTACATACCTAATCTGGCAGCAGCCTCATCCGATCTTTTTTGCCGAACTGCTATACCTTAATGCCGAAAACAAGCAGGAGATACTTGACAAGTACAAGGAAATTGTTTTTGAAACAGCCGACTTCATGGCTTCATATGCATGGTTCGACAGTGAAAAGGGCAGGTACATACTTGGACCTGTGCTGATTCCGGCACAGGAGAGTCTGAATAAGGAGACAACAATTAATCCTGTGTTTGAGACTGTCTATTGGTACTGGGGACTGAAAACCGCAAATGAATGGAAGAAAAGACTTGGGGAGAAGCCTGATCCCCTGTGGGCTGATGTAGTTAAAAAGATCTCTAAGCTTCCCGTGCAGGACGGATTATATCTTTGTTCGGAAGATACGAAGGATTCATATCAGAATCCGCGTTATATGAGTGATCATCCTATTGTTTCCGGCATAAATGGAGTTCTGCCCAAAACAAAACTGGTTGATAATAAAGTACTTGGAAATTCACTTGATACCATATTAAAGAAGTGGAACTGGCGTTCTACCTGGGGCTGGGATTTCCCTATGCTTGCAATGTCGGCGGCCTCAATCGGAAGGGAAGAACAGGCAATTGATTTTTTAATGATGGATGCTCCGAAAAACAAGTATCTCGTAAATGGTCATAATTACCAGGATGCCAGGCTGGCATTATATTTGCCGGGTAATGGAGGGCTCCTTACCGCTGTTGCAAAGATGTGTGTGCAGGACCAGTTCCCCCATAACGGAAAGTGGAATGTCAGGTGGGAGAACCTGAATAAATATGTAGAATGAATATTTTAAAAATGTCAATTATGAGAAACACTATTATTAATCTGTCACTTTCAATTGCTTTACTGATGGTTTCCGGCTCATCTGCAAACCTCATTGGCCAGACCACCAGCAAGGGGGATAAGCCTCAATACCTTTTCAGTGAATTTGTTGGTAGCGAAGTTTTAATGAAGAGTGGCGTTATCAATACTCCGGTGATGAATTATAATACGGTTACTGAGAAAATGGTCTTTCTGAATAATGATAAGTATTATGATATGACAAACCCCGAATCGGTGGATACTGTTATACTTAATGAATGCAAGTTTATCCCTGTCGGAAAGGCTTTCTATGAGGTTCTTGTAGCAAAACCTATTGCCCTGTTCATTCAGCATAAGGGAAGCCTTATGTCGGCCGGCAAAACTGTCGGTTACGGAGGTACATCGCAGGTTGCTTCTGCTACTTATATTTCAAACATAGAACTCTCCGGTATTCAGACCAATCTGACCCTGCCTAACGATTATATTGTTAATCCGGCTCTTGTTTACTGGATACGTATAGGTGAAAAATGGTCGGATTTCACCAATGAAAGGCAGTTTATCAGTTTATTCCCCGACAAGAGTGTACAGATTAAAAGCTTTATAAAAGAGAACCGTATTAAAATTGATAAACCTGAGAACCTCATCAGGCTTGTAAGATATGTTGCAACTTTATAAGCGGTCATCTGTTATTCTTTAATAATCAGTGATCAGATATTTTCGAATTTATTATAAGGTTTCAGGTTTTATTATTAACTTTATACTATTGCTTAACACAATTAAGGGGTCTGTCAAAAGAAAACAGGTATGAAAAAAGCTCTTGCTATTCTCTTTCTGATAATACTGGTAACTCCAGCATATCCGCAGCAAAACAGCACCAGCTCCACACAGGTGGATATCTCTTATTTTGTTACTCATACACGAGAAGAACTTATACAGAAGCTTGTTGACCTGCCTCTCGGAATAAAGTCTACAGATCCTATAGATGTGATGTTGAATAAAATAGAAACTTATCTGTTTGCATTTGTTCCACAAACCGAATTTGCAGATGATGAATACGCAAAGGCAGCCAATTTACAGGCTCTGAAAAGTGTGAAACAGGGTGGCTACGGAATTGGTTCGGTGTTGGTGGATAGTAATGGAAAAATCATCTTTGCAGCACACAATTCACAGATTCAGAAGAGAAGGTCGGATTTGCATGCTGAAATGACGCTTCTTACAAAATTTGAAGAGAGTCATAAGTCACATAAATATATGAATTTATACGTTTATAAGCCGGGGCTTACGGTTTTCAGCTCGGCCGAGCCATGTCCGATGTGCTTTATCAGGATAAGTACAGCTGGCTGCGATACCAAATATTGTACTCCGGGACCTGAGGACGGAATGGTTACCAGGGTAAGCTGCCTGCCTCCATCATGGCAGGAAATGGCTTCAAAACAGAATGTCGAACTGGGTGATTGTTCTCCCATAATGCAGAAATTATCACACCTTCTTTTTTATTCATTTCTGCTCGACAACAGGGGACCCAAATCTGTCAACGAATAGTCGAAAATCTGTCATCCGTCAATTCAAAACGGCAATCCGTAAAACAAAACGGGTATTTACCATCATTATCACCTATATTTAATATGTTTATGAACCTGACCTGTTTAACGTAGGTTAAAATGTTTTCTAAATTTGTATTATGCTTAATACCTGAATATCAGATGAAGAGGTTATTTAAGTTGGTTTTGCTCATTATGTGCTTCTCTGCAATCACTGCAGCGGGTGCAGGCAAAACAGTGGTGGGGAAAAGGTACCTGGGAGAAAAGGGCCTTATAGTAAATGATTCAGATACAGCCTGGGTAAATTATTATGTTAAAAAGGGTTACGACTACCTGTCTAAAGGTAATTTCAACCTTGAAAAGGTCAGGGCCTATATCGATACAGCCAGCCTGATATGCGAAAAACAGGATTTTGATTATCCTGCTTCTCTTCATCTTTTAAAAGCGCAGTACTTTTATGAAAAGGGTGATTTCAGCAAGTCGGAAACAGAAGCCACCTTTGCTGAAAGAAAAGCCGGTAGCGGAGGTGATTACCAGCTTGAAGCAAAATCTCTGGTATTCCTGGGGAGATATTATCTGCGCACTGGATTTTTTCAGGAGAGCATAGATCATTTTAACAAGAGTATAATGATTGCTGAACAAAATGGCCTGAAAGGTATAAAACAAAAAAGCTTTGAAGGACAGGCAACCGTTTTTATCACTGTCGGCGATCTGAATGCCTACGTGGAAAACCTGAAGAAAATGATAGTAGCAGCACTGGCTGAGAATGATACTATCAGTGCCGAGGAAGGACTATTACGATTGGGTACAATATTAACAGAAGATTTAAGGGATTTCAGACTGGCTAATACCACATTGAGAGAATGTGTAAGATTAGCCATGCTCAGTAAAAATACATACTATACCGCCCACGCAATGGCAAACCTGTGATGGAATTTCTATAGGGAGAATATGCTGGATTCCTCACTTTATTACTATAAGATGTCTCTTAACTACAGCATCCCCTCAAATCATATAGGTGTCGCAACTAACGCTTACGGGAACATAGGTACCATATACCGCGACCGCGGGGATTATGAAAGAGCTGTAAAATTCTATTCCAAATCACTGGATCAGGCAAAAAGTACAGATGACTGGTATTCACTTTCATGGGTATACAAGGATATGAGCAATCTTTATCTGACACGGAGGGATACTTCTAAAGCCTATGATACATACGTCCTTTATA
>Ga0172375_10013419_pt1 | contig 10156 bp, 11 predicted proteins | sample LakKiv1m_FD_114537 | JGI IMG/M metagenome (GOLD analysis project Ga0172375, IMG submission 114537) | Freshwater microbial communities from Kabuno Bay, South-Kivu, Congo - kab_092012_11.1m | ecosystem: Environmental > Aquatic > Freshwater > Lake | place: Democratic Republic of the Congo...
ACCGACCCAGCTCCAGGTAACGACGTTCCTGGGGAATACGGTTGCGACGGCTGTCCGGATATAGTTCTGCCGGAAGGACAGTTGTTCGAGATCGAAGCCGGCGCGGTTACTTCAATAGCAATGAGCAGCGGCGATCTTGGAACGGTAAGCGGCAATGAAGGCGACGGAGTATGGTATCTTTTCCAGGAGATCGCAGAAGAATCCGGAACCAAGGGCTTTACCAATCCAACCAGACGCGAAAACGGCGGCGCGCTCATAAGCGGTCAGGATGGATCCTTCGATATCACAATTCCGCTTTTCTGCGGCGAGCAGATTCTGAAACTTGGCTGGGAGAACCAGGTCGGCTGGTATGCCGTGATTTTCAGAATAACTACTACCGATTGTATTGATGCCGACATCCGAGTGACGCTGTCGTGGGGCGAAGGAGCCAACGATCTCGAAATGCATCTCATCCGCGAGGGTGGCAAAATCAACGTCGAGCCGGATGACTGCACCTGGACCAACATGAACCCGGACTGGGGAGAAGCCGGTGTTGACGAGGATAACCCAAAGAAGGATGTGGACGACACTGGAGACAAGGGTGTTGAGAATATTTTCCTGTCATACCCGGAAGACATTACGTATCGGGTAATGGTCGAATACTGGGCCTCTGGCGTACCCACCACGGCGCGCCTGGTCATTCTGCTCGAAGATCAGATATTTGAAGCCACACTCGATAATTTCTCGTCGCATTATGTCTGGGATGCTGCCGTTATTGACTGGCCGAATCGAACCGTTAACTGGCTTGGCACCGAGCCGTTCGACTGTTCAGGTAACTGGGGCAGCGGCTGCAATATGGATGTTCCGCAATATCCGGAAGAATAAGCGCCCGAATTTGTACTGAAAAAGCTTGTTAATACGAAAAAGCCCTCTCCGACGAGAGGGCTTTTTGCTGGCATTTTTATGGCCTTAGACAACAACTGTTTTAACTTCGAACTCCGGTGGATTCTGAATAGTGCGTTTTACAGCACATTCATCAGCGGCCCGTATAATAGCCTGATGATATTTTTCTGGAAAATCAGGAGGAACCTGAATTTCAAGTTCGACTTTCGCAAGTCCGCCCATTGGATGAGAAGACACACGCTGCACGATCTTCACATTATCAACAGGAATTCCACGGTTACGGCAAAAGCTCGAAACATAAATGCCTGCGCAGGTTCCTATTGAAGCCAGGAAAATTGCAAATGGCGGAGGAGCCGAACCATCCTGATCAGTTTTTACTGTGAAGCCGTCAAACTGCGCGTCAACTCTGTTGCCCTCTGGAAAAGTAATGACCATTTCTCTTGACATGATGCACCTCGCTTAATTTTAAGAGTATAAGAAAAAGACTTTTATATTCAGAAGGCGTCCTATTGTCGCCTTACAAAATTAAATATAAGTCCGCAAATTCACCTGGCAAGCCGGAGATTGCAATATTTCGAATTTTATTTTCTTGATATTCGCGCGTCGAAACTATTTTGCTTTTTCTCAAATCTTTATCGTGTATAATTAAATTATCTGCTTATTGGATTTATTTATGTTAGTATATTTAATATTTCCGGCTAAAAAAAAGGAAAAAGCACCATGAAATCTGATGAACTTATAAATATTGAGGACATCTTTAAGGATATCAGCGAAGACAGCAGAGAAATGCTGAACTGGGATTGGGATTCGCGTTTCGGGGCTGTAGTTACAAGTTTTTCAAAGGAAGACGAAGAAGCCGTTTTCTCTCTGCTCAAGCGCCACTTTGATGAAGAATACGATGTCGGACGCATATCCACTGCAGAAAATAACGTACAGAAACTGGCCAACAGCTTCGGCGGAGTAAGAGCCGGTCAGAAACTTTTCATAAAAAAAGACAACGACACTTTCATAATCTTCGGCGCATACTGGCCCTGGGGCAACGGCACAACCGTCAGCCTGCGCATAGGCATCAAAGCCTCAGACAACGTCACAGCCACCGACATGGAATTGGCTGGAATGGTTAAAACCTGGTTTAACTCGTAAACCGACACAATAACTGAATATAAAATCCGTCTTCTCACTCAACATCAATGCCAGAGTGGTTTCTTTAATTCGACTATGCAGTTGATTATGGCGGCGTATTGCCCTAATATGTAGCGCAATAACGCTGTTATGGAGATTCAGGCTTATGGACAGAAGAGAATTTCTTATTAACGGATTAATGGCCGCCGGAGGCGCAGCGATAGCGCCAACAGCATTTTTGAGCGGCTGCACTACGGCTCGGATATATCCGCAAAAAGGCCCGGGGCTGGATAAATTGCTTTATGACGGCGTGCGTGTCATGTGGTCAGCGGCACACCCGGATGACGAAGCACTGGTTGGAGCCATAATGGCCAAGTCAAGCCTTGCTTACAACAACCCTCTTTATTTCCTGATTCTTACGCATGGTGACGGCGGCGAGTGCTGCCGTCCTCAGGGCTGCCTGCCGGATCTGGCGACTGTGCGCGGCGAAGAGATGAAGAAAGTTGCTGAACTCTACAAAGCCGAGTTGCAGCACGAGTCTTATTTCAACGCACCGCTGCCGGTTGAAAGCTTTCCCAAGCGCCATGAACTGGCTAAGATCTGGAACGATAAAAAGGACGTTACACGCCTCTATGCCGAAGCCATCAGGCGCTGGAAGCCGGATGTCATTTTCACATTCTGTCCGGTAAGCGGTTTCACCGGCCATCCCGAACATCAACTGGCCTCACGTTTTACAATGGCGGGCATAAGAATGGCTGCCGATTCTGCAATCGACGTGGATGGTCTTCCGGCGCACAGGGTATCTTATCTTTACCTGCCGCTGAATCGATACTGGCCTGTTACCGCCATAAGCGGTCAGAAGGACGCCGGACCGGTCACGGAAACCTGGGACCCGACACAGTATTGCAAGACTGGCTGGCAGTGCCGCGATATAATGGCACATTTTTCGAAAGCCCATCAGTCGCAGAACCGCGATATGGGCAGTGTGCGTACAATCACACCGCTCATGCGTCAGATTTACCTGCGCCTGATTGATCCCTTTACCGAGATTTACGATCCCTTCGAGCCCAGGCCGGATCAGGTCTAACACGCTCCAGAACCGAAACAAAGCACAATGGAAGAGTTTCCTTTTCATCCCAGGTATGCCACCGACCGCGAAACGCTGGAAAAAGAGTGCACGGTTGAATTTGTGCGCGATACCGGACCAGGCGGGCAGCATCGCAACAAGCGGGAGACCGGTGTACGACTTTACCACATACCTTCCGGCGTTATTGTGACAGCAGTCGAACGGCGCTCGCAGGCACAGAATCTTGAAGAAGCATACGAACGACTGATATTTGCGCTTAAAAAACTTAACCATGTCCCCAAAAACAGAAAAGCCACACGTGTTCCCTTTGGAGCCCGTATGGACAGGCTTGGAAGCAAACGCATTCAATCCGCCCGCAAAGTCGCTCGCCGCAGACCCGACGATTCGGATTAACCCCATCTCTGACTCAAGATTGCTGGCCTTTTATTACTGATAATATAGAATATCTGCTGTCGCGGTATATGTATAGAGAGGCATTAATTGACGCCTGACAGAAAAAGCGAATACAGACTCATCCCCTGGATTTTTGAGCATTTCCATAATTACCTGCTGAAACCGGAAAACAGCATTTTCATCTGGGAATTAGATGCTGCCAGGTTGCTGTACACTGTTAAAAACAAGCAGGGTGCCATACTGGCAACAGTGGACATAAATCTGAGCAGTGAAAAATATTCAGGCAACGAAAACGCTACGGAACACTTCAACTTCGGCTTCAACTGCTCGGAAAACCTTCTTGAATCTGTCAAAATCAGTATTCTGCAGGAACTGCAATTATTAATTGGCCGTATGCAGAAACTGGAAGAACGCTTCCATGAAGTCTATGACCGTTTCTTTCCGCGTGATCCGCATGGATTGATCGACTGGGACAGATGTCCGCTGCAATCTCAGGCTGCGGCATCAAAGCATTCCGAAAACAGAAGAATTGACCTGCATGGAGGATTATGCGGCCTGAATTGCGTTTTCTGCTCCGTACCCATAAAAATGGAAAAGAATTCTCCTGCCGTCACGCAGTTGCTCCAATACGAGCAGCTCTGCACCGCCGCATTCGAAATCGGCTCTGCCGCTGCAGATGGATTGTGGCTGCAGTTTTTCAGTACCGATCCGATATCTCACCCGGACATAGTTTCTCTGGTGAGACTTGGTAAAAAAGTGGGCTATGCACATATCAGCATAGCCACAGCCATGATGCATGAACTTTCCGGCGGTCTGCTGGACGAACTGGCCGAAGCCGGTCTGGACGCGCTCGATATTCCTATTTACGGTGTGACAGCTAAGACCAATGATGCCATCACCGGCAGACCAGGACATTTCGACTGCCTGAAGATTGTTTCACAGAAAGCCAGCAAACTGGACATTACCATTAAATTTCACAGTGTGGCGCTTAATATCAATCTTAAAGAGCTGGAGGCAATTCCAGCCCTGGCCGAAAAACTTGGCGGGCATTTTTTCAATTTTCTGTATGTCCGCTATCATGGAGACAGTCGCCTGCCGGTACACGATCTCATGCCGCGACTTTCGGATCTGACGCTGAAAGTCCGCCATTATCTGAACCTGAGGATTCCCTGCCTGGAGGCGGGAAGCCAGTTCTCAGATGAAAAGCAATCATCTGCCAGCATCGAAGAAAGCATCAGACAGGGCAGAGATGCGCATCTGGACAGGCAATATGAATTTGAATACGCTGCGAAATGCGGCACCTGCGCCAAACGCAGAGAGTGCAGCGGCGTCTTTCCGCCTTATCTGGATGTTTTTGGAGACGGAGAATTCAAGCCGTTTAAATAAAAAAGGAGCGGAAAAAACCGCTCCTTTTTTATTATCTGTCTCAAAATCAGTGAAAGGCTTTCATCCCTGCCGTTAAGTTCAGGGATTGCCTTAAACTTCAGTTATTTTTCCAGAGCTTTTATACGGAAGAGGACTCCGGCAACAATACCGCCCAGACTTGGAACTATCAGGAACAGCCAGAGCTGCGACATGGCTTTTGCGCCTGCAAAAAGCGCTGGTCCGAGGCTGCGTGCCGGGTTTACGGAAACGCCTGTGATCTGGATTCCCACGAGGTGAATCACTACCAGCGCTATACCAATTGCCAAACCGGCAAGCTCAGTATGGACGCCATTCTGCGTTGAACCGAGAATAGTCACCAGGAACAGGAAAGTGGCGACAAACTCGAAAATTACTGCCGCGCCTAAACCATATTCTCCCAGATAACCGGCACCCCAGCCATTCTGGCCAAGTCCGGTGGTAGCGACATCATGATTGCCGCTGACAATGGCATAAAGCACAAGAGCTCCGATTATACCGCCAAGGAATTGAGCTGCAATGTAGCCGATAAGATCCTTTGAATTCATGCGGCCTGCCACAAAAACGCCCAGACTGACCGCTGGATTTATATGACAGCCGGATACAGGGCCAATCCCATAAGCCATTGCGATCAGGGCGAATCCAAAGGCAAATGAAATTCCGAAAAAGCCGATTTTATCGCCGGCAATAACGGCAGCTCCACATCCGAATAATACTAACGTGAATGTACCGATAAACTCAGCTAGATATTTCTTCATTTATTCCCCCTTTGATTGGCTTGTTGTTTTTGTTCTGTACAGAAAGAATCCTATTACCAGAGGAATCAAGAGTCAAGCTACAACAGGAAACAGTTGGGTTCACTACTTGAAGCCATCTCAAAACCGCTGTTTGGCACGTCTGTCATTCTGAGCGCAGCGAAGAATCTGAAGCTGAATCAATATTAGAGAAAGATCCTTCGCCGTGCTCAGGATGACAAAATAATGGGTTTTGAGATGACCTCTTTATATATAAGATTTTCTGCTGCTATCGAAAGGCTTACAGGCTTCAGAAGACTTATTATATGGAAATCAGAGGAGAGGAACAGATCCTATTTCAGCGGCTGCTGATCTTCCGGCAGGTTCTGCAGAAACAGGGAGTGAATTTCGTCAACGGCGGAATCCGGGTTTTTTGCCGACCAGTTGGAGGTATCCACAGCCGGAAGAACTTCGACATGCACGGCACCACCACGGATTCTCAGAGTATTCTTTTTCCATATACGATGGGCACCCTGCACTACAACCGGCACTACCGGCAGACCGGTAAGCAGGGCCATATGCACTATGCCTTTTTTAAAGGGCAGCAGGCGACCATCCTGAGAACGAGTACCTTCAGCGCTCATAATAATAGAGAGCTTTTTAGCGCGCACAAATTCACCTAAAGAGCGCATCTGCGAAATGGCCAGAGCCTGCTGACTGCGATCAACCCTCAGATGCCCGGTCAGCAGGTAAACCTGCCCGAAAAACGGATAGCGCACTATTTCCTTTTTCATGACACCGACGGTGCCGTATGGAAGAATCCTTAAGGTAATGAAAAGATCAGCGAGTGATGTGTGGTTGAACACATATATTGCCGGTCTGCGGTAATCGAGATTTTCCTGACCGGATAGCGAAAAACGGCATCCCATAAGCCATGTTATGGAATATCCGACCAGTCTTTCATATATTATGCATGAACGTATGCGGGCGGTGCGGCTGGGCAAAAGCAGCAGCAGAATAACGGTTTGCAGAGCAGAAACAGCGCCGACAATGGCGAGTCCGATTATAAGTTTCACTGTGCACAGAACATTATCCATACAGCCTCCAGAATACTTCACATTTCGGCTGCATGAGCATGATGAGGGCTAATGCTGCCAAACCCGCTATAAGAGCGACGCGGCAAACGTCATCCTGAAATACAACCGGCAAGAGATATCAATAAACTATGATTCAGTTCTTCCAGCGAAAAAAGAGTAAATCAGCATACGGACTAATATATATAATTAATCCGCCGACTGGTAAAGTCTAAAAACACATTTTATGCATAAATATGTGAGTGAAAGATTCCGGCACCTGCAACAAACGGTAAAAACTGTGTTTTTTGGGGGTGCGGTTCCGATCAAACAGCGCTTATATGTCACGCAGTTCGTGCGCTTCGACTACACGGTTTTCGCAGTTGGGATTATTTGCCAGCTTTATAAGGGCTCTGGCCATGGATACTGCATCTATGGAGGAGTATTTTTTCCACAGCCTGCGCCATCCCAGATACGATACCAGAGCCAGTACGGCATCGACCACACGCGCCGAGATCTGCTCGAATAAACGCTTTTCTTTACGGTCAGGGCCGGTAATAAGCACCGGACGCGCTACAGTATACGGCAGTCCACTGGCAAAAACTGCATTTTCGGCCTTGTAGTGGGCTTTCATATAGCTGCCCCGCGCCCAGGGGGTGCTGCCTATGGCGGAAATGTATACGAAGCGCGGAGACTGCGACAAACGTGCAGCGGCTTTTGCCAGAAGCACTGTCAGACCGTAATCGATGGCTTCATATGAGGCTCTCGCTATTGAGCCGCCCTCTTCTGCTACCTGCTTCATGCGGGCACGAGTAGTGCCGACCAGACAGTAAACCGCATCGGGCCTGATGGTCTTCATGGTTTCCGTCATGGCGTTCAACTCCCAGGGAGTAGTGTCCACTGCTGCGCCCAGTTTTTCGAAGTATGCCTTCTTCTTCTCAAGCCTGAAAGAATCCGGCCTGATGTGCGCAATGGTATTGAAACCGAGGCTGATGAGGGTGCGCACTACTTCTTCGCCAACATAACCGGTTGCACCGGCTACGAAGGCAGTCTTAATATTGCCTTCTTCCGTATCCAACTCTTTATTCTGCGCCAACATTTTACTAACTGCCTGTAGATTCACTTCCGCTTTGAATCATCATGTTTATATTTTTGAACACTGCCGATTCTCTCCCTTTGAGGGGATCGGTTGCGAAAGTCGGCAAGCATATACGCCTCTTTCGGACGAATGTCAATAGTTCCCCACAGTATGAAGATTATTTTCTCTATTACGGAAAAGCAGTCAGAAGACGGTGTGAATTCTGGATGTAGAAGTTCCTCAGCTTGCGCATAACGTCCCGGCCTACATATGGCCCGTGGCCGCTGGCCAGATGAGTTATAGCTGGTGCGTCGGACACGAAATCAAGCATACTGCGCCTGCATGCATCAATGTCGCAACTGTATTCCATGCGGGCCGGAGCAAATTTCTCGATCTGCCTTAAAGGCGGAATACCGGCCAGGATGGCATCGCCCGAGAAAAGGATGCGCGCCTTTTCCTGATAAAGCATGACCGATCCTTCGGTGTGTCCGAAAACAGGCACAACACTAAAGCCGTATTTCCACTGGCCGGCAGTGAACGTATCGTCAACTTTCATCTGCACGAAAAAGCGGTTTTCGTAACGGACGCAGGTGTCGTCAATAACATTACCGCGGCCAAGCGGCATGGGGTCGACTTTCAATTCTCCGCTGAGATAAGCGGCGTCGTTCTCATGACAGATTACTGGACAGCCGAATTCGCGTCTGACCCATTCGGCGTTCTGAGCGTGATCGGAGTGCCTGTGTGTAAGCAGCAGCGCGGTAAGATCGCCGTGGCGTCTTATTCCGGCTTTCCAAAGGTGAAATCGCAGAGCTGCCCGTTCGAAAGCCAGACCGCTGTCGATGAGAAAGCGCCTGCCTGAATCGTCTGTGTACAGCCACACATTCGAGCCAATCACCAGAGTAGCCAGACCAAGTTCACGTGAACATCTGAACATAAAGAGACTCCTTCCTGTTTCCGGCGCGTAAGGATATCTCTCGATATTTGTTTTCACAAGATCATCGTTGGAAAAAAATATACTTCCGTTGCAAAGCCGGAAATGATCCTTAGCTTGAAATTATAAGACCGTAAGGAGGTATTGAAATGAAAAGATTAAAATACATCAGCCGATTCGTTAAACCTTTAAGCGCTGAAGAACTGACAAAGCTGACTGAGAATGCCGCTGCTAAAAATAAAGAGCTTGGAATAACCGGAATTCTAATGGCATCAGGAGGGATATTCTTTCAGGTTATTGAAGGACCGAAAGAAAACATCAACTCGCTATTCAGTGAAATCGTCAAAGATTCGCGTCATGAAGACATTCTGCTGCTGGGATCTGAGCAGAGTCCGAATCTCAGTCGTATTTTCCCGGACTGGGCCATGAAAAAAATCGATCTGGATGCAAAATCAGAAGCCAGAACCGAAACTTTCAAAGTGATTCTTAAAAACATCTTTCAAATGCGCCAGATAATCGACGAACAGGCAAAAATACTGGAACGCTCGATCTGGGATGAAGTCAGAAACGCCAATTGAATCTTTGAAGAGTTACAAAAAAAAGCCGGAATGCATTGCACTACGGCTTTTGGGAAAGTTAAATATAACAGCGCGCTATAAAACGTCGCTGCTCAACAATTGAGTGTAAACAACATCTGTGTCGGTTAATCTGGTATCCAGACCGTTAAGATAATTTATGGCCCGCCCGTTTACTGTAACGGCTGCCTTTGAGAATTCCTCGGTGAAAATGCTTCCGAATTCCTGTTCGGCCTTACTTACCAGTTCTCGTACACTTGAAACCTGCCACTCGAATTCGTGACCGCCTATTTTTTTCGCCAGACGGAAGTGCGGGTAGAATTTTGCCATGATTACCTCCTTATCTGCAGGCGATTGAGTGTCGCTTCTGTGGGTATGCCGTTTGTGTCCCAGCCGCGCAGCTTGTAATACTTCGGAAGCATTTCGTGCAGCGGCACTCCGGCCTTCTCGCCGGGGAAACTGGGCTCTTCCAGCAGGCGTTTGGGAAGAGTATCGTCCTTGCCGGTAAAACCCTCGCGAATATTGAAGACACGTTCCATGTTGAAGTTGCGCTCGCCGGTTTCCGTGATGCGCCCAAGCGTATATTTCTCGCCGGTAATCAAGCCCAGGAATCTTTCGTACCACAGAACGGGAGCGAACAATTTTGTTTTCAAAGCTATCTGAAGTATGGGACCGGATTGTTTGACCGCCCAGGTTATGCCGCGATAAAGCTTGCTCTGAGGCTCAAGCCTGCTGGCCAGGCCGGGAATGATGGCATAACCTGAAAATACGCAGGTGACCATTGCATTCATGGCGGCAAACAGGTTCTGCTGAAAAACCACCAGTTCGGGCTTGGCGCTGGTGGAAAGAGGATCAACCGATAGCGGCCCTGTGGCTTCGA
>Ga0172375_10013420_pt1 | contig 10155 bp, 10 predicted proteins | sample LakKiv1m_FD_114537 | JGI IMG/M metagenome (GOLD analysis project Ga0172375, IMG submission 114537) | Freshwater microbial communities from Kabuno Bay, South-Kivu, Congo - kab_092012_11.1m | ecosystem: Environmental > Aquatic > Freshwater > Lake | place: Democratic Republic of the Congo...
ATGGACGCTTACCAGACGCCAGGCCATGCCGTGCATCGTGAGACTGACCCACCAGGCATCTTTTTGGACCACATCATCGGTCCCTGCCTTGAAATAGGAATAGGATCCCGATCCCTCAGGCTCGGCCGCGATCCGCCTTCCCATCTGCAAGAGTTCGGGAAAGGGCTGATAAAGCGGGTCTGTGAAAAGCATCCGGCCCACCTCGTGACGGTCGGCGTCATAAATAATCACACCGTCGGGCTGCATGGCCCAGATTTCTACCGGCATGCCCGCAATGAGATCGTGCATGCACTTCCCGATCAGGACCCACGGCTGAAAGATAGCGCTCACTGAACCGAGGTAACGTCCATCCGTACTGATAACGGGATGCTCTGCATCTACCGCCGGCACACCCTCCACCGTACGAAAGACGCGGCTCATCACCGGTTGCCGGGTGCGGAGGATAGTCTGGATTTGTTCCTGGCCGCTGATATCCGTTCCCTCAAAAGAACGGTACGGAGCAGGCTCCACGAGGAGCATAATCCCCTGGGAGCTGATCGTGGAGGCGTCGATCACTATATCCGCTCTGCGCGACTGGAGTTCCCGAATGATAGCCCGCGCCGCATCGCTTTTCAGGTCTAGAGTGGAAAGCCTTCGGGCCGCCTGGACCAGGTCTTGATTTATGGCTTGAAGTTGAATCTTGACCGCGCTGGCCGCGCTCTTCAGAATAAGGGGGGCCTGCGTCGGGGGCTGTTTCGAAGGGAAGGACTCTGTGTCAAGAGAAAGGGCAAGCCGGCATTGAAAACCGAGTCCCAGAGTCAATGATATTATGAACACAACCCATCGATACATAATTCCTCTCCTTCAGAGTTCCCTGTCTCCCTGGGGATTCAGAGGATGGTGGTTTGAACATCTGATGTTCGGGTCTGCCCATGAATGGCGGCAAAAGTCTCTTTTCTCTTGATAAAGTATAGAGAAAAGGCGATTGTCGGTCAAAGAAAATCCAACGCGCCTCTTGAGGTGGCCGAAGCCAGATGTTGTATCCGTTTGCACGAGTCCCGACTTCGTTGTTCCCAAATTGGCGACTGAACTGATGCAAGTGGTCTCGGAATTCATGACTAATCATTACAAGAGAAGAAATCTCGAACAACCTTTATGGATTTCAAGTTTACCCAAATAGGAGAGGAGATTCTGACATGACAGAAAAAACGAAAATTGGGATTCTACTTTGCGACCAACACTGTGTTCAAACTCAATGTCACGGAATCAAATGTTTCAGGGCGCTGAACAATAGGGAGGGCGCCTTCAGCGATTACAAAGACAAAGACCTTGAACTGGTTTCTTATGTGACGTGTACCGGGTGTCCGAGTGGGGCCGTTGGGAACAAGGTACTCGCTGATTGGAAGAAAATTGGGATAGAAATCGTTTTCCTTTCCTCAGGCGCGGTATGCGGATTCCCTCCGTGTCCCTATATAGGTTACCTGCGTAACCTCACAGAAAAGGGTTTCGGGATGAAAATGGTTGTGGGAACGCATCCAATACCCACGACTTTCTGGGAATGGCATAAGGCGGCAGGGTCATGGGATTCAGAAGAATGGCAGGAATATATCAAACCGACAACGACCGATGAGAAAACCCGCGCGGCGTACATCACTATCTGAACGATCCCGAGATAGATGAGGGTAATCAGTTGCTAAAGAAAGGTTATGCCGCGGATAGACAAGATTCGCTTTATTCGAAGGGAGGAAGCCCATGCTCAATAAAATACTCTGGTCCGTAATGGTCCTCATCGCCCTGATTGTTCTTTACTTTGTCGTCTGGCCGGTACCCGTCGAGCCAGTAGCGTGGGAAGCCCCGCCAGACCCGGGCTACACAGGTGCGTTTGCCGTAAATGAGCGCCTCAAGGGTCTTGAAACCCTTCCGATCGCGGGTAATCATGGGCCGGAAGATATTGCCATTGATGCTCAGGGGCGCATTTATGCGGCGACCCATGAGGGGCATATTGTGCGCTTGGACTCCGATAGCTCTAAGCCGGAAATTTGGGTCGATACCCAGGGCCGGCCGCTTGGTATCGATTTTGACAGCAAAGGTAATTTGATCGTTGCCGATGCCTATCGGGGCCTATTATCCATCGCGCCGGACGGTAACATTACCGAACTGGCGACAGAGGGAGACGGCGTTCCTATCCGGTATGCCGATGATGTGGATGTGGCTGCTGACGGCAAAATTTATTTTTCGGATGCCTCCACCAAATTCGGGGCGAAGGAATGGGGGACCTACGAAGCGAGCCTGCTTGATATAAACGAACACGGCAGCCATGGGAGGTTATTGGTATACGACCCAGTTGCTGGCACGACCAAGACACTCGTGAGTGGTCTGAATTTTGCCAATGGCGTCGCAGTCAGCCACGATCAGAACGCTGTCCTGGTGAATGAGACAGGGAGTTATAGAGTCATCCGTTTCTGGATTGCAGGCCCCAAAAAGGGAACAGCTGAAAAACTTATCGAGGCGCTGCCATCCTTTCCTGACAACATATCAACCGGTAAGGATGGGCGCTACTGGGTAGCATTTGTATCACCCCGGAACCCACTGATTGACAAACTTTCAGGTAAGCCTTTCATGCGTAAGGTAATCCAGCGCATGCCGGCCTTCCTAAGGCCCAAAGCCGTTCCTTACGGACACATCATGGCTATTGACGACAAAGGCAGTGTGTTGGCGGATCTTCAGGACTCGGATGGAGAATACCCCCTCAACACCAGTGTGACAGAGACAAGAGATTACCTTTATATTGGCAGTCTTGTGGCCCCTGTCCTGGCCCGGTTAAAGAAGGCGAAAATTGGTCTATAAAGCGTGTCAACCCTCTGTTTACTGCGGAGGGTGGATTCCAACTAACGCTGTAGGCGCGATTCATTGCCGGGATTATACTTATTTAGCTGATATCACTTCATATTTTATTATTGAAAGCCTGAGCCGAATGGCAGTTATGTCACGTTTTCGGGGTCACTGATTTTTTGACATATCCAGATGATAGGTTCTGTGGCAAATGAAGCTTGACCGTCCTTACCACGACTCCTTCTAATCCCTCATCATAGATAGAAAAAGACTATCAAGTTGACCTCGCTGAAGAGATCCTTTCGAGAATATGGGTTGTTTTGATTTGTATCCGAAGGTCTTATATGGTAGATGTGGTTTCACAATTTTCTGAACCAGGATGCCTAACATATTGAGGCTGTCAGAAAGTCAGTCTGAACTCATAGGTCCTGGTCATCGTAAAGCATAGGACCATTAGGGAACAAGCCGGAAATGTTTGGGGTGTGAAGCTGGTTACCTCTTGAAGGTGTTGTTACTCCACACCCTGCTGGCAGATCTTTTGAAACCGGGGATCCAATCTTAACCCGGGAGGGTATCCCGTGGGAATGGATTGAGAAAGGAAAGCATAACATGGAAAAGATAAAACTTGGGCCTCAAACACTCCTTTATCCAATGCCGGCGGTATTGGTCGGGGCAAACGTTGACCTAAAAGCCAATTTCATGACGGCTGCCTGGTGTGGCATTGCAGCATCCAGCCCACCGGCTATTTCAGTTGCGCTACAAAAAGTGAGACACACCTTGAAGGGTATTAACGAACAAGGGACTTTCTCCATTAATGTGCCTTCTACAAGTCTTGCCCGGAAGGTGGACTACTGCGGGATCTATTCAGGTAAGAAAGCAGATAAATCGGGACTTTTTGAGATCTTTTACGGAGTCTCGCAGACCGCTCCCCTCGTTCACGAATGTCCCGTTAATCTTGAATGTAAAGTGATTCATTCCCTGGATCTCAAGAGCCATATGTTGATTATTGGAGAGATTCTTGAAACATATGTAGATGAGAGTTGTATGACCGACGGGAAACCTGATCCTGCTAAGATAGATCCCCTCATATTCACTGTAGGAGTTATGCAATATCAGCGCCTGGGAGGAGTCGTCGGGAAAGCCTTTCATATGGGGAAAGATAAATAAGCAGCGTCTGCGATTTTGGTTGCAGGTCAAACCTGAAACAAAAAAGGCCCCCAATTTAAGCGCATCTTCAATGTGCCCCTCACCCTAATGATATAGGTTTCCTTTTGGAATTCAATTTGTGAAGTTAAAAAGTTGGAAAAACCCCATCCAATGGAGAGTCGGAAAGCGGAACAAAGGATATACCCTATGATCAACCTTAAAAAGCGGAAAGGAGAAAATTATGTTTATCTTGAAAACCGTGAAACCGGAGGAAGCTACAGGAAAAGTTGCGGAAGCCTATTCGGTGTTTCCCAAGGAAATGCCGGTCCCAGCCCCTCTCATCCTTATGAGCGCAAGCCCGGAACTGGCCCACCTGCAGAGCGGAATTATCCGGCATTTCATGACCCACCAAAAGCTGGATATGGGCCTCCTGGCCATGATTCGATACCTGGCAGCGGTAGAGCATGACTATACGTTTTGCATTAATCTGAATGCAGGGCTTCTCAAAATGGCGGGCGGTTTTTCCGATGCTGATCTGGGAGCCCTCAAGGCCAATCCCGAAAATGCGCCGCTGGAGGATTTCCAGAAAGCCCTGCTCCTTTTTGTTCTCAAAGTGGTCAAGACACCGGAAGAAGTTCAGGAAACCGACGTGGAAAAGCTGCGGGAGATGGGTTGGAGCGACCAGGATATCTTTGATGCGGCCTTTCATGGCGCGGCCATGATCGGCGCAAGCAAGCTTTACAAGGCCTTTTCCAGGTAAGCGTGAAATTCAAACCATACCTACCAACCTCGCCACGGTGATGGTCGATAGAAGAGCCCGCGGAAAGAATACCCCATCTGCCATCCCCTTTTTGGCCATGGCCTGGTGAGGAAATGCCTGGTATGCTTTAGAAGCTTGCCCCTTGTGCTATTGTTACGCCGGGAATAAGGAGTTATCAAACCGATGTTTTGCAGTCGCATTTTCAGGCACGATCCCCGTGGCAATAGACCTATTGGGCGTGGAATTGCCTGTATTCTGCTTGCCATTTTCTTTGCCGGTTGCGCGGCAACACCCATGATCGGGGGGCCCCTGGAGCAGAGAAAACTTAAGACCGGGACCTACGAAGGGGTCTATAGGGGAGGGCCTAACAAGGCCGTTGTGAGGGTAACTATCAAAGACAACAGGATCGTCCATATTGAAATGGTCGAACACTGGGAGCTATGGGGGAAGGAGGCCGAATCACTTACCCTCAAAAGGATCATAGAACAGCAGTCAACACAGGTTGATGCGGTAAGCGGGGCCACAAACAGCAGCCTGGTCATCATGAATGCGGTACAGCGGGCCGTTGAAAAGGCCTATTCGGATTAGTCCATTCAATGGACTCCGCACTGCAGGTCTAAAAGGCCCGGAGACTTGGTCAGTACCTCGGGAAATCTGGGACCGGATATGGGGTATTGAAACGGCTCTCCGGACGAAGATAGCCTTGACACAATCCCCATTTATTTTCATCATTACCATTTGGTATGAAAGACCTTCACTCCGGAAAAACTCTTCTTAACATCTTATCTGTCCGATATTTCATTATATTTTAGGATCTAAATGCTGACCGAGATGGGGCAGATAACACAGCTTTCGGGTGGTGCTGAATTTTTGAGATATCCATAAGGTAAGTCCTCTGAGATAAGACGTGTAAACCTCCCTGTTGTAACTCTTTCCTTTTGCTGATAAAGATCAAGAAGAGAAGACCGCCCTGGTCTCAATCAATACAGTTACCTTATAATCAGGACATCCTGTTGAAAATATGGTTTGTCTTGCTTGAATTCACCAAGATCTTATGGTAGGTTATGGTGCATGAAAATTGAAGCTTTCAAATACCATCTTTATCCTGAAAAAATTCAATAATTCAGGATAATGCAAGAATTGCGGAGAGTTGCCGACGTCAAAAAGCTGTAGATTACTTCGGTAACCTTCACTCCTTGACTTTTCCACTTTACATTTCTTAGTCTTAACCAGATGGGAATTGCTCAGAAATGACGATCATGCATTCATTATATCCTCTGAGCGCGCTGGTAGGACCTACAATCTATGGAAATCGATCCCCCGAATTGACATAAAGCAGACACACCGGAAGTTGAGAATCGGTAGGGTCGATATGATACCGTGGGCCGGATGACCTGTTCAGCACCAGTTATCAGAAAACAAAGATCCAATGCATGAGATTGCACAGAGAGGGAGCACTGCGATGATGTTCAAAAAGCATTACAATGCAGTTACGTTGATCCGTTTGGCCTGCATTTGCTGTTGCACCTACGCCCTTTTTGCTTCCTGTAGCGACGATAAAGGGACCAGCTCCTCCGCAGTCGATGTTACGCGTTGGTACACCGAGCAGCGGTTGGATCATTTCTCACAGGAAGAAACCAGAACATGGAAGCAGCGCTATTTTGTCAATGACGCATTCTTTGATGGCAGTGGTCCGGTATTCTTATGTGTGGGCGGCGAAGGATCTGAGCTTACGCCTGACGTTGTCAAGACAGGAACAGTGCATTGTGCAGTCATGGTAGAGTTGGCCGAACAGATAGGTGCTCTGATTCTGGCACTTGAGCACCGCTACTATGGCGAAAGCCAGCCTGTGTCGGATCTCTCTACGGCCAATTTGAAATGGCTGACCAGCAGACAGGCCCTTGGTGATATCGCACAGTTCCATGCGTACATCAGTGAAATCTACAATTTGAAGGGTGACACGAAGTGGGTAACCTTTGGCGGCAGTTATCCGGGGATGCTCGCCGCGTGGGCCCGAATAAAATATCCAAATCTCATTTTTGCGGCCGTGTCTTCCTCCGCTCCCGTTGAAGCCTGGTACAACATGCAGGGATTCAACGATGTAATGGCCCAAAGCATGGGAGCAACAATAGTTGGAGGTTCTGAGGAATGTGTTGAACAGATTCGGAGAGCATTCAGTGATATCGGATTGCTTTTAGGCAGTGTAGAAGGTCGGCAGTTCCTCTATGACCGTTTTAACCTCTGTACCAGCGCAGCAGACCCCGATCCATTGAAAGATGAGTATAATCAGTTTCAATTCATCTACTATCTTAGCACACAAGATGGTATTGATCTTTCGGGCTCGCGTACGGGATCGCTATTCCCGGTGCAGTCGAATGATCCAAGCTGTGAGGAAGATGCCTGCAATATTGAGAAAGTTTGCTCGGACTATATGTTGAATAGCGACCTAGGGCAGCCGATAGACAGGTTGGCCAATTTGTGGAGCCTTTACGCTGGCGAGGAATGTACTTCGGTCGATTATCAGACGGCAACGATAGCTCCCTTACTCGATACCTCTCTTTCATCCTGGCCAAACCGCTGCTGGGAATACCAGGCATGTAACGAATTTGGATTTTTCCAGACCTGTGATCCCGGCACCGAGTGTCCATTTACACAGGAACCTCACATAAATACGGTAGAGGTCTGTTCCTATCCTTGCCAACGCGCTTTCGGTATCGATGCAAACGATATCCAGGAAAGAATCTCTGAAACAAACGAGTACTATGGAGGATGGAACCCGGTTGGGACGAGAATCATGTACGTTAGCGGGAGCATCGATCCGTGGCATTCTCTTGGAGTATGCAGAACACCAGACTGTCAACCATTGCCTGAACAGCCGGTCCTGTGGGTCGAAGGTGCCTCGCATCACTTCTGGACTCATGCTCCTGGAGATTTCACACCGCCCCTGTCCAATGCCGTGGTTCAGGCGCAGGAGGCCATAAAAGCACAGGTCCTAACTTGGCTTGAGGAATGAATTCATCCAACAAGAATTCCGATCAAGATAAGGGCTCAAAAATGGCTTGTTCCATCGAATTCCCCTCACGTTGAAAGTCAAAGATTATTATCCTATTCGCAAGCCTGAATTGTAACCGAAAATTGTGTATAACCAATCTAAGCGTGAGTGGGTGACTTAACGAGTACGCCAAAAAGGTCCATGTCCCCCCTGTGCTGGGAAACTCCGATCCAATTTTTAAAAATGCACCGCTTCCAGGCTTCAGCAAAACAAGGAGAGGCCAATCTGGGCCGCTCATGAATTAGTTCTGCCGAGTGGTTCCTGTTAAATATGGTGCCCCTATTCGACACCTTATGTTATTGATATCACAAGCTAATGGCAGATATCTCAACTTTGGGTGGTGCTGAATGTGTGAGATATCCAGATGGTACTTCTGGAGTGCACACGAAGTTTGGCCGAACTTATCATAACCTCCCAATCACTCTTATTAATCAGAAAAAATCTGTGACAGTTCCAATCAAAAGGTTTGCAGGCGTCCGGACACTGTGCTAAATTGCTAACAGTGCACGCGCTCATATTTGAGTCACGGCTTCGTCAGGGATCGTTTTTGAAGTGTTGTTGAGTTCAAAGGAATTTGGCTGACCTGTTGGGCAAGACAAATGCAAGGTATGTGTGCCGTTCCCACAACCGTCGTCAGACCAACGGTCTTTACTCAGCGAAAACTCGAAAGTCTACTTTTTATGCGGATAAATCTGATCGTTGTTAGCTCAGAATTTTAACCGACTCGAAGAGGAGATGTGTTCATGAAGAAAACGTTGTTGTTTTTGATTGCGGCGACCGTGGCACTTGCAGGCTGTGCCTCGCACCAAGCACAGCCGACCAGTGTACAAAATACATACACAGAGGTCTGCAAAAATACTACCGAACAGGAAATCGCATCGCTGTTCGATCGCTGGAATCAGTCCTTGCTGACAGGCGATCCCCATAAGGTCGTGGCAAATTACGCAGAGCGTTCTATTCTCCTGCCCACAGTTTCAAACCAACCTAGACTCACGCCAGCCGAGAAGATGGATTACTTTCACCATTTCTTGGAAAATCTCCCCTCTGGCAGGATTGACATGCGTTTTATTGAAATCGGTTGCAACACAGCGACTGATGCCGGTCTCTACACATTCACCTTTGCCAAGACGGGGGAAGAGGTCAGCGGGCGCTACAGTTTCACCTATCACTGGACTGGTTCAGAATGGCTAATTACAAGCCATCATTCCTCAGCCATGCCACAGAAGAAGTAAATCTTGACAGACATACTTTCGCTCCAACGAATTCGCTATCGAGACACGTTGCTCTTTGACCTTCGGCAAGAAATAAGAAGAACCCGATGTATTCCATCCTTGATATCGATCTCGATTATTATTACAACCTCATACCAGATCCTGCTCATCGTCTTATGCAGTTGCTCACTTGGGCAGACTGCCCAGTATCAATAGTTGTGGAGCGACACAATCATGCATTTGCGCGATGGAGGAAACGATGGCAGACAAAAGGGATCGAACCCTCGCACATCCTCCATGTTGACGAGCATCACGACATGATGGACCAGCGGCAGCAAGCCAACATTGCCAACTTTATGTTTCATGCCATGCGGATCTGGCCCCAGTGCCGAGTCCACTGGTTAGTGGACCATCCCATCGATTCCCCCGCCATGTGGCTGGAAGAGGACACGTGGAACTTATTTCGGTACAGATTCAGCTATGGACCTAAACGCCCTGCCCGGTGGCCCAAACCAGATATTATATCCGTTTGCACGAGTCCTGACTTCGTCATTCCCAAATTGGCGGCCGCGGCGGAACTGATGGAAGTGGTTTCGGAATTCATAATGAACCATCACGAAGGAGAGAATCCTGGAAAGGCGCTAAGCTTACAAGATTCTGCCAATTATCACCATTCCGTTAAGAGAATATGACAATATGATGAAATTACCGAGGGATTCCAAAACACTTGCCATCAAGAAGATGCAGGAGATAGTTGACCGAGCCGTTGATATCAGCGCCGATGCGGTCACCATCGAGTTCGCCAGGGAAGGTGGCCTGGAAGTTTTCTTTGTGGGCGGGGACACAGGTTTCGGTGGAATCCTCGTTGACCGGACTCTTGAAGCAGCCATTATGACACTGATTCAAAGAGAGCGGGGCTGGAGAAAAGACCATACGGTACGATGCACTGGGAATTCCAGGGACAGGATTTTAAAATCCGAGTCGAAGAATATGACAGTTTCGGTGAGACCGCATATACATTGACATTTTCGAAGATGTGACAATCAGACGCAAAGAAGCGACTTTTCCGATTGTTTCTTGACAAATGCAGGATGCTTCCGAGGGATCTCCTTTTGGGACAACCCTGTGTGGAAATCCCTTTGGTTGATCAATCAATGCAAAGGAGCAGGGACTGA
>Ga0172375_10013422_pt1 | contig 10154 bp, 12 predicted proteins | sample LakKiv1m_FD_114537 | JGI IMG/M metagenome (GOLD analysis project Ga0172375, IMG submission 114537) | Freshwater microbial communities from Kabuno Bay, South-Kivu, Congo - kab_092012_11.1m | ecosystem: Environmental > Aquatic > Freshwater > Lake | place: Democratic Republic of the Congo...
AAATAATTTGGGCTATTTCTCTATCAGTTTCTTCTACATTGCCCCATATTTCTTTTTCTTCTATATTTAGTGTCTTAGATATCTGCTTTAAAATGCTTAGAGGGATTCTATTCTTTTTAACTTTCCAAGCGGATAGAGTACCTTTTTGTACTTCTAAGAATTTTAAGTTTTTTCATAAGATTTAAATTTATCTAAAAGCATAGGGAATATTTCCTACTATTTTTAAATTTAGAAAAGTTGTTCAAGATGGCGAAGATATTTTGAAGCTTGGAAAGATTGTAGAAACTCGTGTGAAGGAAGAATAGAGTTTAGCATAATAATTCTTTTAAATCCAGATTTAATATTTATACTATGAAAACTTTAAGAGAATATGCAAGAAAAGCAAAAGAGCTTGGAGATAGAATTGATACTTGGATAATTAGGCATACTTTTGATAGATTTTATAGAACTTCTGGCGCAAACTGCAAGCTTTATGGATATGATTTCCCAAAAAGAGATAATCCTCTTGCAACAAGTTTTTTAGGATGGGACTATTTGCTTGATAGATTCGGAGAAGTAAGCATAAGAGACCCTACTAAAAGAAGATGATTCTTTGAATGGACGCATCGGGAATTGAACCCGAACCTCATCCATGCCATGGATGAATCATGCCGTTAGAACATGCGCCCTTAACATTTTTAAACTCTGATGGTTTTTAACTTTTATGAATCAGGTGTGGTTATATTCTTTGGCAAGCGCATTTATAGTGAGTCTAGTTGCGCTCATAGGGATTTTTACCTTGGGGATTAAAATTGAAAAAATGCGCAAGATACTTATTTATCTTGTGAGCTTTTCTGCTGGCGCGCTTCTTGGAGACGCATTTATACATTTGCTTCCCGAGCTTGTCGAACTTGCAGGGGGCTTTAATGTGAAGGTTTCACTTTATGTTCTTTTTGGTATATTGATATTTTTTATTCTTGAGAAAGTTGTGCACTGGCAGCACTGCCATATGCCTATAACTAAAACGCATGTCCATGAGTTCACATATATGGTTCTTATAGGGGATTTAGTTCACAATTTTATTGACGGCTTGATAATTGCAGGAAGCTATCTTATAAGCATTCCGGTAGGAATAGCTACATCTGTTGCGGTTTTCCTCCACGAGATACCTCAGGAAATAGGCGAGTTTGGAATTTTGCTTCATGGAGGATTTTCAAAGAAAAAAGCTCTGACACTTAACTTTCTCACAGCGCTTACAATAATTCTTGGAGTTATTGCAGGGCTTTCTCTCGCAAACTTTTTTGGCAATATAGAGATATTTTTGATTTCGCTTGCGATTGGCGGATTCATTTACATAGCCGGTTCGGATTTAATTCCTGAGCTTCACAAGCATACTGAAATTAAAACATCTATCCTGCAAATTTTGGCTTTTATTATCGGCATTTTGGTTATGCTGAGCTTGATTCTGCTCGAGGCTTAAGATGGAAAAAGCAAGGGTTAAGTTTTGGGTTGATGTTTGTATGGGGATATCTTTCTTGATAGTCCTTGTTACCGGAATTTTTAAGTGGCCCGGGCTTGCTCAGACAACTTTTTCAGGCGTTTACGATTTTGTAAGCTTTAGGGTTATTTCAAGAGTGCATGATTGGAGTGGATTATTGATGGCCGGTTTAGTTTTTGTGCATTTATGCTTAAATTGGGCTTGGATAAAAGCTATGTCCCAACAGATTTTCAGATAAAATGGTGAAAGAAAAACATAAAACTGAGGAATGTGTTTTTTGCAAGATTGCAAGGGGGGAGATACCTGCAACTTTTATTTATAGCGACGATAATTTTGTTGTTTTCAATGACGTTAATCCTGTTAGTGAAGGGCATTGTTTAATTGTTCCGAAGAAGCATTACGAAACTCTGCTTGATTTGCCAAATACTCTTGGAACAGAATTACTGATGTTGGCAAAAGCTCAGTCCTTGAGGCTGATAAAAGAAGGGAAAGCTGACGGCATAAAAATAGTAAACAATAATTATCCTTCTGCCGGCCAGGTGGTTAAGCATTTTCATATGCATGTGATTCCGCATTTGACCGGAAAGAAAACAGGGCATGTGTGATTAAAGAGAACAGAAGTTTGTTAGGCTAAATTTTTTAAATGGCTGGAGAGGGAGTTGAACCCTCGACTTCGAGCTCATGAGACTCGCACTCTGCCACTGAGTTACCCAGCCATATAAACTTGAATTAAAGAACATTTTTAAAGCTTAGTAGCATAATCAAAGTACATCAAAAGAGGAAAAAATATGAAAAAGAAAACCCGAGAACTTATCGGAATCCTCGCATGGATAATAAGCACAATTATAGGGTTTGCATTTGCAGTGATTGCAATTAAATTAATATTCTTCCCATGAACAAATCTACGATAGAACTTTTGCAAAGAATAGGGATAGCAATAGGCATATTTTGGATAATTATCCTAGTTATAGGGATAATAAAAACAATATTTGTAAAATAATAAAATGAAGCTTTCAGATGCCCTTAATTTAGTCTCAGCAATATTGACGCTGCTATTCATAATGCTCTTATTATTAAGAAATATAAAGTCAGGATGTTTCAACTGGTTTGATTATAGTTTTGCTTTTACAACTTTATTTTTTAATCTAGGAATAAATATTTTGGCCGCGGTAGGCAGATGATGGGGAAAAATTAAACATGGCTCGAGTTATGAATGTTGTTTTTGGAATTGGCATTGCTGTGCTTATATTTATTGTAGTAATGCTCGGCACACAGGTTTTTTATCCTGAGCCAAAATATGAGGACTTTTGCAACGTATCTTATTATGCTGCTCCAGTTATGGGCTATGATTTTTCCTTTTGCGCGGATAATATAAGTGTCGGCCAGTGCAGGCTTGAAATCAAGACCAATCAGAGCCTTTATGAAAAATATTCAAAAGAGCAGGAAACTTGCAACACTAAATTTAATGAAGCTTCAAAAATTTACGGAAAAAAACTTTTTGTTATAAACAATGTTGTGGGAATAATTACAGTAATAATAAGCTTGTTCTTGCTTTCTATGGTTAATATTGCTGCAGGAGTTTCTTTTTCAGGGTTGATACTTATCATATATGGTTTTATGAGGGGCTGGCAGGGTGTTGGAGATAAATTAAAATTTGCAGTAGCTTTGATTGTGGCAGCTCTTTTCATTTATTTTGCAGTAAAGATAAACAAAAAATATTCTAAGGAAGGAAAAAGTAAAAAATAAAAATGGCTGGCGAAATAATAAATTCTAATATAACTCTTGGGATTTTTGACGCTTTTGGGCAGATACCCGGAGTCAGTTTTGCTGTAAAAGTTGCTCAAGCTTTAGGAATATTGGCAATAATCTATATTATTTTTTTAATATTCAAAGCAATTATTCAGGCAAGACAATCTTTAAGGCTTAAGAAAATAGCACAAAATGTCGAAGAAATAAACCAGAAGCTGGATATTCTTATAGGAAAGAAAGGAAAGAAGTAAAATAAATCAATAAGCCTATTTTTTCTCTAAAACTATGTCAATTGTGGAAACATTGACTTTTCTGCCTTCTTTGTTCTCAAATTCCTCAGAATCGATGCAGATGTGCTTGACCTTTATGTTTTCTTCTTTCAAGAATTTTTTCGCAGATACTTCTGCAACATCAACGGCCCTTGATATGAATTTTCCTCTGGCTTTTACTATAACTTCTTTCTGGTTTTTTGTTTTGAATTGAGTTACGACTCCTGTAACATAATTCATAAAAGGCTTCTCGCCTATGAAAATTATATTGCTGTCTTCATGCTCCACTTGCTTTTCTTTGTACTCTGTCATTTTCTTGTTTTCTTTTAGTATACTTTAAATTTCTGGTGATTCTGCAGCTATCTCTTTTTTGCTCTGCTCCATCAATTTCAGCCTGGCTATATAACCTGCGATTTTGTTTCTCAGGCTTTTGCTCGGCATTGAATTTTTGAGGACTTTTTTGTTATTATCAAACTTTCCAGTAAACTGGTTTTCTTCTTTAAGCATTGCTTTTGCTGTTCTTTTGATAAGCGCTGATTTTATTCTTCCCATTATATTATTTCCTTTATTTCCTTATTTTTAAACTTTATTGTTGTTAAGTTTCGGGTTTTTCTTGGGCTTCCTCGGAAGCGTCCATTCTTTCTATCGCTGCAAGCTTGCGGTAGGCTTCTATTGTCTCTTTTGTTTTTTTTGAAACTTCGCCTTTTGAGAATACAATATACGGCAGAGATATGCTCTGAGCTTTTTTGTATGCCTTAAGAAGGTCTTTTTCTTCTATTTTTTTCTTATTGAATGCAGCGAGCAAAAACTGCCTGCCGTTGAACCTTATTCTAATCGCAGCTTCTTTTTTGTCAGCTTTTTCAATATTTATTATTTCTATTCCTTTTTTAGAAAGAATCTCTTTTATCTCTTCAAGGAATTTTTCTTCAGGCTTAAGCTTTAGTTTTTTCGGCTTTTCTGGCTCTGAAATCAAGACAGGTTTTGGCTCTTCTGGCTTTTTAATCATCTCTTGTTTGAGTTTTTCAAGCTCTTTTCTTTTCTCCTCTAATTCCTGCTTCATTTTTTCCATTTCAAGATTTTCCCGCTCTTTTTCTTTTCTGTCAGCTTCAATTTTTGCTGCTTCCTGTTCTCTTCTTTGAATATATTCTGGGCTGGAAGCCTCAATTATTTTGTGAGCTTCTGTTTCTGTAATTTTAAAATATCGCCAGAAAATTTTTCCGTCTTTATTCATTGGAAAAGCAAAATCTTTCAGGCTTCTCAGGGCAACTCTTATTGAAGGATGCTGCTCTGAATTTTCAAGAATATGTTTTTCCTTTAAGAGCTGGCAGGCTTCTTTTTCTTTGCCTCCAAGATAGATTATAAAATTTTCAAGAGTATGAACTCTTTCAGGAGTGTAGTAAAGGGGGCTTCCTCCGACTTTCATGTCGCTTATTTTTACTATTCCTTCTGCTGCCATCTCTGAAAGAAATGCAGAAGTAAAAAGCGTGTTTATTCCCAGATGTTTTGCCACATTGATAGGAAGGCTTGGGCCAGCCATTTCAAGGAAATCTTTTACTTTATTTTTTACCTCTTTTGCATCAAGTTTTCTCTGCTCTTGCATATGCTATAGGCTGGCTGAAAGGTTATAAAGTTTTATATGGTGCAGTAAAATCATAGCTTTGAAATTTAATTTAGGGCCTTAGAAATAATTTTTATTCTCTGCTCTTCCAATTAACTTCATAATAGCTGATATCTTCTTCGGCATCAACCAGCGCAAGCAGAAGTATTTTATTAGTAGAGTGAGCAATCCTTGCTTTTGCGGCAAAGTCAAGAGTGTTGATTTTCTTTCCGCTTATAACATAAAGAAGATATTTTGCGTGGGCTTTTCCTGGCTTGTCGCCTTTATTATAGACCCTGAAATCTGCGCCGAATTTCAGGCCTTCTTTAAGAACGCTTCCCTTATCTCTTAAATCTTTGAAAACAAGGAATGATTCATGATTTGCTTTTTTAAGAATTTCATGAAAGCTTATTTTTTTGCTGTTCTTTAGAACTTCTGCAAGTTTTTTATCAAGAAGATAAAGTGTTTCATAAATTGAATACAGAACTTTTCCGTTTTTTGGCTCTCCAAAAGAGCTCTTGCTTGCAAGATTAAAAGCTTCAATTTGGTTTGATGAGAAGCTGCTGCCTGTTTGGTGTATGGTGATTTTTGGCATATAATATTATTCCTAGAAAACTATTTAAACTTACCCTTCATGAATTTCTTATGGAAAACAGATTAGCGCAAACAAGTTTAGTTCTTGTCTTGACACTGCTAGTTGTGGCTCTTTTATAAGAGTCATTTTATTTTCCTAAATTTCTCAGGTATTAAAATGATTAAACAAATTAAAATTTACATTATGCAAAATGAATGAAGGCGTGCGAAAACAAGATTTGACAGAGAATGAAGAGTATGTTGAATTTGAAAGAATGGCGAGCTATGCTGTTCCTGCTGGAAAAAAGCACCAGATTGTTCACAATGAAAATCAGGATGACATAGGCATAGCAGTCTCAAGAAACGGAAGAGTTGATTTTAGAAAGCGCGAATCTAAAATGGTATATTGGTTTACATGGCCTTATGCTTATCGGGTTGAAGTGCCAATGGAAAGCCAAGGTCCAACCATAGACTTGAGTCATTTAGTATAGTTTTTAAATAATAGAATATTGAACGTAACATGGCAAAAAAAGAAGCAAAAGCAGATTTGGGAAAAGAATTGAAAAAACTTGAAAAAGCGATAGCTGGAAAAAAATCTGCCAAGAAAAATGAAAAAATTAAGGAATCTCAGGCGGAAAAAGCAGAGCTTTCAGAATTTAAAGTTGATTTTGCCGGGATAGAGAAAAAGTGGCAAAAAGAATGGGAAGAGAAAAAAATCTTTCAAGTTAAGGAAGACCCGAAAAAGAAAAAATGCTATGTTCTTGAAATGTTTCCTTATCCGAGCGCTTCAGGGCTACATATGGGGCATGCTTTAAATTATACAATTGGGGATATTTTTTCAAGATTTAAAAGAATGAAAGGATTTTCAGTTTTGTATCCCATGGGTTATGATGCTTTTGGTTTGCCTGCTGAAAATGCCGCAATAAAGGCGGGAGAGCATCCTTTAAATTATACTAAGAAATCTATGGCTAATTTTGAGATGCAGCAAAAACTTCTTGGATTAAGCTATGACTGGACAAGAATGGTAAAAACTTGCGAGCCAGATTATTATAAATGGAATCAATATTTCTTTTTGAAATTTTTTGAGAAGGGGCTTGTTTATAGGAAAAAATCTGCGGTTAACTGGTGCCCTAAATGCGAGTCTGTGCTTGCTAATGAGCAAGTTCATTCAGGAAAATGCTGGAGGCATAATGATGCTGATGTTCAAATAAAACCTCTTGAACAATGGTTTATCAAGACAACAAAATATTCTGACGAACTATTAGAAAAAATAAAAGATTTGAAATGGCCTGAAAGAATAAAAATCATGCAAGAAAATTGGATAGGAAAATCTTTTGGGACAGAAATTAATTTTAAAATAGGGAATGAAAACTGGCCCATATTTACGACAAGGCCCGACACTATATTTGGAGTTACTTTTGTAGTTGTTTCGGCTCAGCACCCTAAGCTTATGGAGCTTGTTACAAAAGAGCAGAAAAAAGATGTAGAAAAATTTTTGGGAAAACTTAAATCTGTAAGCGAGAAAGATCTTGAAGAAATGGAAAAAGAGGGTGTTTTTACAGGAAGTTATGCTGTTAATCCTCTTACAGGAGAGAAAGTTCCTGTCTGGGCTGGAAATTTTGTTGTAGCTGATTACGGCGCTGGAATGGTGATGGCTGTTCCTGCTCACGACCAAAGAGATTTTGAGTTTGCAAAAAAATATAAGATATCTATAAAAGAAGTGATTAAAGGAGAAAAAAGTAATCTTAAAGAAAGAGCTTATACCAGAGAAGGAATTCTTGTGAACTCTAAAGATTTTAACGGCATGAACAGCAAAAAAGCAATTGAGGAAATAACAAAATATCTTGAAAGTAAAAAATTAGGAAAGAAAACTATTAATTATAAATTCAGAGACTGGCTTGTTTCAAGGCAGAGATATTGGGGGACTCCGATACCTATGATATACTGCGAGAAGTGTGGAGTTGTGCCTGTTCCTGAAAAAGAACTTCCTGTTTTATTGCCTGAAAAAGTTGAATTTGGGAAAGGTAATCCTCTTGCGACAAACAAAGATTTTGTTAATGTGAAATGCCCTAAATGCGGAAAACTTGGAAGAAGAGAAACAGATACAATGGATACTTTTTTTGACAGTTCATGGTATTACTTAAGGTATTGTGATCCTAAAAATTCTAAAGAAGCTTTTGATAAAAAGAAAATAGAATCTTGGATGCCTGTTGACCAGTATATCGGCGGGGCAGAGCATGCGTGCATGCATTTGATTTACGCAAGATTTTTTACAAAAGCATTGAGAGACTTGGGATTTTTGAATTTTGATGAGCCATTCTTAAATTTGTTTAATCAGGGAATGCTTCATGGGCTTGATGGAGAAAAAATGTCAAAGTCAAAAGGAAATGTAATACTTCCTGATGAGGTTTCTAAGAAATATGGCATGGATACGGCAAGATTATTTTTGATGTCGCAAGCTTCTCCTGAAAAAGATACGAACTGGAGCGAGTCTGGAATCGAAGGAAGCCTTAGAATTGTGAATAAAATATTTAACTATTTTGAAAACGCAAAATTCGGAAAATCTTCCGCGATTATTGAGACTAAAACTAATAAGGCTATAAAAGAAGTTAATGAGGATATAGAAAATTTTAGATATAATTTTGCGATAATAAAATTAAGGGCTCTTTTTGAGGCTATGGAAAATGAAAAAGAAATTTCAAAGAAAGATGCTGAATCTTTTTTGAAGCTGCTTCACCCATTTTGCCCGCACATTACCGAAGAACTCTGGCACAAGCTTGGGAATAAAACCTTTATTTCTTTAGAATCCTGGCCTGCTGCCGATGAAAGCAAGATAAACGAGAAGCTTGAAGAGGCAGAGAAAAATGCTGACAAGACTGTAAGCGATATATTGAATGTCCTTAAAATTATAAAAGAAAAAACAGGAAAAGATGGCGAGAAAATATATCTTTATGTTATGCCTTTTGAATTAGCGGGCTTTAATGCTGGGGCCGTATCAAAAAGAGTTGGCAAGGAAGTTAAGATTTTTGCGGTTAATGATAAAAATAAATATGATCCTGAGGGAAAATCTTCAAAAGCAAAGCCGGGCAAGCCGGGTATTTTTGTCGAGTAAGTTTTTAAATAAAATATATTTTGATATAAAATGATAACTCAAAGAGAAGAGCTGATAAAAAAATACATTGAATTTTTCAAGAAAAAAGGGCATAAAGAAATTCCATCAGCATCGCTTGTTCCTGCTAATGATCCTACTGTGCTATTCACAACAGCCGGAATGCATCCTCTTGTTCCTTACTTGCTTGGAGAAAAGCATCCGCTTGGAAAAAGGCTTGTTGATGTTCAGAAGTGCATAAGAACTGGAGATATAGATGAAGTTGGAGATGATTTTCACCTGACTTTTTTTGAGATGCTTGGAAATTGGAGTCTTGGAGATTATTTTAAAAAAGAGGCAATAGAATACTCTTTTGAATTTTTGACTAAAGAGCTTGGAATAAAAAAAGAAAAAATATCTGTTACTTGTTTTGCAGGAGACTCTGACGCTTCTAAAGATGAAGAAGCCGCAGAAATCTGGAAAAAATTAGGCATAACTAATGTAAAGTTTCTTCCAAAAAAAGACAATTGGTGGGGTCCTGCTGGAGATACTGGGCCGTGCGGACCTGATTCAGAAATGTTCGTGAATAATTGCGAGATTTGGAATGATGTTTTTATGCAGTATGTTAAAGAAAAAAATGGAAAATATTCTCTTGCAAAGCAAAAGAATGTCGACACCGGCATGGGTGTAGAAAGAACTCTTGCAATTCTTAATAATTTTAAAAGTGTTTATCACACTTCTTGTTTTCTTCCAATTATAAAAGAAATAGAAAAGCTTGCAAAAAAGAAAAATCTTGTTGAAAGCAAATCCGCAAGGATTGTTGCAGACCATATCAAAGCCTCTGTTTTTATTATTGCTGATGGGGTTATACCTTCAAATGTTGAAAGGGGTTATGTTCTCAGAAGATTGATAAGAAGAGCGATAAGATTTGGCAGGCTTCTTGGAATTGAGGGCAGATTTACAACAGAGATAGCTAAAATAATATTAGATATGTATAAAAAAAGTTATCCTGAACTTGGCAAAAGCCAAAATCATATTTTGACAGAGCTTGGAAATGAGGAAAACAAATTTTTGGCAACCCTTGAAGCAGGAATGAGGGAGTTTGAAAAAATTGCAGCAGGAAAAAAAGAGCTTCACTGCAAGGATGCTTTCCTCCTCTATCAAAGTTACGGCTTCCCTATTGAGATGATTGAAGAGCTTGCAATAGAGAAAAAAATAAAGATAGACAAAAAAGGCTTTGAAGAAGAATGCAAGATTCATCAGGAGCTCTCACGAACAGCATCTGCTGGACAATTCAAAAGCGGATTGGCAGATAATTCTGAACAGACTAAAAAACTTCATACGGCAACTCATCTTCTTAATCAGGCTCTTAGAGAAATTCTTAATGATGAAAATCTAAAA
>Ga0172375_10013425_pt1 | contig 10153 bp, 6 predicted proteins | sample LakKiv1m_FD_114537 | JGI IMG/M metagenome (GOLD analysis project Ga0172375, IMG submission 114537) | Freshwater microbial communities from Kabuno Bay, South-Kivu, Congo - kab_092012_11.1m | ecosystem: Environmental > Aquatic > Freshwater > Lake | place: Democratic Republic of the Congo...
GTTCCTAAATCTTTGGGAGATATTTTTTTGTCGTAAAGCGAGCCAAAACCTGTAGTAACACCATATACAGACTCAACCGAAGATGCAATTTTTTTATCAAGATATTTTCTCGACTTAATAATTTCATCTTTCGCGTTTTTATGTAGTCCTATTTTTTCTCCGCTACTGAGCAACAATTTTATTTCGCTGAGCGTGATTGCTTTTTTTCCTATAAGAAACATGGTTCTACTTTTTGTGGGACAAAGAAAAGGTTTAATTCAGAAACCGCAAAGTTCACTATGTACATGCAATGTTGGCAAAGTAAAAAATCTTTTCGTTTCTCTGCGGATTTTTCTCTGCGTACTTTGCGGTTAATTTTTTTCTACTTTCGGGCAAATGATTTCCATCGCTCACATTATTAATCCTGTTAAAGCAAAAGAAGGTACTGAACTTTTTGTTGCTCAACCCATCGTTTTCCAATCAATCCGAAAAGCAAAAACTTTTTCAGATAATATTGATGTAAAATTATTTTCCGCACAGTTTTCTGAAGACAGAGAAATTGTTCCCGGTTTTTTCCAGATAACTCCTGACTTAGAAAATTCAATTGTCATTAACAACGGTAAAAAGCTGCCGCTGATAAAAGATATTTTGCAGCGATTGTATGAAAATTCAAACGCGGAATATCTCATTTACACTAACAGCGACATTATTGTTTTGCCGCAGTTTTACGAAGTAGTTGCAAAAATTATTGAACAGGGTTATGATGCGTTTATTATTAACAGGCGCAGGATTCCGAAGGTTTATAACAGGGTAAATGATTTGCCTTTTATTTATTCCGATATCGGGAAATCGCACCCGGGTTTTGATTGTTTTGTTTTTAAACGTAAGCTGTTTCCGAAATTTTCGTTGGGCGAAATCTGCGTGGGAATTCCGTTTGTGGAAGCAACGATGATGCACAATCTTTTTGCTCATGCACAGAATTGTAAACTGTTTGATGATTTGCATTTAACCACACACATAGGCATGAATGTTATGCCAAAGCACGATGAAGACTATTATTGGCATAATCGAAAAGAATTTGAAAAAATAAAAAAGGATTTATTGCCTTTTCTGAACGTAAAAAAAATGCCCTACTCGGAATACTCTTTCCCGAAACGCATTTTCAAAAAAGCCATGAACCCTGCTGTTTTCACACTGATGAACCTGAAATTAGAAACAAAAACTGTTAGAGAAAAAATCAGTTTTTTGTGGAATGAACTACGCTTCCGTTTACTAAAGAAATAATTTCTTCAACGTAATTCCGCTCATTGGAAAGCCGCGGCACCTTGTATTGTCCGCCCAATTTATTTTTAGATTTCAGCCAGTTGTAAAAAGTATTATGCGGGATTGATTTTACCAACGGCATTCGCAGCGCCATATTTTTGTAGCGCTTGGCTTCATAGTCAGAATTCAGCGATTTCAGGGCGTTATCCAGCGCTTCGGTAAAATAATCTAAGTTATCAGGTGTCTTCTCAAATTCAATCAGCCACTCGTGCGCACCCGAACTCATATCACTGAAATAAACAGGTGCCGCTGTGTATTCTTTAATTACCGCACCTGATTTATGACAAGCAATTTTCAGTGCTTTGTCGGCATTGTCAATAATTAATTCTTCGCCAAACGCATTGATGAAATGTTTGGTGCGTCCCGAAATTTTTATGCGAAAAGGATTAAGTGAAGTGAACTGCACTGTATCGCCAATTTTGTAGCGCCACAAACCTGCGTTAGTAGAAATAATCAGCGCGTAATTCACTCCTGTTTTCACTTCGGAGAGTGAAAGTGTTTGCGGGTATTCTTTCCCATCTTCTTCCATCGGCATGAACTCGTAATAAATTCCATAATCAAGCATTAAAAGAAGCTCCTGAGAATTGCGCTGGTCCTGTATTCCGAAGAAACCTTCCGAAGCGGTATAGGTTTCCAGGTAGTGCATTTTTGAAGGAGAAATTATCGCACGGAACTGCTCTCGGTAAGGAGAAAAACTAACTGCCCCATGAAAAAAAACTTCCAGATTAGGCCACACTTCATGAATGTTTTTCTTGCCTGTTTTTTCTAAAATGTATCGCAGCAAAACCAGAGTCCACGAAGGAACTCCCGACAAACTTGTTACGTTTTCATTAATAGTTGCATCTGCCATTTTATTCAGTTTTTCTTCCCACTCGTTCATCAGCGCAATCTCCAGATTAGGTGTGCGGATAAACTCAGCCCAGTAAGGCAAATTCTGCATGATAATCGCGCTGACATCACCGTAATACGATTCGTTGTCAACCGAAATAACACTGTGAGAACCGCCCATCGCCAGCCCTTTTCCGTCAAACAAAAGCGTGTCGGTATAATTGCTGCAATAAATGGAAAGCATGTCTTTTCCCCCGCGGTAATGACATTCTTCCAGCGATTCCTGGCTCACCGGAATGAACTTGCTTTTATCGCTCGTAGTGCCCGATGATTTTGCAAACCATTTTATTTCGGTGTTCCACAAAATATTTTGTTCTCCATCCATCAGGCGTTTCACATAAGGCTTGATACCTTCATAATCCTGCACCGGCACACGTTTTTTAAATGTTTCCCTGTTGCGGATACTTTTATAATCATAGCTTTTTCCCCACTCGGTGTTTTGCGCTGCGTTAATCAGTTTCATCAGCCATTCAGCCTGCACATCATGCGGATACTTCATGAAAAGTTCAATCTGGTGCATGCGCTTTTTCATGAGCCAGGATATGAGAGAGTTTATGAGCATGATTTTATTTTTTCTTTTCTAAAAACCATTTTTCAATTTCAGTTAACGACAAAGCATTAAATGTCATTTCCTTTGTTAGCGAGCCTTTGCGGGCAGCCAAAGTTCCGAAGTGCATATCGTGATAACCTTCCATTTTGTGCGCATCGGGATTAATAGAAACCATCACACCCTTTTCCATGCAATATGGAATCCATGTCCAGTCAATATCCAAACGGTGAGGATTTGCGTTGAGTTCAATCACCACTTTATTGGCGGCACAGGCATCAATAATTTTTTTGTGGTCAATCGGGTAGCCCGGGCGCGACAGCAACAACCTTCCAGTCGGGTGACCAAGAATGGTGGTGTGCGGATTTTCAATCGCTTTGAGCAAACGTGCAGTTGCTTTTTCTTCGTTCATTTTCATCGCTGAATGTATGGAAGCCACTACAAAATCAAAGGAAGAAAGAATTTCATCATTGTAGTCCAATGAGCCATCGGGCAAAATATCGGCTTCTATACTTTTGAAAATTCTGAAAGGTTTTAGCTTTTCATTCACTTCATCAATCTCTTTATGCTGCTCTATAATTTGTTCCGGCTTTAAACCTTTTGCATACACTGCATACTGCGAGTGGTCGCTGATTCCAAGATATTCATAACCCAACTCTTTGCAGTAATTCGCCATTTCTTTCAGCGTGTTTACGCCATCGCTGTATGTAGTGTGGTTGTGCAGAATGCCTCGCAGGTCGCTGAGTTGAACTATATCATTCAGCTTGTTTTGACCGTTTAATTCTTTCTCAAATTTTCCTTCGCGCAGTTCGGGAATGATAAAACTCCATCCTCCCTTTTCATAAATTTCTTCTTCAGATAAAAATTCTTCTTGCCTGGGATTACCAAGTAATTCAAGGTGTTCAGCAGTTGTCGTAGTTTTGAAAAGTGTGAAATAAAAAAATTCTTTTTCACACAAATAAACTTCAACGGGAATGGATTTCCCGATTTTAAAAATCACTTTTTCATCATCACTTTCAATATCCGAAACATCAACTTCTTTCTGGTGTTTCAACCAGTTTGAAAAATCTGTTTTCGTTGCAACCACCAACTCAATTTTTTCCACTTCAATGCAGCGTCTTCGCATTTCCCCTGTAAGCGAAACAAGTTCTGCAAAACCTGATATTTCTATAGTTTCAATAAGCTGCAAAGCGATCGGTTCTAACTTTGCATACAGAAATTTGGAAGCATTTGCCTGGATAAATTCAATGCTTTTAATTACTTCGTCTTGTGTTTTTTCTCCAAAACCTTTTAAGGTAATCAGACGGTTTTCATTGCAGGCATATAATAATTCTCCCACCGATTCAATTTCCAGTTCCTTCCAGATGGTGCGAACTTTTTTTGGTCCCAAACCTTTCACCGAAAGCAATTCAATTACGCCAACCGGAGTTCTTGCAATCAACTCCTCCAACTCTTTCAGCGAGCCGGTTTTGTTTATTTCGTCAATCTTAGCGTGTGTGCCTTTACCGATGCCGTCAATCTGTTCAATTTCTTCAGCACTCATTTTTTCAAGCGCATGCGGAAGTTTATCAATTTTAAAAGCATTTGCGAGGTATGATTTCACTTTGAACTCATTGCCATCGTGGAGTTCCAACAGTTTTCCCGCCAGTTTGAATATAGCCGCTATTTCTTTGTTTGTCATTGTGATTGTGCAATATTAGTAGAAAAATATCGTTTTTCTTAGTAACATCAAGGAAGCGCTTGTCTTTTGTTTTATATCACTTAATAAAATAACGGGTTTCGTCTGATGCCATTGTTTACTCAGGATTAATTTTCAAAATCCTTAATTAGTGTATTTTTGCCAGCCAACGCTAAAACTATTTAAATGAAAATGAATCAGCTAAAATATTTTTCTTTTCTTTTCGGACTTTCCATATTAATTGCTTCCTGTTCCGGAGGTAAATCAAAAATAACCGGGAATATTGAAAATGCGAAAAACGAAATACTGTTTTTTGAACAACTTACACCAGCTAAAATCAATAAACTTGATTCGGTAAAGATTGGTAATAATGGAGATTTTAAATTGGCGGTTAAAATTCCTGAGTATGGATTTTACAGGCTAAGGCTCACCGATAATAATTTTATTACGTTGCTGCTTGATACCACAGCCAGCATAGAAATTACTGCCAATGCTTTAAACATGCAGGATGGTTATACCACTAAAGGATCGCCTGAATCGGAGAAGATTGCAGAACTTTTTAAGAATATGAATAAATCATTTGCAAAACGGGATTCAATTAACAGGTTATATAGTACGCTGGCACAGGAAGGGAAATTAGATTCAATTACAGCAGCTTCTCTTACCTCACAGTTTTTTGCAGTGAATATTTCCAACCGCGAATACATTATTGGTTTTGCAAAAGAGAACAGCGGTACTCTGCTTCCGCTGCTGGCTGCAGAATACCTTAACCCGCAGGAAGACGCAGAGGAACTAAGTAAAATTGCTGAATCACTGAACGCAGGCTTTCCCAACTCAGATTATGTGAAAACATTTAACGCAAGAGTGAATGAGGCGAAGCGTTTAGCAGTTGGTTCACCGGCTCCAGAAATAGTGGTGAATGATCCTGACGGGAAACAAATTGCATTGTCGCAGTTTCGCGGCAAGGTAGTGCTGATTGATTTCTGGGCTTCATGGTGCAAGCCCTGCCGTATGGAAAATCCTAATGTGGTAAAGGTTTACCAGAAATATAAAGACAAAGGTTTTGAGATTTTCGGTGTTTCATTGGATAAAGAAAAAGGTGCGTGGCTGGAAGCAATCGAAGCAGATCATCTTACCTGGAAACATGGAAGCGAGCTGGCTTTCTGGAATTCTACTTTTGTGAAAACTTATAATATTGATGGTATCCCAAAAACTTACCTTATTGATAAGAATGGAAACATCATTGCAAAAGACCTTCGGGGTGAACAATTGGAGCGGAAGCTGGCTGAAGTCCTGAACTAATCTAAAAAACAGAAATGAAAAAAATATTCTCAACCATTCTGCTGGCATTACCTTTTATTGTATCGGCACAAACTGAAAAAACTTATTTCCAGCAGGAGGTTAATTATACCATTCATGTAAAATTAGACGATGTGAAGCATGAACTGAATGCTGACATCAGCATGGAATACATCAACCATTCGCCTGATTACCTTGGGATAATTTACATGCACCTGTGGCCCAACGCCTATAAGAATGATAAAACCGCACTCGCAAAACAATTGCTTGAAAACGGTGAAACCAAATTTTATTATTCGAGAGACAAAGACCGGGGTTTTATTGACAGCCTTGAGTTTGCAGTGAACGGAACTAAGGTCAACTGGGAATATGATTATAAAAACCCCGACATCTGCAAACTCACATTGAACGAAGCATTGAGACCGGGAGGAAAAATAACCATCACTACACCTTTCCATGTAAAAATTCCACTGGGTGAATATTCGCGTCTTGGTCATATAGATCAAAGCTACCAGGTAACACAGTGGTATCCGAAGCCCGCTGTATATGACCGCAACGGATGGAATCCAATACCGTATTTAGACCAGGGGGAATTTTATTCAGAGTTTGGAAGTTTCGATGTTAGTATAACGTTGCCTAAAAACTATGTGGTGGGTGCAACCGGAGATTTGGTTGACGGAGAAGCGGAACTGAAATGGCTGAACGAAATAGCTGAGCAGACAAAAAATAAAACATCATTCAGCAATGGAAAAACATTTCCAAAGTCAGCAGTGGAAACAAAGACTTTGCGTTATAAGCAAAGCCGGGTGCATGACTTTGCATGGTTTGCCGATAAGCGTTACAACGTTTTGAAAGGCGAGGTGGAAATGCCGGAATCAAAACGGAAAGTAACAACATGGGCAATGTTCACTGACGGGGAAGCAGACCTCTGGAAAAATTCGATTGAATATATTAATGATGCCACTTTGTTTTATTCTCAGAAAGTAGGTGAGTATCCTTATAACCATGTAACGGCTGTTGACGGGGCGTTGAGCGCAGGAGGCGGTATGGAATATCCGAACATTACTGTTATAGGCAGTTCAGGAAGTAAAAGAGTATTGGAAGAAACCATCATGCACGAAGTGGGACATAACTGGTTTTACGGAATACTCGGAAGCAATGAGCGCACGCATCCCTGGATGGATGAAGGATTGAATTCATTTATTGAAGCGCGATATATGCACAACAAGTATCCTGATATGACTTTTGCCGATGTGTTGGAAGGGAATCTTCCAAAGCAAGCAACGAAATTTTTAGGCGCTGATAAATTTCCGCAGGGAGCAATGAATGAATTGGGTTACCTTTTTTCTGCCCGTGAAAATCTTGACCAGCCGGTTGAGCTTCATTCAACGGAATATATGAAGGTGAATTACGGCACCATTGTTTATATGAAAACCGCGCTCATCATGGATTACCTGATGGGTTACCTTGGCGAAGAGCGCATGGATGCCATCATGCACAATTATTTTGACCAATGGAAATTCAAACATCCCATGCCGGAAGATTTCAGAATGGTGGCGGAAGAGCGTGGCGGAAAACTCGATTGGTTTTTCAATGATATGGTGAACAGCAAAAAGAAACTTGATTACACCGTATGTTCAGTGAAAAAAGATGAAGAGCGCAAGACCTGGAAACTGAAAATACATAACTGCGGAAAGATTGCCGGACCTGTTTCGGTAACAGCTTACAAAGATGACAAGGCAGCGAGGACAGAATGGTTTGACGGCTTTTATGATTCACGCACCATTGAATTCCCGGAAGGTGATTACGATAAATTTATCATCAACGAAAAAGCGCCTGAGATCAATAAGAACAATAATACTATCCGCACGAAAGGTGTTTTAAGAACGGTGGAACCGCTCCAGGTAAAATTCATCGGAACCATAGAACGGGCAGACCGCACACAACTTTTTTATTCGCCTGTTGTGGGCTGGAACAATTACAATAAAACAATGGTGGGCGCTGTGTTTTACAACAGCTTTTTCCCAGCCAACAAACTTGATTACACAATTATGCCACTATTTGGAACAGGCAATATTGATTTGGCAGGTTCATTCAATGTTGGTTACACTTTCCGCCCTTCGGCTTCTTTTATCCAGGATTTGAGAATAGGTGTTTCCGGTTCGCGCTACGGATATTTCTACCGTCCTGATGTGGGCTACCTTAATTATATGACGCTGAAACCCGAAATCAGTTTCAGCATCAAGAAAGAACCGCGCAGCCCGGTAACGCAGCATTTCCGTTTCAGGCATGTCAGCGTTTCAAAAGAGATACCTGCATTTGACAATGTGCTGGATGAATATGTTGCTGCCAACTCCTATTATTATGTAAATGATTACACCCAGTATTTTGTGAGCAACCGGAAAATAAATCCCTGGTCGGCAAAGCTGAACTTGCAGCAGGGGAATGGTTTTGTGAAAGCATCGCTGGAAGGAAAATATAAGATCAGTTTTAAAGGCAGGAACAAGGGAATTGACATTCGTTTGTTTGCCGGACAGTTTTTTATCCGTACCAATACCGGACCCTATCGTTTCAGGATGGCGGGGCAACAGGGTTTCCAGGATTACCAGTATGATGATGTTTTTCTTGCGCGCACAGATTCAAAAGGTATTTTCTCGCAGCAGTTCAGCGAAACGGATGGTAATTTTAAAGTGCCTACATCTGTGGGACAAACTTCTGACTGGCTGATTGCATTGAATCTGAAATCATCTGTTTACCGGAAAATTCCGTTGAACATTTATGCAGATTTCGGAACCTATAAGAATGCAGCGAATGTATTCCCGGGTTCAAAAACGATTATGTGGAATATGGGATTATCAGTGCCCGTAGTTCCTAATGTGTTTGAAATATATTTTCCCTTGCTGAGTTCTTCAGATATAAAGGACAACCTGGAACTGAGCACGAAAAACTACTGGCAGCGTATCAGTTTCACGCTTAATTTCAACAACATTAATCCGCTGAAATTAGCGAGAGGGATAAAGCCGGATGCAATTTAATGTATCAGCATGACCAAACCTCGCATTGTTTCCATTGACCTGTTGCGTGGGCTGGTGATGCTGCTGATGGCGCTTGACCATGCGCGTGATTTTCTGCACTTCGATTTTTTCAACGGCAATAACCCGCTTGATTTTGAAACTACTTCCACTCCTTTGTTTCTCACGAGGTGGATAACGCATTTCTGCGCGCCTGTGTTTGTTTTTCTTGCCGGGGCATCCGCATATTTTTCAGGGAAAAGAAAAACAAAGAAAGAGCTTTCTCTTTTCCTGCTTAGCCGGGGCTTGTGGCTCATGCTGCTTGAATTAACCGTTGTAAGTTTCGGCTGGATGTTCAGTTTTCACATTGTTTTTTTGCAGGTGATATGGGCGATAGGGCTGAGCATGGCGCTGCTGTCGGTATTTATTTTCCTGCCGCGCCAGGTGATATTATTTATCGGGCTTGCACTCATCTTCGGGCATAACCTGCTGGATGGTTTTCATGTTGCAGAAAATAATGTACAGGGTTTTGCATGGTCGCTTCTGCATGAGCCGGGTAAATTCAGCATTGCGGAAACCAACAGCATTTTTGTCGGCTACCCGCTGCTTCCCTGGCTGGGACTGATGATGACAGGTTATGTTTTTGCCAGACTATATTCTCCGACTATTAATAGAAAGCGCTTCCTTATTATTACCGGACTTGGTTGCATCGCATTATTTGTATTGCTGCGTTCAGGCAATTATTATGGCGATGCGCAACATTGGGAACAGCAGAAGAACGGGATGTTTACATTTCTTTCTTTTATCAATACCACCAAATACCCGCCATCGTTGCTGTATCTGCTGATGACCATAGGACCGGCAATGCTGTTTCTGGCTTTTGCTGAAAGGTCGGGATTACAAATCCCGACCAACATGCAAATTCCGACCGGCATTGTTAACGCTGTCAGTATTTTCGGGCGGGTGCCTTTGTTCTATTATATCGTACACATTTATTTGCTCCACATTATTGCAGGTATCTTGTTTTTTGCGGGCGGACACACTTTGGGAGAAATAAACTTTACTTACGATATACCCAAAGCGCCTGCCGGTTTTGGTTTGCACCTGTGGCAGGTTTACTTAGTATGGTTAGCTACGATTGTATTGCTTTATTTTCCGTGCAGGTGGTACAATAACTATAATAGCACGCATAGTTATTGGTGGCTGAGTTATCTGTGAAATTAAACCTTCTTCACTTTTACGGCATTCATGCCTTTCAAGCCCCGTTCCAATTCAAAGGTTACGGTGTCGTTTGCGGTTACCGGTTCGGTTAAAGCGCTTACGTGAACAAAATATTTTTCGTTGGTCTGGTGTTCAATGATAAATCCGTAGCCTTTCGAATCGTCATAATAAGAAACCTTGCCTTTGTGTTCAGCAGGAATTTCGTCA
>Ga0172375_10013427_pt1 | contig 10152 bp, 7 predicted proteins | sample LakKiv1m_FD_114537 | JGI IMG/M metagenome (GOLD analysis project Ga0172375, IMG submission 114537) | Freshwater microbial communities from Kabuno Bay, South-Kivu, Congo - kab_092012_11.1m | ecosystem: Environmental > Aquatic > Freshwater > Lake | place: Democratic Republic of the Congo...
ATTTTTCTGTATAAAGGTCAAAAGGTTTCATCTTGAGCAGTTTCGCATAAAGATTGAACGGGAAAAATGTGATTTTTTGATTGTGCGTCAACACGAGGGAATCACGAACACGGCGAATCTCATGAAGATTCTCATACGTTTCCACAAGGTATTGGTTTTCCTTGGCGACTTTGTCAATCTTTTCATACCCAGAATCAACCAATTGGATCATGTGTTTTTTCTCTTCATAGGTCATCTGTTTGACATTGTGATCGAGAAACTGAGAATAATCCGTTTGTTTGTCAATTTTGGAAAGTAAGTTAATGGTTTTTCGTAATTCGATGTCCATCTTGGATTGGTATTTGAAAACCTCTTTGAAAGAGGCGATTAAGGAGCGAATTAAAAAGAAGGACGCAACGGCGATGCCTGCAAGTATGAACAATAGTAGGAAAGAGACTTCCGCAATGATTTTCCAGTCTGCCAAAAACATGTTTTCACCTTATTTCAGATACGTCTTCAGAATATCCACCTTGTCAAGCTTTTCCCACGGAAGGTTCAGGTCGTCTCTTCCGAAGTGGCCATAAGCGGCCGTTTGTTTATAGATTGGTGCTTTGAGTCCCAAGCGGTCGATGATGGCTTTGGGACGAAGGTCGAAATGTTTTTGAATGATGGCAACGATTTCGTCGTCGCTTAGAATTCCACTGCCAAAGGTGTTGACGCCAATCGATGTCGGTTTGGCAATGCCGATAGCATATGAAACTTGAACTTCAATTTCTTTGGCGAGTCCTGCCGCAACGATGTTTTTTGCGACATGACGAAGGGCATAGGCTGCGGAACGGTCGACTTTTGACGGGTCTTTTCCGGAGAATGCGCCACCACCGTGATGAGCTCTTCCACCATAGGTGTCAACGATGATTTTTCTGCCGGTGAGTCCGGAGTCGCCGGCGGGACCGCCGATAACGAATTTTCCGGTTGGGTTGACCAAAATTTCAGTGGATTCGTCAATATTTTCTTTACCAATTACGGGAAAGATTACATGTTCAATCAAATCCTTACGGATGGTTTCCTGTGTGACTTTTGGTGAATGCTGAGACGAAATCAAGATTTTGTCAAATCGTTTGAACTTCCCTTCATCATCAAACTCGATGGTAACTTGGGTTTTTCCATCAGGACGCAAGTAATCAAGAATGCCTTCCTTACGAACTTGGGCGAGTCTCATGGCTAATTTGTTGGCATAGTAATGGGTGATAGGCATATAGGTTGGTGTCTCGTCTGTGGCATAACCGAACATCATGCCTTGATCTCCGGCGCCTTGTTCATGGCTCTTGGTTTCATCGACACCTAAGGCTATGTCTTTCGATTGCGAGTTGATGGAGACAAGCACGGCGAGGTTATCGGCATCAAAACCGTATTTACCTCTGTCGTAGCCAATTTCCTTGACGGTATCGCGAACAATCTTTTGGATGTCTACGTAGGTTTCTGTGGTAATTTCACCGGCTACGAGGACGAGTCCGGTGGTGACGAGGGTTTCGCAAGCGACGCGAGCGTCTTTGTCCTCGGTCAAAATGGCGTCTAAAATGGCGTCGGAAATTTGGTCGCAGATTTTATCTGGATGTCCTTCCGTGACGGATTCAGAAGTAAAAAATCGATACATGAGTGATTCTCCTATTCTACAGTTAATTTGTAATAGATGGCTTCGAAATCATCGGCGTACTTCACAAAGCGGTCAATGATTTGCGCATCAAAATATGGGTAAAATTCCAGTTGGATGAGATCAATCGCTCTCGCGTGTTTGATCTCTTTTTTATAGTTTCTGTTTTGTCGTAAAATATCGTATATTTCAGCGAGCAAAATGACTTGAGATTCGCGGTTGTTTTGAATCGTGTTCATCTCTTTAACAAAATCGGCATCCGCCGTTTTCTCAAAGTGTGCGCGAACAATGTCTTCTGCTTTCTTCTCTAGTTGAAGACGTTTGATGATGACACTGCCGATAATCGTTTTGTCACGGATTTTTTTGAAGTCTGCTTCATCAAGGACTTCTTTTTCATCATAATCCGATAATGACAAAACATCTCTTTTATCGATGTGAATGGTGGAAAAATCAAAGATTTCCTTACAAAGTTTTGGCGAATAGCCTAAGAAATTGCCAAGTTTGGAGGCGATTTCCGCGACGCGACGAGCAGATTGAAGGACACGCTGTTCCTCAAAACCTTCCGTGCGTTGCTTGTAAACGGAAATGACATCGAAAACATCGGAAACGACGCTCTTGAAGTCTTTTTCCATTGAGCGGCGTTTGAGCAGTTCTTCTTTACGCTTTTGGTTCATGTCTTCGGTAATCTTGGCAGTCGAATAGAGTGCAATCATGAATATCAGCAGCAACAGCGTTCGCAGGACAATATCAGACAATATCGGCCCTTTGATATACGCCCACATGGCGAAGATGTCTCCATATTTGTAGAGTGGATATAAGATTGTCACGTGAATGATGGTCATGAAGATGATGGCAATCTTGAAAATCGTCTTCAGCAGTTTTGAATCCTGATATAATGCCAACACAACCAAGGCGAAATAGATTAGGGCATATCCAGCTTGAGTGATGTTCAGATAACCTTCGGCTTCCGTACCGGACAGTGTAAACTTTAGTTTGATATAGACAACCATGGCCATCATCAAGATGTAGATGCTGGAGAAATACTCGCCCATGACTTGTTTTTGATAGGTTCTCGGTTCTTCAAAGATGATTCGCTTAATCGACAAGTTGGAAAAGAACATGATTAAGAAAAACGCAAACCAAACGATGATGTTCACGGAGATGCCAATGCTTTTCGATCCAATAAACGTGAAAATCATGAAGACGATGTTGGTTAGGAAAATGATGTTCTTGATGACGCGGTTGCGTCGATAGAGGACGCTGGAATCATCGAGGATGTCCACGCCTTCTTCAAAGGAAAACCAGTTCATGAACATCTGAGAAATCTTTTTTAAGAAATTTGGCGTGTGTGCGCCTTCGACTTCACTTTGCTTGAGGTTCGCACCGACTTTCGTTTCATCGAATTTGTTTTTAAACGAAGTCAAACGGAAAAAATCGACCAAACGATCCAACGCAGATCTTTTTTTTGGGGCTTTTTTCGTCGCCACTTGGTCAAAATACTCGTTGATTTTATTGTCGGGATTTCGATCTTTGGAATCTTTTTTCTTCGAGGAAGTGTCATTCCGCTTGAAAAAATCATCAATCGTCTTTTCGCGATTGTCCATGGGAACCTCCTTTTTGAAGGCTACGTCACAGGGCTAGAATAGTTAGGGTTCTTCGATGACGCGTGGGTCTTTTCTCGCTTCGAGTTCGTTTTCAATTTGTGCGACTCTTGTTGAAGCCGCGGCAGCGATGGCGCCGACGATATCATCAAGGAATGTGTGACAAGCAGGTTTGTCGGATTTGCCATCTTCGTTGAGTTTGTGAACGATTCCGGGTTTGTTTACATCGATGTCGCCGAAATTGGTTTTACCGATAGTACCGTATAGACCGGCAAGTTCCAACCCGAATAGTTCATCGATTCCAAACATGCCAAGGTCACTTGCGAGAATCGATTGAATCGGTCCGCGAAACGCGTTCGCTTCGGTCAATCGGTCGATTTCAGCGCCTAGTTGTAACAAATGGAAGACATCTCTCAAAGAGAGAATCTTGTCGACGCTTTCCTTGCATTCTTGATAGGAAATGTTGGGATTCCATTTGGACTGCTGACGAAACGCGATTTCAGCGATGTCATCGACTTTAACGCCGCGTTCCAACAACTTCTCCACATTCATGTGGTACATTTCTTCTCGGGAAAACAAATTTTTTTGACGATTCATGAAAATCATCACCTTTCGAATGTTTTTGTCTAACTTAATATTATACCATAATATTTCGTTGTTTTTGACAACTATTTGAGTAGTTTTTGTGGAATCAGAAGATCCTTTCCGGCGCCGTTCATGAAGTCTTGAATCGACATTGCAGATTTTCCGGACAGTTGTAAACGCTCGATGGAGAGAACACCAGGATTGCATGCGACGAGGCAAGATTTCTTGTCTGCTCGGATGATTTCTCCGGGCAATGAACTTGGATATTGTTCTAGAGAATGAATCTTTGAAACCAATATTTTGATGGGAACGTCATCCAAAAGGCAATAGGTTGTTGGAGCGGAATAGAACGCTCGAATGTGGTTATACACTTCATTCACTGGGCGTTGAAACGAGAGTTTTTCTTCTTCAGGTTTGATGTTATAGGCAAACGTGACTTCCTCAAGTTTTTGAGGGATTGGCTGAACTGTTCCAGCAAAAATGCCAGGCAATGTTTTCAGTAACAATTCTCTTCCTAGAACAGAGAGTTTTTCACTTAAAGTATCGTGGTCATCAAGGTCATTGATGGAAATACTAGATTGAGATAAGATATCTCCGGAATCCATTTTCATCGCCATGTTCATGACCGTGACACCAGTTATTTTTTCACCCATTTGAATGGCTTTGTGAATCGGTGCTCCACCACGATACTTCGGCAAGAGCGATGCATGAACATTCACGCAACCGAATCTTGGTGTATCCAACAAAACGGAAGGAATCATTTGTCCGTACTGACAGACTAGGATGATGTCTGGATGTAAATCGAGAATTGGTTGATGGTCTTTTCGAATGCTTTCCGGTTGAAAAACGGGAATTCCTTTTTCAATCGCAAACTCTTTGACTGGAGAGGACTTTAAGATTTTCTTTCGTCCGAACGGGCGATCCGGTTGAGTCACAACCATTTGAATATTGTAGTTTTCAACGAGTCCTGCAAGAATTGTTCTGGCAAACTCCATTGTCCCCATAAAGATGATGTTCATAAGTCCCTCCTGTCAGATCGTTGGAAAACGATCGATGTGTATGCCAATGGAAGGAAGTTCGAATTGCTCCCTCATAGTCATAAGCACACGTTCCATGTCGTCTTCTTTGCGATATTTGATGATAATTTGAGCGCGATAACGGTTTTGAATTCTGGATACAATCGGGAGTGCGGGTCCCAAAATGATGGCTTGTGTGGATAAGTTCGATCGCAGAAACTTGACGACTTCTCGTCCTTGAAGAAAAACGTCTCTTGCGCTTTCGCCGGAAAGGATGATTTCATTGATAAAGTAGAAAGGGCTGTATTTGGCTATTTTCCGGATTCGCATTTCGGTGTCGTAAAAACCGAGATAATCCTGTTTCACTGCATAGGAAATGGCGTAATGATTGGGATTGAATGCCTGGACGACAACCTTGCCTTTTAGGTCATGTCTCCCGGTTCTACCAGAGACCTGAAGAATCAACTGAAAGGTTTTCTCAGGAGCACGAAAGTCAGGAGAGTATAGGTTTCCATCAGCTTGGAGAATCCCGACCAAAGTCACCTTTGGGAAGTCCAAACCTTTCGCGATCATTTGCGTTCCAAGTAAAATGTCTCCCACATCTTCAAACTCTTTGAGCAGTTTTTCGTGGGCGTTCTTGGTTCTTGTCGTGTCGTTGTCCATGCGGACAACTTTAGCGGTTGGGAATAATCTAGCGAGTTCACTTTCGACTCTTTGTGTTCCAGAACCCATAAATGCCAGATCTGTCGAGGAACATTTCGAACATGTTTTCGGCATTTCTTCCTTGTGGTTACAATAATGACACTTCAAAGAATGATCGACTTCGTGGTATGTGAGAGAGATGTCACAATCCGGGCAAGTGAATACATGTCCACAATTTCGACAGATGACAAAATTGGAATATCCTCGTCGGTTCAAAAGCAAAAGCGTTTGTTCTTTTCTTTCTAATCGCTCTTTGATTTCTTCTTCCAACCTTGTGGAAAACAAGCTGGTATTTCCCTTTTTGAATTCTTGTTTCATGTCGATAATCTCGACATCGCTTGGGAAGGCGTTGAGTGCCTTATGAGGTAACTCTAAAAGTTGATAATAGCCCCTTTTGACGCGTGCATAGCTTTCTATATTGGGGGTAGCACTTCCAAGCAATATGGGGCATTGATGTGTTTGTGCACGGTGCACAAGCACATCAATAGCATAATAAGCAGGCATTTCGTCCTGTTTGTACGTCGATTCATGACATTCGTCGACGATGATGATTCCGATGTTCGAAAGCGGAGCGAAACAGGCGCTTCTCGCACCTATCACGACGCTCGCTTCTTGACGAATGATTCTGCGCCATTCGTCGTATTTTTCACCTATCGACAGTGCCGAATGCAAAACAGCAATCTCATTTTCAAAATGCTTTTTAAAGCGTTGAATCATCATCGGTGTCAAAGAGATTTCGGGAACTAAAAACAAGACTTGTCGATTCTGTCTCAATGCTTCTTCCATTAATTTGATGTATATTTCGGTTTTCCCAGACCCAGTGACGCCGTGGAGTAAGAATGTGGTGCTTTGATTGAAAGACGCGTATACGGCATCATATGCGTTTTGTTGGGCAGAATTGAGAACTACGTCTTTATATAGTCCTTCGGATAAGGTTTCGACTTCGCGATAGCGTTCTTCCTCCGCGATTATCAAAAGCCCTTTCGAAACCATGGTCGACAAAACAGAGACAGACAAATTCGTGGCGTCCATAATCTCTTTTTGCGTGGCTTGATGAGTAACTCGTTGATTCAAATAATCGATGACTATTTGCTGCTTTTGAGATAGTTTCACATTTTCAGGAAGAGAAACTTGATATACTTTTGATACCAAAGCTTTCGACTTGCTTTGGATGTCATAGATTTGTTCAATGTTCCCAAAACGGATTTCTTGCTTGATATCTTTGGCAAGAGAGGATAAAGCTGGAGTTAGACTAATGACGTCACTCTTCAAAAACAGTTGCTGAAGAGAATCTGGTAAAATGATGTCTTGTTTCTTCTTTAGAAGAACTTTATAATTGGCTTTAAGTGCACTAGGGAGCATCGTTTGAAACACCATCGCAAGCGGTGTGGATGTTTCTTTCGAAATCAAGCCGGCAAGTTCAATCAGTTCTTTTGGAATCATTACTTCCAAATCCAAGAGGCGTTGGATTTCCTTGAGCGTAGAAGCATACTCGGAAGTCTCGGAAAAAGACACAACGAAGCCCATGACTTCCCTGTTAGCGAACCCGACGATGACACGCATTCCAACTTCGATGGTTTCTTCCATGAAAGTTGGGACGAGATAATCGAAGGTTTTGTCCAAAATATGCGCTTTGATGTCTACGATTACTTGAGCAATCATGTCCTCACCTCGTGAACATTATACCATATATTTTTACGAAGAAAAACCGAAAACAACCATCCATTATTCGATTGTCCACCCACTGAGTTTGGACATGTCTTCATTGATGTAAAAGGCTCTGAGTACTTTGTCGATGAGTTCCGTTTCGGCACTTTGAAAGGTCAGTCTCTTTCCGTCTTCTAGAGTGAGATGGACTTCAAAACGGTCTGGAAGTTTCGCACAAATGATTTCCAAAAACTTCCCTTGGTTTTCGACAACACAAAACGATTCTTCTTTGTCAAACACTACATTTCCAATATAAGTCCATGTTTCTCGATAATCACAAGTTATCGGCTTGTCAGAAGGAATTGTCAGATGCCTAGAAGGTGCCTCGCAATAAAATGGGAGAATTGGCCCAATTTTCTTGGAATAAGTGAAAAAATCAGTTAAGTCGGGAGAATCAAATGACGAATCATTGAGCTTGTCAAAACTGACAAAACGATTCCCGCGATAGGACAGATATCCACTTTCGTCATTATGAAGAGTAACGAATGTTTTTTTATTCACTTTGAAGCGTTTGATTTCGCCATCGGACAATTGAAAGTCCGCAAAATAGTCTGTCTTTAAATAACTGTTTCCCGAATCGACAGTACCTGCACCACTGGATGAAACTTCATTCGTCACGGAATCCGTTCTCTTGACAATTGCTTTCTCCCGGACGTCAAGTTGTGTCATCGCATCCTTTCGGTGGCGATTCATAATCAGAACCGCTCCAAGGATACCTCCAAATGCAATAATTAGAATGAAAAAAACCGCAATGGCCAGAAAATTCATACAATCACTCCTTATTTTAATAGAATAACCGAAGATTATGGTTTTGTGAAGATGTTTTTTTCGATTCACAAGAAAAAAAACAGAAAAATCATGAACGTTATCAGAGAAAAAAGTCACTTCGGTTTTAGCCCAATCATTTGCAAATAGAAGATAAATCAAGTATAATTGTGTTGACCAATATATCAGATACGATATTGAAAGGATTATTCACCATGCAAAATCAATTTTTTTCCTCTCCGGAAGTCGGGATTTTTGCACTCGGTGGATTAGGTGAAGTCGGTAAAAATATGTATTGCGTGGAAACGCAAAACGACCTCATCATCATTGATTCGGGACTTTTGTTTCCGGATGAATACTTGATGGGCATTGATTATGTGATTCCAGACTATACATATCTCGCGCAAAACCAGGAAAAAATCAGAGCGTTGATCATTTCGCATGGACACGAGGACCACATTGGCGCAATCCCTTTTTTGTTACGTCAAGTGAAAATCCCAGTGATTTATGCGTCCGGACTGAGTGTCGGATTGATTCAAAACAAGTTCGAGGACCATCCCGGTTTAGTTGCCAATCTGCAGGAGTACAATGAAAACTCGATTTTAAAACTCGGCCAATTCGAAGTTGGCTTTTTCCGTACGAACCATTCGATTCCGGATTCATACGGCATCCGCATCAAAACACCGCAAGGCACCATCGTCCATACCGGCGATTTCAAGTTTGATTTTTCCCCGACAGGAACCGATGCCAATTACCATAAAATGGCACAAATCGGAAGTGAAGGCGTATTGTGTTTACTTTCTGATTCCACAAACTCGCTTCTTGATGATTTCACGACCTCCGAAATGGTGGTTGCGGAAACCATCAAAGAGTTGTTTTCTTCTGTCGAAGGAAGAATCATCATCGCAACCTTCGCATCCAACGTTCACCGGATTCAGCAAATCGTTGAAGCCAGCGTTCAAACCAACAGAAAAGTCGCAGTTTATGGACGAAGCATGGAAAAGAACATTGAAGTCGGTATGAAGTTGGGATATATCAAAGCGCCTCAAGGTACTTTCTTGTTTTCGAAGAACTTGATTGGTTTGTCTCAAAGAAATATTACAATTCTATGTACAGGATCCCAGGGAGAGCCGATGGCCGCACTGACAAGAATCGCTTCTGGAACACATAAACAGATTTCACTCATTCCAGGAGATACCGTCATTCTATCTTCTTCCCCGATTCCCGGGAACCAGGAAAGCGTCAATAAGACAATTAACTTACTCTATAAAAACGGTGCGAATGTCGTGACGCAGTCTCCTTTCGCTGACGTTCATGCGTCTGGACACGGTGGACAAAACGAGCTCAAATTGATGCTCAAACTGATGAAGCCGAAATATTTCATGCCGATACACGGGGAATTCCGCATGCTAAAGCAACACGCTCAACTGGGTGTCGATGCTGGTGTCAAAAAGGAAAACACGTTTGTTCTCGACAATGGGTATATCCTTGCCTTGACAAAGGATTCTGCGAGAGTCACAGGACCAGTCGTCACGAGCGATGTCTATGTCGACGGTTCTGCGATTGGCGAAATCGGTTCACAGGTCATCAAAGACCGCAGAGAACTATCAGAAGACGGTTTATTCAGCGTCATCATGACCATCAACCAAGAACGCAGAGAAGTCATTTGTGTGCCTTCCATCGTATCCAAGGGATTCTTGTTCATGAGGGACAACGAAGCAATGACCAGAGATTTACAGGAGCTGGCACTCGATGTGACAGACAAATACTTGATACCAGGGAAGAAACTCAACATCTCCGGCATGAAAAATGATTTAACGAAAACACTCGGAAAATACATCTTCCAAAAGACCGGCAGAGAACCTATGGTCATGCCTGTAATCATGGTTTTATAATCCAAAGAGACAATAGAAAAAGTGATGAAAATTCATCACTTTTTTTGTTATTCTTCGATAGAACTAGGGAGTTCCACTGTGAGCCGATGGTTGCATACGTCGACAAACTTCTCATAGATTTTCATTGCGATTGACGCATCTTCGAATGCGTCGTGTCCTTGATCTTCAAGAGATTCTTCAAAATATAGATTGTAGGCATTGAACAACCCCAAATCGTTTTTCAAACCAAAATAGGTTTTGTGTAGTTTGAG
>Ga0172375_10013428_pt1 | contig 10151 bp, 10 predicted proteins | sample LakKiv1m_FD_114537 | JGI IMG/M metagenome (GOLD analysis project Ga0172375, IMG submission 114537) | Freshwater microbial communities from Kabuno Bay, South-Kivu, Congo - kab_092012_11.1m | ecosystem: Environmental > Aquatic > Freshwater > Lake | place: Democratic Republic of the Congo...
GGAATGGCCGTTCACCGAAGTCCGCCGCGCTGCGCTCGCCCTTGCCCGCGAGGTGGAGCGCCGCCTGCCCAAGCAGGCCACCAGTTCCTGGTGGAAGGAACAACGTCACGGGGTGTTCCTTGACTACAATCAGAACGCCCGCGACCGGACGATGGCGAGTGCGTACAGCGTCCGACAGACGGGCCTCGTCTCGGCGCCGCTCACATGGGACGAAGTGCCCGACGCCGAACTCGAGGACTTCCCCATGAACACCTTCGCCCGTCGCTACCTGCGGGTCGGCGACCTCGCCGCCGGCATCGACGAGACCGTAGGTCGTCTCGACGGCCTGCTCGACCTGGCACGGCGCGACGCCGCGGGCGGACTGGGGGACGCGCCCTGGCCGCCACATTTCCCCAAGCAGTCCGATGAACCTCCTCGCGTGCAACCCTCAAGGCGGCGAACCTCGTCGACTGACGGAGAGTGACACTTCGCCATCAAGGCGCGGCGTTCTGCAGCCTTCCTAGCCCGCCGCGACCACCTCGCCGAAACGCGGGCCCTCCGGCCGCTCGAGTTGGTCGAGCGTACACTGACTCGGGTCCTTGTCGGGGCGCCAGCGCTCGAAGCGGGTGGCATGCCGGAAGCGATCGCCGGTCAGTTGATCGTAGCTCACCTCTAGGACCAGCTCAGGTCGCAGCGGCACCCAATCCAGATCCTTGTCACCGGTCCACCGACTCTGCGCTCCGGGGCGGCGCGTGTGTTCACCAAAACCGCTCGAGGCCTCGAGTGCTCTCAGACGAGGAAGGAGCATCGTCGCCTCCGCGTCGCTGAACCCGGAAAGATGACCGATGAAGTGCAACTCACCTTCCGCGTTGTGGAGGCCGAGCAACAGGGAGCCGACCTTGCCACCGTCCTTGTGCACCCGGAACCCGCCGACGACCGCGTCCACTCTGCGACGATGTTTGACCTTGATCATTGCCCGCTCGCCCTCGAGATACGGGCGGTCGAGTGCCTTGGCCACAATGCCGTCACAGCCGGCGGATTCGAATTCGTGGAACCAACGCCGGCCCACCTCCACGTCCTCCGTGGAGGGCGTCAGGTGCCACGGCGACACGAACGCCTCCGCGAGAGTCACGAGCAGTCTCCGACGGTCGCGAAATGTATGGCCGCGCACGTCGGTGCCCTGCACGGCCAGGAGATCGAAGGCCACAAGGAGAGCGGGCGTGTCCTGAGCCAACATGCGCACGCGGCTCTCGGCGGGATGGATGCGGTTCTGCAGGGCGTCGAAGTCGAGTCGGCCGTCACGGACGACCACCACCTCCCCGTCGACGACCGTCCCGGCGGGCAGGCCCGAAAGGGCCGAGGCCACCTCGGGAAAGTAGCGCAACAACGGCTTCCCGTTCCTGCTGTCCAGCCGCACGTCGGGGCCACACCAGGCGAGCATCCGAAACCCGTCCCACTTGGGTTCATAGGCCCAACCGGGCGGACTCGGCAGGCTCTCAGCCACCTTGGCCTCCATGGGCACGCGGGGCGGGGCAAACGGCCAAGCCACCAGAGACCCGTCGTTCATCACGTCCTGTCGGCCCGGTGTCACGTCTGCGCAGCCGTATGCTAGCCGACCAGCGTCGGGAAGAACACCTGCCATGCGAGGAGAGCCTTAGCGGTCAGACTGAGGATGATATAGACCTTCTCCCCGAACAGATAGTCCCGCCACGGACCCACCTGCTTGTATTGCAGGATCATGTTGATGGCGAAGCAGTTGAAGAACACGAACAGCGACGCCATGATGCCGTAGACGAAACCGGGAGGCGACACCCCGCCGGGGATGCCGGGGGCCCACACGTAGATCACGACCCCCACCCAGGGGATCAGGCCGGCGAAGCAGCCGAACCAGTACGAGAGCCAATCGGGCTTCCCGGGCTGCTCATAGTGCTCCATGAGAAGCCCAAAGAGGATCATGCACGCGTTTACACCGAAGATGGCGATCAGCGCTGCGATATCGCTGATACCGGTAAGCATAGCTATCAGCACGATCATGATGGAGGAACTGACCGAATACTCGATCCAGCGGCCGTAGTTCCGCTCGCGCAGAAGGTTTCGCTTGTACCAGGCGAAGACGCCGGGCAACGCCATGATCAGCAGTGCCGCCGCCGAGATGGCAAGGAACGCGAACACGCCCCATGCGACGGGCAGGCCGAACAGCTTTGTCAACTCCGCCGGTGTGCCGGGAGGACCGGTCATGTAGGTGGCCGTGACGTCGAGGGAGAAGTCGTTCGAGAGGGCGAGGATGACCGCGGCCTGAACGGCGAGGACGAGTCCTACGACGATGTTCCACCAACGCAGCCGGCGCAGGCGTTTCTCGACAATGGGTGCGACGTCCACAGCAACCTCCTCCATGTTCGAGTTGTCGATACCATCATCGGCGGGTCCACTACCAGGTCCCTGCTTTCCGGAATGGTCGTTCGCCAAACGTCACATTCCTCACTCATAAACCAACGCTATCTAACGGATAATAACAATATCTTGTTTGAGTAGATACCGAGGCCTAGACTGGTCGTAGGCAAGGCATCAGCGGCAGTTCACAGGGAGCCGACCTCATGTTGGAACACGCGAAGCGCCCGACTATCGTAGGCCTCGAGGAAGGACTCGCAGACTTCGACCGCAGGCTCGACGAGACACGCCGGCGCAGTCAGGTTCTGGAGGCGAAGACGGCGGCCTTCCATCTGCACTACGAGGGGGCCGGTCTGTCCAGGCCCACGAGCGCCGCACCGAGCAGAGAGAAACGGCTATTCCCGTCGCCCGCACCCCGCTAGCAGACTGCTGAAATATGACTTCTCTCGGCGGGTTCCGCGCCCCGCGCACCGCGGCACGGACGGGCGGCCCCACACGGTCCCTCCTCGCCCCTGTGCTATCGTTCGCGTAGTCGCCTCATCGAAGGAGGCGACGGCACCCGGCGGCATCGTCGGCTTCCTCCGGCGATATGTAGACCCACAAGGCGGCGCAGATGGCCATCCTGGAAGCCACTGACCTGGTCAAGGTCTACACGGGCGGCGTCCGCGCGGTGGACGGCATCAACTTCAGCGTCGAAGAAGGAGAGGTGTTCGGCTTCCTCGGCCCCAACGGCGCGGGGAAGACCACCACCATCCGCATCGGCGTCACCCTGCTGGCCCTCACCTCGGGCACGTTCGTGATCGACGGCATCGATGTGCAGCGCCGCCCCGAAGAGGTCCGTCGCCGCATCGGTTATGCGGCGCAGTCCGTGGGCATCGACGACGACCTCACCGGCCGGGAGAACCTGATTCTTCAGGGTCGGCTACACGGCATGAGCAACCGCGAGGCGGGCGCGAAGGCCGACGAGCTCCTGGGAGTCATCGACCTCGAGGATGCCGCCGGTCGCCGGGCGGGCACCTTCTCCTGGGGCATGCGCAAACGTCTCGATCTGGCGCAGGCCCTGGTGCACCACCCCCGGGTGCTCTTTCTTGACGAGCCCACGACGGGCCTCGACCCGCAGAACCGGCGGGCACTGTGGACCTATCTGCGTCGGCTCAACCAATCCGGGGTAACCATCTTCCTGACCACGCAATACCTCGAGGAGGCCGACGTGTTGTGCGGTCGGCTGGCCATCATCGATCACGGCCGGATCAAGATCGAGGGCTCGCCCGGCGATCTGAAGGCCGGCCTCGGCGGTGACATGGTCACGGTCACCCTGCCCCGAGAGGCCGGCGCCGGACCACTCGAGCACACGCGGGCCGTGCTGGCGGGCGTGGACGGATGCACCAGCGTCTCGGTGCACGAGAACTCGGTCTCGGTGGTCCTCCGCGACGGCGGCGCGCACCTCGCCGACCTGGTGCGGGCGCTCGATGCAGCGGCGGTGCCCGTAGCCCGTCTGGAGCTGGCCGAACCCACCCTCGATGACGTCTTCCTCAAGCACACCGGCGAGCGGCTGCGGGTGGACGAAGTCAGGCCGCCCAGCCGGATATCGGGACACAGGATGCGGGCCCGTACGTGAGATCGCTCCGCGAGATCCATGTAATCTGGGGCCGCAACATGCGCAAGCTGGTCCGCGTGCCTACACTCCTCGGTTTCAGTCTCTTCCAGCCGCTGCTCTTCCTCGTGCTGTTCAGCCAGGTCTTCAGCAGCATGGCCAAACTGCCCGGGTTCGGCTACGACAACTACCTGCAGTTCCTCGTGCCCACCATCGTGGGCCTGACCGCTCTCAACTCTGCGTTCCAATCGGGGATGGGGATGGTGACCGACATGGACGCCGGCATGCTGGACAAGTTCCTGATCGCCCCCCTCCGGCGGAGTAGCATCCTCCTGGGGAAGATCGCCGCCGATGCCACACGGATGGCCATCCAGTCGTCGCTGATCATCAGCGTCTCGTTCATCATGGGCGCACGATTCAAGACCGGCCTCTTGGGCATCCTGGCCATGATCGTCATCGCCGTCCTGTTCGGGATCGCCTGGGCGGGCATCTCCAACGTCGTCGCCCTGCGCACGCGTAACGCCGAGCTGACCATGCTCATCGGCATCCTGATCACCTTCCCCATCCTCTTCCTCTCCACGGGCTTCATGCCGAGCGCCCTCTTGCCCAGTTGGCTGGACACCGTCGCCAGGTTCAACCCCATCACGTACCTGGTGGCCGCCCTGCGGGCGCTCGTAAACGAAGGCTGGGTCTGGACGGCCATCTGGCAGTGCCTGGCGGTGACGGCCGGACTCGCGGCGGTCACGCTCACCGCCGCCACCAGGGCATTCCGGAAGGTGATCAGCTGACGACGGCGGCACGAGGCACGCGGTTCACATCGTCTTCGCGGGTGGCGCGAGGCACACAGTCCGGGCACACCTCCGGCGGGCGTGCGACCGGGGCCGCGCCGCCCGCCCGGACCAACCGGTGACCGACTCGATCCGCTACCGCGCCGCTCACATGGCCGACGTACCCGAGATGGTGGAGGTCTACCTCGAGTCCCTGCGGGACATGCGTGCCCGCCACGGGGTGCCGCCGGCGGACCGCTCCGCAGCCACGATGACGCTTGCATACCAGCACGTTATCTCCACGGGAGTGTTCCGCGTAGCGGAGTCGAAAGGACGAATCGTCGCCATCGCCGGCGCCGCGATCCGAGACCACTTGTGGTTCCTTTCCGCGTTCTGGACACGGCCCGGCTTCCAGGGCCGAGGAGTGGGCATGCCGCTGCTCAGGCAGACGCATGAGGAAGGCGCCGCGGCCGGGGCCACCGTATTCTTCACGTGGGCGTCACCCGACCGCACCGCGCTGTTCGCATACATGAAGCTGGGCATGCTGCCCAGCCACGGCATCTTTGTGTTCGAGGGAGCGCCCGGGCGACTTCCCCCGGTTCCTACGGGCTACGAGGCGGCAGCGCTCGAGGAATCGACGGCCGGTCGGCTGGACCTCGCCGTCCGAGGCACCCGCCGCGAGGTCGATCACCGCTTCTGGTCGGGCCCCGCCGGGCTGGTGGGGCGGCAGGTTCGGGGGACCGACGAGCTGGTGGGCTACTACTACCTGAGTGATGGGAAGGTCGGGCCGGCCGCCTGGACTTCCGCCCGCGATGCCGAAGCGCTGCTGATCCTTGCCGCGCACGAGTCTATGGCCGTTGCGGGCCGGGTCGGCTTTGCGATCCCCGGTGTCAACCATGTGGCCCTGCGCTTCGCGGTCGCATCGGGGCTGCAGCTCGTGTCCGTCAACCAGTTCATGACTTCCGCCGCGTTCGGAGACATGCAGCGGTATCTGCCTTCGGGGCCGCTGCTGTACTAGGACTAGAGACCTCGTCGGTCAGAAGCCCGCGCGGGCAAAGGGCGACACCGTGGCGTCCGCACAGCCGCTACGCCCCGGCGCATTCCAAGATCGCCCGCTTGACCAGCGTCTTGGCGATCTGCACCTTGTAGCCGTTCTTGCGCAGAGGCCTGGCTCCCGCCAGAGCGAGTTCCGCGGCGTTCTCGGCTACCTCCAGGTCGAGCCGTTTTCCGCGCAGGAGTTCTTCCGCCCCTGTGGCCCGCTGCGGTCCCGGGCCCACTGCTCCCAGGACGACGCGCGCGTCGGTGCAGACGCCGCCACCGAACGTGAAGTTCGCCGCCACGCTCACGACCGCAAAATCCACGGGTTCCCGCACCGTGAACTTGAGGAAGGCCATCTTGGCCGTCTGCGCGGCGACCGCCTCGTCCGCGTCGGCCGTCTGGGCGGGCAGCGGCACCCGCACTTCGGTGACGAACTCCTCCGGCTCGAGGGTCATGCCCAAGGGAGTGTAGAGGTCTTCGACCGCGATCTCGCGCCGCGAGGCGTCCGGGCCGGCGATGGTGATCTTTGCGTCCACCGCAGCCAGAGCCACCGCCATGTCGGAAGGGCAAACAGCGAAGCATCCCCGACCGCCCATGATAGCGTGGTAGCGGTTGTCACCTTTCACGGCCAGGCAGGGGCCGTTGCCTTTCCGCAGACAGCCGATGGGTCCACCGAGATGTTGGGGATACCGGTAGTACCAGCATCGCGTCTCTTGACAGAGGTTCCCGCCCAGCGTGCCCTGGTTGCGTATTTGAGGCGTGGCCACCGCCAATGCGGCCCGGGGCAGGATCTCGCACGCGTCCTTCAGCAAGGCCGAGCGGGCGACGGCCGCGAGCGTGGTCAACGCTCCGATGCGTATCTGACCGTCGGCCCGGCTGATATCAGCGAGATCGGGGACGGTCTTGACGTTGATGACGAGTTCGGGTGACTCCGCGTGGATGCGGTCTTTGAGCACTCCCAGCAGGTCGGTGCCGCCTGCATTGACGCGGGCTCGTCCCCCGGATTCGCGCAGGAGCCGGCAGACCTCTTCCACGGTGCGGGCGTCGACGTGCGCGAAGGCCCTCATGCGGCGCCTCTTTCCGGATCCCGCGACTTGACCCGGCCCAGGGCCGCCAGCACCCGCTCGGGAGTGAGGGGATACTCCGTCAGGTGCACCCCGATGGCGTTCGAGACGGCCATCAGTACCGCTGCCGGGCCGGGAGCGGTGGACACCTCACCCACTCCAATGGCGTGAAAACGGTGGCTCTCCACCGGGGTCTCGAGCACCACGTTCTTCATCTCGGGAAGCTGGGCGAACGTGCGCCACTTGTAGTCGGCCATGTTGGCGTTGAGCACCCGACCGGTCGAGACGTCGATCACGGTCTCCTCGAAGAGGGCGGTGTCGATACCCGCCGAGCCAAGGCAACCGTTCAGCTGGTTCTCAAGCCCCGGGGGATCGATGATCTGCCCGGCGTCGGTGGCGTTCACCACTCGCAGCAACTCCGTCTGCCCCGTCTCGGTATCAACACGCACTTCCGCGAAGGTCATCATGCAGTTGGCCAGCGTGAAGTCGGGCTCGAAACGCCCTCGGCCCATGATGGTCCGCTCCGGACCCATGGCCGCCTGCCAGGATATGCCACCCTCAGGCGCATCCTTGCGGAAGATCCGCCCGTCGTACGTGTCGAGTTCTTCGGGAGGGATGTCCAAAGAGAGGGCCGCCAGCTCAAGCAGCTCCCGCCGCGCATCTTCGGCCGCCCGGATGGAAGCGGAACCCATGGCGTAGGTCCCCCGGGAACCGACCGGGCCCATGTCATACGGGGTCAGCGCCGTATCCGCCTGCGTCACGGAAACCCGCTCCAAAGGCAACTGCAGGACTTCGGCCACCATCTTGCACAGGTTGCTGGGTTGCCCGGTGCCGTGCTCGGAGGCGGGAGAGTAGATCACGGCCCGTCCGTCCGGATCCAGGCGGACGTAGGCTTCCGACACCGACTCGCCGATATCGACGTTGCCGTGCACGCCCACGCCCACCCCGATGCGTCGGGGGCCATCGACGGCCGTAGGTCGCAGCCATCCCTTCCACTTGTCGCGCCAGCCGAAGGCGGTTGCTCCCGCCTCCATGGCGGGTGTGTAATCGTTGCCCCGATAGACATACCGATGGCCGTCACGCCAGACGTAGCTGTCGCCGGGCTTCACGTAGTTCTTCTTCATGAACTCGACCGGATCGATATCGAGCTCGTCCATGGCGAGACTGAGGAGCGGAAGCAGACAGGCTTTGAGTTCTTGGCCGCCGAATCCCCGGACGATCCCCGAAGCGGGACGGTTGGTGCAGACCACTTTGGTGTGGAGATCCCAGTTCGCGCAGCGTAGCGCCACCTGCGCCTCGCCGCAGCCCACCGCCACCTGAGCCTGCGTAGTCAGCGAGTAGCAGCCGGTGTCCACCAGCCAGTCTCCCGAGATGGCGGTAAGCCCTCCATCCCGACGCATACCCACCTTGGCCCGCACCCGAGAGCCGATCCGCAGCCCGAAAGCCGCCAGATGTTCCTCCTTGGTCAGCCGAAGTCTTACGGGGCGGCCGGTGGCCCGGCTGAGGGCAGTCGCCTGCATGGACAATTGGACCGTCATGAACTTCGAACCGTAACTGCCCCCACAGGCCCCACCGACCGTGCGCACGTCGACGGTCCGGCCGAAGGCGGCGAGAAAGATCATCTTCTCCTGGTGAGCGGCCTGAGTCGAGAGGTAGAGGGTCACGCTGTTCGGCTCCTGCCACGACGCCACCACGCCGGGCGACTCCGGCGGGAGCGGGTTGGGAAGGCCTTCATAGCGGGCCTCGCCCTCCACCACCACGTCGGCTTCTGCGAACCCGGCCACCACGTCGCCGAGGTCCAGTCCGGTCAGGCACTCGGGCCCGAACCACCTGGTGCCCGGGCGCAGGACGTTACCCGGCGAGTCGGCGTAGAGTCCGACGGCGCCCGGAGCCAGGGCCTCGTCGACGTCGTAGACAGCAGGAAGCAGCTCGTACTCCACGTCGATGAGGGCAAGCGCCTCGGCGGCCACGGCTTCGCTGACGGCGGCCACCAGGGCCACCGAATCTCCCACGTAGCGCACCGTGGTGTCGAGCACCCGCAGGTGGCGCTGGCTCCCCGCCCGCCAGGCGGGGACATCGGCAGCTGTCAGAACCGCTTTCACTCCGGGGAGCGCCCGGGCTTTCGAAGCATCGACCGCGGTGATGACCGCGTGTGGATGCGGACTGCGCAGCACCCGCGCGTGCAGCATGTTGGGCACCACCAGATCGCCGAAGTAGTGGGCGTCACCAGTGACAATATCGTGGGCGTCTTTGCGGGGCGTCGGCTTGCCTATATACCGGTACTCGGCGCTCATGAGAACCGCCCCGGGGCGGAGGCGCCGCCGGCTACGACCTCGGTGACGACCGTCTCGGCGCCGGACGCAACGGCCCCGGCCGTGGCCGCGATCGTGGCCTCCACCGCCTCGAGCACGTGGTAGTGCGCGATGCAGCGGCAGAAGTTACCGGAGAGCGCCTCGCGCACGTCGTCGCCGCTGGGCCGCGGATTGCTCAGGAGTAGGGCCTTGGCGCTCATGAGGATGCCCGGGGTGCAGTACCCACACTGAAAGGCGGTATGGTCGATGAAGCTCTGTTGCAGGGGATCGAGCGCCCCCGTATCGGGGTCGGCAAGACCCTCGACGGTCACGATGTGGCGGCCGTTCAACTCCACCGTGAGCAGCATGCAGGAGAGCATGGCCTCGCCGTCGACGAGCACGGTGCAGCAACCGCAGGCGCCTCGGTCGCAGGAGATCTTCGTGCCGGTCAGGCCGAGCGTCTCCCGGAGCGTGTGCGACAAGGTGTCGGTCACGTCGACCTCCGCCCTCGGTCCGCCCACCGTCAGGACATGGACCTGCCCGTTCACGCAGAGATTCACCGTCGACGCGTCACTCATCGTTCCGTACGCAGGTTTTCGAACACCGCGGCCGCCCCCATGCCCCCGGCTATGCACATGCTGACCATCCCATACCGCCCTTTCCGCCTGATCAACTCATACGCTAGGGTAGCAGTCAATTTGGCCCCGGTGCACCCCATGGGATGGCCCAGCGCGATAGCCCCCCCGTTGACGTTGGTCGTGTTCGGATCAAGGCCGAGATGACGCATGACGTAGACCGCCTGACTGGCGAACGCCTCGTTGAGTTCGATGACGGCGATGTCCTGCAGCCGCAGGCCGGCCAGTCTGAGGGCCTTAGGGATCGCGACCACGGGCCCAATACCCATGACCCCGGGGTCGACCCCGCCCACCGCGAACGACACGAGACGGAGAAGCGGCCGCAGACCCAGAGACGCCGCCTTCTCGGCCCTCATGACCACCGCCATGGCCGCTCCGTCGGTGCTTTGCGAGGA